>CXWL01024822.1_pt1 | contig 16647 bp, 13 predicted proteins | sample 590931 | NCBI WGS metagenome assembly CXWL01 (sample SAMEA3498368, study PRJEB10139) | groundwater metagenome | biome: water well; material: biofilm material | place: Germany | collected 2015-04-27 | reverse complement strand
GGACCGGTCGGGGGAGGGGCGGGAGGGCCGCGGGGCTTGAGGGCGTTCTCGCGCATCTCCTCATCGGTGGGCAGTTCTTGGTCGGGGAGTTCCCCGAGCTTCTTGCCCAAGTCGAACATGTGCTGGAAGACGAAGGCGAAGGCGCCGGCGTCGGTCTTGTCGTCGATGAAGTTCGCGTTCTCGAAGTTGTTTACGCCGGCGTTGGTGGTCGCGTTGGCCGAGCCGGTCTCGACGAGCTTGTCGTCGAAGATGAAGAACTTGTTGTGCATCTTCTCAGCCAGCGGGTACTCGCTGGCCTCGCCGTTGGGGCCGGGCAAAGCGCGGATGTCCGCGCCGTGACGCGCCAGCCAGCCCAGGAAAACGCCGACGTGGCCGCTGGTCGCCTGCTTTTCATCGACGACGATGCGGACCTTGACGCCCTTGGCCAAGGCGCGCGTGAGCGCGTCGGCGATCTTCCGAGACTCGAGGACGAACTCCGCGACGTCGACCGAGGCCTTGGAGGCGTCGATGGCGGCGGCGACTTCTTCCTCGAAGGCGTCGCCGGGGGTGAAGATCCAAGCCGGCAGGCGAATGCCATTGAAGCGGACGCGCTTGGCCGTGTCAGAGGGGGGGGCGGGAACCTTAAGCGGCCAAGCGTGCGTCGCCGACTCGGCCACGGAGACGCTGAGTTTGCGTAGACGCGCCCACTCTTTTTGGTAGGCCTTTACTCGATACTTGTCGGTCGAGAACAGGACGTTCTCGTAGTGGTTTTTTTCGGAGGTGTAGGTCCAGTTATACGAGCCATACTCGAGCATCTTCCCGTCAAACACCGCGAACTTGTTGTGATTGATGCCGTACTTAGTCGGACGGCCTAGCACCTTGACGTCGAAGCCGTCGCGGATCAGCGTCCAGATCTGCTCGCTGCGGTATCGGACGTATTCGACGTCGGGACCGGTGCGAGGGTTGACGCTGGTATCGTCGAGGATGATCTCGATCTTGACGCCGCGCTTCTTGGCGGCGAGCAAAGCCTTGAGGATGGCGCGGGAGGTGAATTCGTAGAGCGTGATCTGGATCGACTCCTTGGACAGCTCGATCGCCCGGACGATGCGCGCCTCGACCGGGTCATTAGGTCGGAAAGAGACGGACTCGAAATCCTCGCCGTTGAAGGATATTTTCCGGCGCGGATGATTCGGGCCGCCGCCGTTGTCGCCGGTCGCGGAGGCAGCCAGATGTATCCTGCCGCCTGTCGGCGCGACGGCCTTGTCAACGGCGGCCGATTCGACCCCGAGCTTGGCCTCGAAAGCGCGATCGGCATGATCGCGGCCGCCCTCGAAGTCGCGCGCCTCGATCTTGGGCGCGTCGATTTCCGTCCTAAGACCTTCGAGCGCGGTCTTAGGCTGCGGGGCGGCGACGGCCGCGGCGGGCGCGACGGCCGCGGCGGGCGCGGGCACGAGAAGAGCCGACGGCGCGGACAAGGCCGGTATCGTCGCCGGCCAGAGAGTCGGGACCGCGATGTTCGCGGAGACGGGGGGAAGGGGAAGCTGCGGGACGGAGACCGGCGAAACGGGCGCGTAGAGGCGTCCGAGAAGGGGGGCTGTGATCGTCGCTGAAGAGGGTCCAGGTCCGGCAATAATTAGGGCAAGCGACAGCCGCCACAAACCGCGCATCGCAGGCAGTGTAGCATGGCGACCCGGAGCGGCCCTGTGAGGCATAGGACCTAAGACAGCGGCGGCATGAGACCCAGAAGCTCAAGGGTCCGTTGGTCCCGGCTAGCGCTTGATGGGCTCGGGGGCGGGCGCGTCGGGAGTTTTGATCTCTGCCTTGCGACGCAGTTCCTGCAGATAAGACGGGGCGGCCTCTTTGATCTTAGCGCTGAGGACCAATTCGCGCAGGTCGTCCTTAGCCTGCGCGAAAGACGAGGACTGAGCCGCGCGCTTTGCGACGACCTGGAGTATGTGCTGGCCGCGCGGGCCCGGGATCATGCGGACCTCTCCGGCTTTAAGGGAGAAGGCGACTTCGTCGATCTCGGGCGGAAGCATGCCGCGAGAGACGAAGCCGTAGTCGCCTCCCGTCGCCTTGCCGCTGGCCGCGAGGGACTTATCCCGCGCCAAGGATTGAAAATCAGAGCCGGACTTTATCTTGGCGATGAGGTCGGCGGCCTCGGCTTCGCTTTTGACCAGGATGTGGCGCAGGTGCACGGCCTCGGGCTTGCCCAGCTTGTCCTTGTTCGAGTCGTAGGATTTCTTGAGCTCGTCCTCTCCGATCACAATCGACTTCGCCGTGACGATGAGCTGCTCGCGCACGATCTCCTCGGCCAAGTCCTCCCGGACCTTCGAGACGGTGGTGCCGGCCTGCTCGAGCTGGCTGATGAGAAGCTCGCGGCTTCCAAACTGCGCCTGCAGGCGCGCGAAACGCTTGTCGATATCCGCCTCGGAGGCCTTGACCTTGCCGGCTTGGGCCGCTTGGCGCAGAAGCAACTCGTCGACCATCTCTTCCAAGGTTTGAGGGCCGTAGCGCTTCCACAGCCGGTCCAATACCTCGGATTGGCGGATGGCCACGCCGTTGACGCGCACGACTTCGCGATCGGCCGGAATGGCGGCGGAGGCGGCTGCGGCGAGGGTCAAAACGAGGGCGACGGAGGCGGGGAACATGTTCTCTCCTTTAATAAGAGAATGATATAATAAAATTCTGGGAACAGCTCCATGCTGAACTTCACTCCGCGCTCCATCGAAAAAGTCGAGGACGTCCGCCTGCGCATCGTCTGGGACGATGGGCACGAGACCGAGCTGCTCTTCGCCCATCTGCGGCGGCATTGCCCATGCGCGATGTGCAAGGACGAGTGGACCGGCGAGGCCTTAGTCGACCCCTCCAGCATCCCGGAGGAGCTGGGCGCTTCCCGCGCCGACGTGGTCGGCAATTACGCTCTCAGTTTCAGCTTCTCGGACGGGCACGGCACGGGAATCTTCACCTTCGAGATGCTGCGCAAACTTTGCCGCTGCAATGATTGCGATTACCACGCCGGCTCGGAGACGAATTGATGGAGCAGGGCTGGAAGACGATCATCGAGCCGTTTAAGATCAAGAGCGTGGAGCCGTTGGGGTTTACGACTCGCGCCGAGCGCGAAAAGGCCCTTCGCGATGCCGACTACAACATGTTCTCGATTCCCGCGGACAAGGTGCTCATCGACCTGCTGACCGACTCGGGGACCTCGGCGATGTCTGCCGAGCAGTGGGCCGCGATCATGCGCGGCGACGAGTCGTATGCCGGAGCACGCAGCTTCTTCGAGCTGGAGAAGACCGTACGCGACCTCACAGGCTTGCGCTTTGTTCTGCCCGTGCACCAAGGGCGCGCCGCCGAGCGCGTCATCTTTTCGGTCGCGGGCGGGCCGGGTAAAGTCGTGCTGTCCAACTCTCATTTCGACACCACGCGGGCCAACGTCGAGGCGTCAGGGGCGGAGGCGATCGATTTGCCCGTTCCGGAGGCGCTGGACTTTGCCTGCCCGAGCGACTTCAAGGGCGATATAGATCTTCGCGCGCTTGAGGCCAAACTGCGCGAGCTGGGACGCGAGCGCGTCGCCATGATCGTGATGACGCTGACCAACAACTCCTTGGGCGGCCAGCCGGTTTCCATGGGCAATCTGCGCGCGACGGCTGAGATCGCGCGGCATTACCGGGTTCCTCTTTTTCTCGATATCGCGCGCTTCGCGGAGAACGCCTGGTTCATCAAGCGCCGCGAGGCCGGCTATGCCGCCCGTTCCGTGCGCGAGATCGTCCGTGAGATTTTTTCCTACGCCGACGGCTGCTGGATGAGCGCCAAGAAGGACGCATTCGTCAATATCGGCGGCTTTCTGGCGTTCAACGACGAGCGCTTGAACCAAGCGGTGCGGGAAACGCTGATTCTTGGCGAGGGATTCCCGACCTATGGCGGCCTGGCCGGGCGCGACCTCGAGGCTTTAGCTGTCGGTTTACGCGAGGTTCTCGACGAACATTACCTGGAGTACCGCATCCGATCCATCTCATACGTGGGCGACGGCTTGCGCGCGGCGGGCGTGCCCATCGTCGAGCCGCCGGGCGGACACGCAGTGTACGTCGACGCTCGCCGCTTGCTTGCGCATATTCCGCCCTCCGGCTATCCGGCTCAAGCCCTGGCCTGCGAGCTGTACCTGGCGGCGGGCGTGCGCTCGGTGGAGATCGGCTCGCTGATGTTCGGCCGCCGCGAGAACGGGTCCTTTGTGCCCGCGCGCATGGAGCTCGTGCGCTTGGCCATCCCGCGCCGCGTCTACACGCAAAGCCATATGGATTTTCTCATCGAGGTCGTCGTTTCGGTCGCCGCGCGCGCAAAGTCCATCCGCCCGCTGCGCCTTCTCGAGGCCGCGCCGCGCCTGGCTCATTTCACCGCGAAGCTGACACCAGAGCCCATCGTATGAGCCCGAAAGGACGCGTCCTGCTGATCGGTGCCGATCAGGCCTTGATCAATCTGATGGCTCCGTCCATGGCGGGACGGGAATTCGAACTCCTGCTCGCTCCCGATGCGCGCTCCGCCGCGGTGAGGCTGGCGGCGGAGACTTTCTCAGCCGTCGTTCTGGACGCCGCGAGAGTGCCGCCTCCCGATCGCGAGTGGCTGGCCAAGCTGCAGAAGGAGCGGGGCGGCTTCGCGCTGTTCGCCATCGAACCGGCCGCTCAGCTTTCCCCGGCACAGTCCTCGTCGCTGCGGCGCCTGCCGTGGCCGCTGCCTCAGGGCTTTCTCGACCAGGTGCGCGCCGTCGAGGTTCCGGTGGTTTTTTTTGTGGAGCCGACTCTCTACATCACCCAAGGCATCCAGAACGCGCTGCGGCAGGCGGGCGTGGCCTTCATCCAGATGGAAACGCCGATAGGCCTCGTCGAGATGCTCGCCGATCAGCTGCGGATCTCCGATGAGCACCGGACCAAGAGCAAGCCGACGGGCTTCTGGCGGCATTTGGCGGGCGGGGAGGACGACTCCGCGCCCCAATCCATGCTCGGCAAGGTGGCGGTGGTGCGCTTCTCCGCGCCGTGGGCCGAAGCCGCCCAGCTCGACGCGCGCCTGCGCCAGGCCATGCCCAACGCGGTGGCCTACGCCTTGACGACCGTCGATCCGATGCGCACGGCGACGGCCGCGGTGAAGGCGGGCTATCCCGCCGTGCTCCCTCGCGAGGCCGCGCCGCGCGTGGCCGAGATCCTCACCGACGGCTTCGACGCCGTGCGCGTCGGTCCGCGCGAGAAAGAGCGCCTGCTGCTCGTCGACAACGACCTGCCCACTTTGTCGCGCCTGTCCGAGGCCCTGCTGGCCCTGGGCTACGAGGTGGCCTCGACCGTCGACGGCGAAGAGGCGATCCGCCTCATGCAAAAAAAGCCGTTTCAACTGGCGGCCATCGGCGGCAGCGCTCTCGAGGCGACTAAGCTTGCCGGAGCCAAGCTGGCGCTGGCCATGCGCGAGCAGGACAAGGACCTGCGCATCGTCTTGATGGTCGACCAGTTCCCGGTCCAGGACGCTCTCAAGGGTGTCAGCCGCGCCGTGGAGCTGGGGCTTGACGACGCCATCCTCAAGCCCATCGACATCTCGCGCTTGGCGCTCTCCATCGAGCGCGCGCTCGAGCGCCGCTTCCTGCTCCTCGAGAACGCCCGCCTGCTCAAGGAAGTCCAGATCTCGGCGCAGAAGCTCGCCCAAGTCAACGGCTTCCAAACCAAGTTTTTCGCCACGGTCGCCCACGACGTCAAGAATCCCTTGACCGCCATCCTCGGCTATTCGGAAGTCCTGGGGATGCGGCTGAAGGATAAGCCCGACGACCTCAAGTGCGCCGCCCACATCAACAACGCCGCGAAGACCTTGAACCTTCTGATCTCCGACCTCGTCGATTTGGCCGCCATCGAGTCGGGCAAGCTGCGCGTGGAGATCGGCGCCTTGAACCTGCCGGCCGTGATCACGGAGGTCATGTCGCGCGTCGAGGTCGTCGCCGAGCGCAAAAAAATAAAGCTCACTTCCACTCCTCTTCCCGCCCTGCCCCCGCTTCAGGGAGATCCCAACCGCATCGGGCAGGTGATTCAAAACCTCTGCACCAACGCCATCCAATACACCAAGACGGGGGGCAAGGTCACCGTCGAGGTGACGCGCCAGCCGGATTGGGTGATCGTGGGCATTCGAGACACGGGCATCGGCATTTCTAAAGAAGACCTTCCAAGAGTGTGGGAGCGCTTCTTCCAAAGCAAGGAGGCCCAGAACATGCGCAAGGCCGGTTTCGGCTTGGGCCTTAAGATCTCTCGCGAGATCGTGCAGATGCACGGCGGGGACATGGGTATCGAGTCCGAGCTCGGCGTGGGCTCCTTCTTTTACTTCAAACTGCCGGTCGCCAAGACGGCGCCGGTGCCGACCCGCCCTCCCAGGGCCTAGGCGCATGGCCGCCGCGTTAGCCGAGCTCGGCCGTCTCGTTTCTCCCGGCGCTTTGCTGACGTCGAGCTCCGAGCTCGCGGTGTATTCCTACGACGGCGCGCTCGAGCGCGCGCGTCCGGACGCCGTGCTCGTGGCGCGCACCGCCGATGAGGTGCGTCGCGCCGTCGCTTGGTGCGCGCAGAACAAGGTCGCCTTCGTCGCCCGCGGCGCCGGCACCAACCTGTCCGGTGGCTGCATTCCTCTTCAGGGGGGGGTGGTGATCGCGCTAGCACGGCTTAACCGCATCCTGTCTTTGGACGCGGCCGCGCGGACGGCCTGCGTGGAGCCCGGGGTCGTCAACCTCGACCTTCAGAAGGCCGCGGAGGCCGTCGGCCTGTTCTACGCGCCTGATCCCGCGAGCTTCCGGGTCTCCACGATCGGGGGCAACGCCTCCGAGAACGCCGGCGGGCCGCGCTGCTTGAAGTACGGGGTGACGACCAACCACGTCCTGGCCGTCGAGGCGGTGATGCCCGACGGGACGATCGCCCGTTTTTCCCAGGAAGACGACGGGCCGGAGCTTCTAAGCCTGTTGATCGGGGCGGAGGGCACGCTTGGGATTCTGACTAAGCTGTGGGTCAAGCTCACGCCGATCCCGGAGGAAGCACGCACCGTCTTGGCGGGCTTTTCGTCCATCGATGCCGCCGTCGCGTGCGTGGCCAAGATCATCGCCGCCGGCGTCCTGCCCCGTTGTCTTGAGGCGATGGACCGGCCCACCGTCGAATCGGTAGAGGCCATCCGCCCGCTCGGCTACCCGAAAGACCCGGCCGTCCTGCTCATCGAGGTCGACGGCGACCGGGCCTCGTGCTCGCGCGAGGCGGAAGCCGTCGAGGGACTGTGCCGGCAATCGGGTGCTACGTCGGTACGCGCCGCGGCCGACCCGGCCGAGCGCGAGCGCCTATGGGAAGGCCGACGCGGCGCTTACGCCGCGCTCGCCCGCCTGGCGCCGAACGTTTTGGTCGAAGACGGCGTCGTGCCGCGCGACAAGCTGCCGGACATCGTGCGCCGCATCCAGGAGATCGCGGCCAAGCACGACGTGAAGGCCCATCTCCTCTTCCACGCGGGCGACGGCAACATCCATCCCAATATCCCTTATGACGAGCGAAACGCCGCCGAGACCGCGCGGGTTAAGGCCGCCGGCCACGAGATGCTTCAGGCCTGTGTGGAGCTTGGCGGCTCGCTGTCGGGCGAGCACGGTATCGGCGCCGACAAGCGCGACGCGATGGCGTGGCTGTTCACCCCCGAGACTTTGCGGCTGTTCCATCGCGTCAAGGACGCCGTCGATCCCGCGCATCTGTCCAATCCCGACAAACTGTTCCCGGTCCCCGGCTCCAAGCCCGGCCCCGGCTTCGTTCGTCCGCCCGCCGCTGCGCTCTCCGATTACGCGGGCCTTCTCGTTGACAAAGTCCGCTCCGCGCCCGCCGGCGCGTCCTTTCGAGTGCGCGGCGCGTCCACGCGCTGGAAGGCCGAGACTCCGGACGGCGCCGTCGAACTGCTGACCACCGGCTTGGGCCGCATCGTCGATTTGGACAAACGCAACTACACGCTCACCGTCGAGAGCGGCGTTTCCGTTCAGTCCCTTCACGTGGATTTGGAAAACCAAGGCGTCTTCGCCCGCTTGCCTAAATGCGGCGGCACGCTCGGCGGATTGTTGGCCGCGCGCCCCTGGCCCGGCCTGCGCGAGGACATCCTGGGCATGCGCCTGCTCCTCTCCAACGGCGAGGTCGTCGAGCTCGGGGGCAAGGTCGTCAAAAACGTCGCCGGCTACGACCTCACCCGCCTCGTCCTCGGCTCCTGGGGGACTTTCGGCGTCATCCTCGAGATCACGATGAAGCTGTACGCCTTTCCCGCCGCGGTCCCGGTGTCGATGCCAGACGTCAAGCCGCCGAAGTTTTCGCCGTGGGCGATGAAGGTCCGAAAGGCGTTCGATTCCGATAGCCGTCTCAATCCCTGGCTGTCGTAGGCCTGTTGACAACTAAGGTTTACCAGGGTAAACTTTAGATATGAAGAAGAATGAGGTCTTCGCCACCAAGATTCCAGGAGAGCTTAAACGTCAGATCAGTATGGTCTGCGACAGCCTCGGCTTGAAAAAGAACTTTGTAGTCGAGGAGGCCATTCGAGAAAAGCTGGAAGACCTGATGGATGCTCACGATCTTCACCAGGCGGTAAAGGAAGCCACAGGTTTTCATTCCTGGGATTCGGTCAAGAAAGGCTTGAAGTAGCGTGACCTATCGTCTCGAGCTCGAAACGCGGGCTCTCAAGGAACTGAAAGGTTTAACAGGCGATCGACGTGAGCTTATTTCCGCCGTTCTCGATGATCTGCAGAATAACCCGCGTCCTCCGGGCGCGAAAAAATTGTCCGGGGTAGATGGTTGGCGCGTGCGCAAAGGAGATTATCGCGTTCTCTATACCGTCGACGATAAATCGCATCTGATCCGTATTTACCGAATCGGCCATCGTCGAGAAGTTTACCGACGTTAACGCTATAATCGGAGTATGGCCGAAACCCTTGGTCGACTGCTGACGGACCTGGGCGAGCGCTCAACCTACGACGCGGTGAGCCAGTGCTCCCGCTGCGGCTACTGCGAGCAGGCCTGTCCCACCTACGTCGCCACGGGCGAGGAGTCGAAGTCGCCGCGCGGGCGCAACCAGATCCTGCGCCTGATGCTCGAGGGCAAGCTCGACGACCCCAAGGCGGCGGAAGAGGCTTTGTCGACGTGCCTTCTCTGCGGGGCGTGCACGACGGCCTGCTATGCCAAGGTGCCGGTCGCGGACTTGGCGCTCGAGGGCAGGCGGATGCTGCGCGGCAAGACCCATTGGCTGGTAAAAGCCGTGTCGCGGATGATCATAATCTGTCCGAGGCTTCTGGCGTTCTGTCTCAAGATCGGGTTTTTACTCAAGCGGACGGGCCTCTCGAAGTTTGGAAGGCCGATCCTCCGCGCGGTCGGCATGCCGGTGCTTGCCTCGATGGATGAGCACACCGACGAAGCGCCGCTTAGAAATCTAGACGATTTGACCAGGAAACGGAAAAATCCCGAAACGCCCGCTTATCGATATTTTGCGGCGTGCGGACCTCGCTATCTTTATCCCAACGTAGGAAAGGCGACGATGTTGGCTTTGGACGAGCTGAAAGGCAAAGGGGCGTATCTGAAAAATCCCTGCTGTGGTCTCCTGGCGCATAATTACGGGGAACTGGAGGACGCTCGGACACTGGCCAAAAAAAATATCGAGCACGCGGAAAAGAACGGCGGGGAGCCGATTGTCGGCGACTGCTCCTCGTGTGTTTCTTTTCTTAAAACCTATCCCCAACTTTTCTTGAAGCCCGAGGACATCCAATGGCGCGGACGTGCCGAGACCTTTTCAAAGCGCGTCAAAGACGTCATCGAGATATACGGGGAATGCGCGGACAAGCTGCCCGCCGGCGCGGCGACGGGCGTGGAGACCGCTTATCACGATTCTTGCCGCGCGCTCAACGGGCAAGGTTTGAAAGACCAGCCCCGCCGCGCGGCGCAGGCCGCGGCGGGAAAATCTTTCTGCGAAATGCCGGGTGCCGACGCCTGCTGCGGCGGAGCGGGGGCCTTCGGCTTCGTCCATGAGGAGCTTTCGGAACAGCTTCTTAAAAAGAAAATCGGCAGCGCCGCTTCCGTTCAGGCGAATGTGATTCTCACCAGCTCGACGTCCTGTTTGATCCAGCTTGCCCGTGGTTTGAGGAAATACTATCCTGACGCGCGGGCGCTCCACCTATCCGAGTTCGTCGCCGGAGCCCTGGAAAAAAACCATGGGGCGTAGACAAGAACTCGAGAAGCGCCAGTCCCTGCTCGCCCGCTTCGGCCGCATGGTCGCCGCCGAAACCCGCCTCGACACTTTGCTGACGATCATCGCCGAGGAGGTTCGCAACATCCTCTCCGCCGACCGCTGCTCTGTCTTCCTCGTCGACCCGTACAAGGGCGAGCTGTGGACGAAGGTGGCTCTCGGCATGGAGGAAAAGATCCTTCGCATCCCCGTCGGCCAGGGAATCGCCGGCTTTGTGGCGCGCACCGGCTCGGCGGTCAACATCCGTGACGCGTACAAAGACACGCGCTTTGCCCAGGATCTCGACCGCATCACCGGCTACCAGACGCGGACGGTGATGGCCGTGCCCCTGCGCGGCCGCGACGGCAAGGCGTTGGGCGTCTTCGAGGTGCTCAACAAGAGCCGGGGCTCCTTCAACGAGGAAGACGAGGGCCTGCTGCGCATCCTGGCCACGATGGCCGCGACCTTCATCGAGAACGCGACCTTATACGACGATTTGCGCCGTTCGCATTTGGAGACCATTTACCGTATGGCGCTCGTGGCCGAGTACCGCGACCAGGAGGACACCGGCCGCCATCTGCGCCGCATGAGCCGGTTTTCGGGCATTCTCGCGCAGGGCATGGGCCTTTCATTCTTGGAAGCCGAGGACATCCGCTACGCCGCTCCTCTCCACGACATCGGTAAGGTCGCCATCCCCGACGCCATCCTGCGCAAGCCCGGCAAGCTCAACCCCGAGGAATGGGAAGAGATGAAAAAGCACACGGTGTACGGCGCGAAAATGCTCGCCAACGCCGAGAGCCGTCTGCTGCGCCTGGCCTCGAAGGTCGCCATCGGCCACCATGAGTGGTGGGACGGCACGGGCTACCCTTACGCGCTCAAGGGCGAGCAGATACCGCTGGAGGCGCGCATCGTGACGGTGGCCGACGTCTTCGACGCGCTGTCCTCCAAGCGCGTGTACAAGGGCGAGTGGACCGTCGACGATGCCCGCAAGTATATCGAAGAGAAATCGGGCAAGCAGTTCGACCCGAAGGTGGTCACCGTCTTGATCGAGAAGTTCGGCGAGATCCTCGAGGCCCGCGACGAGGAGAACCGACGGCTCGTCGAGGACGAGGCGGCGTCTCTGCAGCAGCATTTCCCGCTTCGCAGTTCCGACGCCGACCACCTTCCCAAGGCCGCCTGATTTTGCTAAAATCGTCGTCGAACCGCGGGCGTGGTTCAATGGTAGAACGGGTCCTTGCCAAGGATCAGACGGCGGTTCGATTCCGCTCGCCCGCTCCAGTTTTCGCTTCAAATTACCAATGCTGACAGTCAACCGCCGTATTTTAATCAGCGCGCCGCACGAGTCGGTGCGCACCTACCTCAACGATCTCGCGCAAATCCCGAAGTACGAGCCGAAAGTCGACTCGATCGAGGTTAAGCCCGCCGGCGAAGCCGAGGCCAAAGGCCGGTTTTTCGGCATGCCTTGGCGCGGGACTTTCCGCTTCGAGTTCGCGCCCAACGGCGGCTACAAGGGTGTGATGGTCTCTGGTCCTCTGCGGCATATGGAGTGCCGGGTGATGATCCGGCCGGTCAACGGCGGAACCACCTTGCTCGATCACGACGAGGAGTACGACCTACCCTTGCTCCTAAAGCCTTTGGGGTCGCTGGTCCGCCGCTGGCTCGATCATACGCTGGAAGCCGAGTTGGACCATATCAAAGAGGGCGCCGAGGCCCTCAACCGCCGCATCCAGCTCCAAGTCCTCGAGAAGTAGGCCAGCCTAGCCGTGGCACTTCTTGAACTTCTTTCCTGAGCCGCAGTGACAGGGGTCGTTGCGCCCTAAGTCGGGACCGGTCTTGACGATGGTTTCGCCGGGCTTGGCGGCCTCGTCCTTGAAGTCGCCGCTTTCCAGGCGGTCCTTGTTCTTCTCGAGCCAGGCCTGAACGGCTTTCCTGTCCTTGATGTCGACGCCTTCGCGCTGCATGTGGGTGGCGAGCACGCGCAGCTGCTTCATGAACGCCGGGTCCTTCCACTTGCGGAAAAACGTCCCCATCATGCCCTTCATCTTCGGGTCGTTGGCCAGCTCCGGCGGGAGCTGAGGCATGCCGGGCACCGACGGCGTAGCACTCGGGGTGGGGGCTTCTTCTTTTTTAAACGGGTTCTTAAACCAAGACATGGGGACCTGTTCCTATACTATAAAATGGCGGAAGGGGAGGGATTCGAACCCTCGAGGAGCTTGCACCCCTGGCAGTTTTCGAGACTGCTGCCTTCAACCGCTCGGCCACCCTTCCTAGATATTAAAAACTAATAAAAAAATATGCCTAATTATTATACTCCGCAATTGGATCAGAATTAGAGCGTAGTGCCAGCGTAGTGTTCGTGATCGTGGAATCGCGGCCCAGGAGATGAATCGTCGAGCGCCAGACGCCCTTGTTGACGTGGGCGTAGCGCTGGAGCATCCGCAGCGAACTGTGCCCCATATATTCCTGGACGGTGCGGACATCGGCGCCCTTCGCGATCAGTTCCGAAGCGAAATTGTGCCGCAGCATGTGGAACGTCAGGTCGGGCATGCCGAGCTTGACCCTGAGCTGCACGAACCACTCGCGGATCATTCCGTATGGATGATATTTCGTGCCGAACTTATTGGAAAATACGAAGGGCGTCGGCCGCGGCAGCTTGGCTAGAAACTCCTTCAACTCGGGATGGATCGGAATCTGGCGGAGTTTCATCGCTTTCGTCTGCGTGATGCTGATCGTTTCGCTCTTCAGATCCACGTTCTTCCATTGGAGATTGAGAATTTCGCCTTGGCGCATGCCGGTTTTCAAGGCCATGAGCAGGATCGGTCTCAACAGCTCGTGACTCGCGCTCAGCAGCCGGGAGCGCTCCTCGACGGTCAGAATCCGGATCGGCGTGCGCTCTTCCTTGAATAGACTGACTTCCTTGACCGGATTGCGGGAGGCATAGCCCCACTTGATCGCCTTGGTGAAGATGGTCTTCAAGACCGCCAGCTCGCGGTTGATCGTCGCGTCTTTGACGAAGTTCTTGCGGTGAGCCTTGAAGCCCTCAAGGCTTTCCGGTTGGATATTCATGAGCGCCACGTCGCCGAAATGGGCCTTGAGCTTCTTGATTATAATGACGTCCTGCTTCCAGGATTTCTTGTTGACCTTGGCGTGCTTTTCCAGATATTGCTCGCACATCCAGAAGAAGGACGTGCTCTTGCCGCGCTGGTTGGGCAGATGGTGTTCCGCGGTGAACTGGTGGTGCTTCTCCATGTAGATGCGATGGGCCAGCTTCTTATCGGCGGTGTTCGTGCTGCCCGTGGCCACGCGGCCGCCGAGCTGAACGCGATACCACCAAAACGGCGAATCTCCGCGCCTGAAAATACCCATGGGAACCTCCCGATTCTATCAATTTGACCTATACCAGTCCACGAAGCTTCAGTTCAGCTCCGCGTCGCGCGCCTTGAAGCCACGCACCATTCTCTTCTCCGTCCACTTCTCGACGGTGAGCCGATCGAACCGGACCAGCCGTCCGAACGGGATGAACGGAATCTCCCTGTGCTTCACATATTTATAGACGAGCCACTTTGATATGCCCAGGTACGCCGACAGCTCTTCCACATCCTGGAACCGCTTAGCGCTCAAATCCCGCCCGTCCACTTTTTGATTTGTCTCGGCAGTTTTCTGGTCTATTGATCTCCTATGCGGACCGGCCCATCATTCCGGTCCTTTTGTTTTGAAGGGGTCCCATTCCCCCGAATTCGTGCGAAGGCTCCAGCCATTCAGTGGAACTGGACCACGAACGACTCGCGCTGCCACGTCTTGTCGCAACTGTACGGGCCAGCCAACAGAATCACGAGAAACCTATCCATCGGACGCGACGATCTGAAGTCGAAAGATAGGTCGGGAACAAGCTGATAGCCGCGCTTGATATTAACTCGTTTAAAAGAATGGCTCGAAAGCATGCGGTTCTCCGTGTCGAAGATGGCCGCGCCGCATAGCCCGGTCTCCCAGGAATTCTCATTCATGAGTCGTGCCTTAAAGCGGTAGTGTCCATTCGCGGAACTTAAGGCAAGCGGCTGCAGCCACCAGCCGGCGTTTGGAATGTCGTAGCCGCTGAACTCTCGTTTGCGCCAGCGCGGCGGCGGTTCAGACGGATTGGCGATGGCCCTCGTGATCTTGAGCAGCGCCGGGCCGTTTATGCAGATCATGAGCGCGGCCACGAGCGCTCCCGCCGCGCAGACGTGCGGCCAGCGATGGAAGGTCAGTGTCCAACTGTCGTCGTAGCACTTGTAGACGCTCCAAGATTCCCGAAGCCAGTTCCAGGCCCACTTGAGAGCTTGCGATGCCAAAGAGCCGAGTCGCGTGATGTCGCGCATCAGGGGATTTGGTTTGGGAAGCGGCGCAGGCTTCGGCTTGAGGACTGCGGCGGCCTGCGTCTCATAGTGCGTAGGCGCAAAGGCCACGGCGGGCTTTGGAGGGGGAATGGGTTCAGGTTCCGAGCGCGGCGGCTCGGGCGCGCGCGTGAGCAGTGTGGGCTTATCTGCGTCAATGGAGAGCAGCGCGCCGCCCGGCTCCATCAGCTCGGCCTTGTTCTTGGCCGCCAGGAAGTCCTCAAGGAGGCAGAAGAAATGCCGCTGAGGCGCAAGCCAGCGGCGGCCCAGGACCTCGCGGCGCATCGCCTTAAAGATGGTTTTGTCGCCGCAGACCCACCAGACCTGATGCAGTTCGCGGCGTCCCAACTGTTCGAATGACTCCACCAGTTTGTCCCTGTTCTTGAGGGTCAATTCGACTTCGAGGCCGACGCGATCGGCCAGTTCCCGGCCCGGAACTCTGTACCAGAACTCGCCGTCGCAGACCTTCTCGGTCGCCTTCGTGCGGTATTTCCAGAGACGGATTTCGGGCAGGAAATCGAAGACGAGCGGGTGTTTTTCAAGCAGGAGCCCCACCTTGGCGCAGGCCATGCGGTGGCGGAAACTGAACGTGCTGTAACGCTCCGGGCGGAAGCGCCAGCCCGTCTTGAGCTTGTCGAACTTGCCCAAAACCCGGTAGCCGCGCGCGGTCAAATAGTGCGCCGTCCGGGGGCTTAGGAGCGTGTCGAAGTCGGCGACCAAGCCTTGTCCCCGCAGGTCTTTCATGATCCCGTAGGCCCAGGTCTTATTGCCGAAGACGAACTGTATCTCGGCCATGGTCAGGTATCCGTACTCGGACATCCTCTCCATGAGAGCGAGCATCTTCGGCGTCAACGCCTGAGGTATTGTCTCCGTCTCCTCCGGCCTCCCGCTCAGCCCGACCGCTTCCTGATTTTCGGCTTCTGTTTCCGCCCAGTCTGTTTCAATCGTTTCCAACCCGCACCCCCTTATTTTGTCCCTTTCGTTTTTATACTTTCACATGACTTCTCTCTTTTCTTATTTTTTCTATTTTTTATTTCACCATCTCCCACATCCCCATCACCACCCCTTTTTGAGTCCTTTACAACCATCCAGATTTATCTGATGGTTGGGGGAGAGTGGTCAGGAAGCACGCCAGTGCTTCCTGACCACTCTCCCCGGTGAGAAAAGGGGCTACAACGCGCGGATGTGGGGACCGGTGCGTTATATTGCGCCGTTCAAGCGTACCAGTCACGTGTACCCCTGTCAGGCACGGCTACCAGCGTTTGTACCAGTGCTCGCGCCACTGATATGCCAGTCAATCTTCACATCTGTGCAATTAAACTGCATGCAATAGATCAAAAAAATCAACGTTCCGTCTTTGCTCTACCCTTGTCCTGGATCGCATGAAGCCAGGAGATTATTTCTTCCTGCTCCTTGTCCGTCTGGCCGACCTCGGCCATCTCAATGCGCTGCCGGCGGCCGGACTTGATCCAATCGGCCAGGTCCTTGGACTCCTTCACCAAGGCTTGATCCACGAATTTCTCATGCTCCTCGTCCGCCCCTTTGCCGAACTTATTGATTGCCTTCCAGTACGGCTCATCAATGGCCTCCAACACGCGGCAAACCTTCCGGTAAAGGATATCTTTGATGCCGTAACCCTCTTTGACTAGGGCGGCGGACTCCAATATCTCCTCGCCCGTCAGGTTATTCTGGAGAATGAAGCGGTACTGATCTTCGGGCAGTTCCTTCATGACCTTTTGGATGGCCTTGGTGGGGAAGTAGTGTTTCTTTTGGAGGTGCATGGCCACGGCCAGGCGGACGGTGTGCTCCGGGTTTAGGTAGTAGGACGTGTAGCCGCCTTTGTGAACCGGCAGGGGGATAAATCTGTATCCGGGCGAGCTGTAGAGCTGGAGGTTCCGTCTTGATATTTTGAATCGGTAGAGGCGCTCGAAAAGCTTGAGGAACTCCTTGGTCGCCATCAAGCACGGCTGGTCGGGGTTGGTCAAGGTGGCCGTGCGCGAAGAGATGAGGTCATAGGTCAGTATGGGGCGCTCAAGGGCTTCCATCTGGTTATAGTCTGTCACGG
>CXWL01129560.1_pt1 | contig 16649 bp, 16 predicted proteins | sample 590931 | NCBI WGS metagenome assembly CXWL01 (sample SAMEA3498368, study PRJEB10139) | groundwater metagenome | biome: water well; material: biofilm material | place: Germany | collected 2015-04-27 | reverse complement strand
TAAAGAGCGTCGGTCACGAGGTGGTGGCCGCGCCGACCGGCAAGCTACTGTTAGAGCAATTGAACAATCAGGCACCTGACCTTGTCATTTCTGATTACCGTCTGGCGACAGGGGAGACCGGTTTTGATGTGATCGCCAGCGTAAGGGATGCGTTTGGCAGCGGCCTGCCGGCATTCATCATCACCGGCGATACCGATCCGGCGCTGGTGCGCAGCATGGCCAGCCATGACATCGCGGTGCAGTACAAGCCTTTGCAGCTTGGATTGCTGCAGACCTTTATCAGGAAGGCCACCGAGCGCAGGAAACTCAGCTGAATAAATATTTTTTAATAAATAGTGTTTAATTGATATTTAAATCTTGCGCAAAGGTCAGCTTCTTGGCTGTCAGTGCCGGTAAAACTCAAACAGGGCATGCCCATCTCGCCCTATCCATGCGCCTTCTGGCGGCATAGGCTTGGCAACCCGCATGGACAGGGCGTGCTGGCTTGGGTGATTTTCAAAATTTCAATGCACCAGCCAACGTCGCATGGTAAAGCTCAGCGCATCGACCATGGCCACCAGCAAAAGCATGGCGATGATGACCGTGGCGGCGGTTGGCATCTGGAATAGCGAGAGGTGGTATTTCAGCATTTGCCCCAGGCCGCCGGCGCCGACTACGCCGAGGATGGCGGCGGCGCGGATGTTGTTCTCCCAGCGGTACAGCGTGTAGGACAGCATTTGCGGCAGGGCTTGCGGCAGCGTGGCGTAGAGGAAAACATTGAGCGTACTGGCACCATTCAGGCGCAGCGTGGCGGCGGCATGTGCCGGGGTATTTTCCAGCGCCTCGGCAAAGAGCCTGCCGAGCACGCCGCTGGTGTGGGCGGCGAGCGCGATGGTGCCGGCGAAGGGGCCGAGGCCGGCGGCGATCAGCATGATGGCGGCCCAGACCAGCTCGGGAACGGCACGGGCGATATTGAGGAAAAGGCGCGTGCCAGTTTTGGCGATCAGGCCGAAGCGGCCGCTGGCGGGCAAGGCCAAAAATACGCCGGCAATGGCGGCGATCAGCGTCCCCAGGGCGGACATCGCCAGCGTCTCAAACGAGGCGAAAAACACTTTCTTCAACAGCGGCAGCGATAGGTCAGGCGGCGCGAATCCCTGCAGGAATTCCATGACGCTCCTAAGCGCATCGTGCGAGAAAAGTTCCGCCAGCTTCAAGGGCAGGCTGACGAAGCTGGCGACGACCAGCGCCAGCAATGCACATAAAGTCAGCAGGATGCTGCGGCTGATGGCAGGTGGCGCCGGCGGTAAATCCACTCTGCTGGCGGGCCTCATTCCAGCCCCTTTCTGAACAGCTTGCTGAGCGCATCGGCGGCTGCCACCAGCAGCACGAACATCAACAGCATGGTCGAGACTTCTGCACCGGACAGCATCTTCATCGATTCGTCCATCCTCTGGCCCAGCCCGCCCGCGCCGACAAAACCCATCACCACAGAGCCGCGTATCGCGCATTCCCAGCGGTACACGGTATAAGACATCAGTTCGGCTGCGGCGTTGGGCAATGCGCCATAAAAGAAGGCAGCCAGGCGACCGCTGCCGTTTTGTAGCAGGCTGTCGGTGACATGCGCGTCGCTGGCTTCAAGGATTTCAGCATAGACCTTGCCCAGCATGCCGCAGTAGGTGAGGGCGATTGCCAGTACGCCGGCGGTAGGCCCAAGCCCGACTATGCGCACGAATAGCAGCGCCCAGACCAGCTCAGGCACGCTGCGCAACAGCACCAGCAGCCAGCGCACGCTCTGGCGCAGCAGGCTGGCGGCTACGCTCATGCGCCCGGTGCCTATGCGCGAAATCGACAGGTGCTGGTTGACCAGCAGGCTCATCGGTATCGCCGCGATCAAGGCGAGCGTCAAGCCCGCAGTTGCCATGGCGATGGTCTGCCATGTCGCTTCCAGCACGATGAGCAAGAACTCCTTGTCATGCGCGGGTGGGAAGAAATCTGCAAGAAAGCGGCCGGTAGCGTTTAAGCTCTGCGCGTCCGCCAGCAGCCAGGGCTGAAACTCCGTGGCCAGCAGGATCGGCCAGAGCAAAATCAGCGCCAGTACGGCCAGCGTCAGGCGCGTGCGCCAGGCCGGGTCGCGTAGTGATGTGTCGCTCGCATTGATGGAAGAAGTGGACATGGCAGATCAGCGCATTAAAAGCAACGCGGATCGTCGATAGGCGGCGATATTTCAGCGCTGTCCTGTTGCGTTTCGCCCGCTACCTCATGCTGCTTGTCATGATTGTCATGATTGTCATTTTGATAGAGCGCCGTGATCATGTCATCGCTCACCTGTGTGGTATCGAACACGATCTTCCCGTCACGCAAGCCGATAATGCGCTTGAAATGCGCACGCGCCAGCTCTACCTGGTGCAGGCTGCAGATCAGGCTGGCATTGCGTGCAGCGGCTTCCTGCTGCAGGGTCAGCATGGTCTGTAGCGCCAGTGTAGGGTCGAGTGCCGACAGCGGTTCATCGACCAGCAGCAGACGTGCATCCGATAACAGCAGGCGGGCCAGGCCGCAGCGTTGCCGCTCGCCGCCAGAAAGCCGGTCAACCCGCGCATATAACTTATCCTGCAGATGAAAACGGGCCAGCGCATCATAAGCGGCCAGCGGATCCAGTGGCTTGATCAGGTTGCGCAAGGCGCGCCAGAACGACCATTGCGGCAGGCGGCCGGCCAGTACCGCCGTCACCACGCGCTGGCGCGGCGGCAATGGCGGGGTTTGCGGTGCCAGAAACAAGTGGCGGCGCAACGCATGTCTGCTTGCCTGCGTCAGCGACCAGGGCTGCTGGTCAAACAGCGTGTAACTGCCCTGTTGCGGCTGGTAAGCGCATGCCAGCGTGTGTAGCAGCGTGGTCTTGCCTGCGCCTGATGGCCCGATGATGGCGATCTGCTCGCCCTGTCGTACGGAGAAAGTCAGATCGCTTAGTACCGCTGTGTTGGCTGCCCTGTTTTTGCCCGCAGACGAAGGATGGTGTACTGTGACGCCTTGCAACTCCAGCATAAAAATTACTTCAGCAAGCCAGCACTATGCGCGGCGGCTTCAATCGCCTTGTAGTTATCCGCCTTGGTAGGGATGAAGCGGGTAGCGCGCTGCAGGTCGAGTATCTCTTTATCTTCAGGCTTGCTGGCATCGAGCGCCAGGAAGGCATCGCTGATCTTCTTGCGCAACTCTGCCGGCATGTCGGCGCGTACTGACCAGTTGTAATCAAAGTAGCCTGGTGTGGTGTAGAACACGCGTACCTGTTTGGTATCGACTTTGTTCTGTGCGACCAGTTTCTCCCATACCGAGATATTTAAGGCGCCGGCATCGACCTTGCCGCCTGAAACTGCGGCCACCGTGGCGTCGTGTGCTCCCGAGAAAGCGATGCGCTTCATATCGGTATCCGGATTAATTTTGGCGCCCAATAAAAACGAGCGTGGCATCAGGTGGCCAGAAGTAGATGATTCTGAACCGAAGCTAAACGTCTTGCCTTTCAGGTCATCTAGCTTGTTGATGTCTGCTTTGGTGGTGATGAAAACGGATTTAAATTTCTCATCTTCTTCACGCTGTACCAGAGGGATGACCTTGTCTTTGCTGCGCACCTTGGCTTGCACAAAGGTAAACCCGCCAAACCAGACCATGTCGAGCTTGTTATTGATCAGGCCTTCGACTGATGCCGCGTAATCGGTCACCGGGGTGAACTCGACTTTCATGCCCAGTTTTTTTTCCAGGTAGGCGCCCAGAGGCTTGAACTTGCGCTGCAGCTCGGTCGGCGCCTCGTCAGGGATGGCTGACACGCGCAATACCTGTTGTGCTGAACTGATGCCTGCGGCGGAAAGCAAGGCAGCGGCGACGGCCAGGTTGAAAATGCGGCGGGAAGTGAAAAATGTCATGGTGTTCTTCTTTTCATAGATAAAAATGCAAATAGGCGCTCATTTTGACTCGAAAGAGCGTGAATGCAAAGCGAAAAGCCGCCAGAAACGGAAATTTCCCCATGCCATGCATGATTGTTGGGCTTGTATTGGCCTGTCCGGTAAATATCGGCCCCTTCACGCGGTGACGCCTGGGCTTTACAACCACCATTATTCTGCAGCGGGGTTGTCGTCTTTTGGCGCAAAGCTTGTCAACGGGACGTAAAATACCTGATTGCGGCCGTGCTGTTTCGCTTTGTAGAGCGCGGCATCTGCGGCCTCGATTAAGGACTCCATGCAGACCTGATTGATCTGATCATAAGTGCTGATGCCTATGCTCACGCTGATCTGTTTGCCGATGCGGGACTTCAGGTGCGGTATCGTCATTTCCCAGATCGCCAATCTCAGTTTTTCTGCAAACGCGATCGCATATTCTTCCGGCATATTGGGCAGCATCAGGATGAACTCTTCGCCGCCATAGCGCGCGACCACATCAGAGGAGCGCGACAATTGCGCCTTCAGCATGGTGGCTACCCGGACCAGGGTCTTGTCGCCCATAGGGTGACCGTAATAATCGTTATATTCCTTGAAAAAATCAATATCCACCATGAATACCGAGAGCGGCAGTTTTTGGCGCACCGACTGACCTAAGGCCATCTTGTAATGCTCGTCAAAAAAACGCCGGTTGTAGATGCCGGTCAGGCTATCGGTGGTGGCATCGCGTTTCAATATTTCGGAATGCGAACGCAGCATTTTTTCGCGTTTTATCGAGGTGCTGGAATCCGTAATCTGTATCAGGCAGCAGGGTTTTCCGTGCGTTTTAGGTAAGGGCGTAATCGCAATGGATTGGTGCATGCGCACTTTTTCAGGCTCATTGTCAGATGGCGAGTACAAGGCCAGTGGTGAGCGGTGCAAGGCATTTGACAGGACTGCCGGCAGGCCGTAAGCCAAGGCATTTCTCAGCGTAGACATGAAGGCCGCACTCGGGGGCTCTTTAAACGCGGTGGTGATCGTCGTACCGCTTGTCAGCTCAGCACTGATCTCGCCATGCCTGACTATCCAGTCATTCCATAGAAGGATGTTTTCGTCACTGTCGACGACGATCAAGCCCATGTTAATCGAGCTCAGGATACTTTCCAGGCTGATCGGGTTTGAATTGACTGGTGGCATTAAATGTTTCCTAAAAAGCGTTCGATCTGCACAACCAGATTGCGTAAGGACATCGAGCTGAGCAGAAAAATCAAATGCCCTTCCGAATGGCGTTTTTCTATCGTCAGATCAATATGTAAAATCAGGATATAGGGTTGGTCAGGGGAGTTGCTGATCCCTTTGAAGATCTCTTCTGTTGTCGCAATCTGGTAGGATGGCAGTGAGCTATTGAGGGAGATTTGCANNGAGCCCATCATGTCGCGCACGATTTCCAGCGCATGATCTTCGGTGAACAGCAGCATGGCTTGCGCATCGAAAGGGCCTGAAAATTGCTGGCTGACCGCGCCGAATCTGGCGCTGTTCAATGCAAAGATGCTCGCATCTGCCTCGGAATATTTTTTAATTTCTATCGATGGCACCGATAGTTTTACTTCGTCACCGACGATTTCGCTGAGGCTGGCGGCTGCTCTGCCGGCACCGACGTTAAAGACTTCCGTCAGCGCATCAAGATGCAGCGCGGTAAGCGTATTCACGCTGATCCCACGAAATGTTGAATTGCTTCTGCGATCGATTTTTCTGTGACCGGCTTGGCCACAAACGTGGCGCCAATTGAAGAGGCACGATGCTGAAAAGTCTCCTGGATATTGGCAGAGAAAATAACAATGCGCATTGACGGATGCTTGGCGAGCATCTGTTCGGCCGCATCGGTGCCCAGAATACCGGGCATGTTGATATCCATCGTGCAGAAGTCAGGTGTGTCTTTATCGATGAGTTCTAACGCCTCATTGCCACTGGAGGCCTCGACAATTTGCCAATCGGGCCGGGCATCGAGGATACGCGCCCGAATCACCATTCTGGATACCTTGCTGTCATCGACGATGAGCAATTTTTTGATAGATTTGTCGCTGTTTTTCATGTTGATTTGACTCATTCCGGTGGCCATCAATTGGTCGATTTTACCTGAACAGGCAGGGATTAAAGAAGCGATTTTTAGCTTAATGCGGTTCGGCCTGATCTTGCTCATACGGTGAGGAAAACCAGGCTTAAAAATTCTGCGCATGGTACTTTTTGCTAGCGAATTTACTATCGCCTGGCATACTAGCCCGGTAATCCGGTCGCATAAGTATTTGTTGCTTCAGTTAATGAAAATTAACAATTGTCCGGGAATTTTCGCGACAGATTTTATCAAGTAGTTGGCTCAAAATCGGGAGGCGGAATAGTAGTTTCCCTGCGTCAATATGCGGCGTTAAATTTTAATTGTGAAATTGGCCGAGATAAAACTGACGTGAATCTGACTTGTGTCTTTTCCGTACTTTCCAGACAAAGTATGCTCGACATTTTTCCAGATCAGGCTACACTAGAAAAATGCCTGTGCCCGGATGTGTCGCGAATCGTGACGCGAAATCCCCATTGATGCACATCAAAAGCGCGGTCGGAATCGATCGCGCTTTTTTTATGTCGCTTACATTAATCTTACAAAGACATTTCTTGTCAAAATAATGTGCGGGATAACAGGCCATCGGGCCAAAACAGGCCAAAAGAATTTTTTTAGGAGATGTCATGTCATACGCCGCTTTTTATCAGCAATCCATACAACAACCTGAAGCTTTTTGGGACAACGAGGCCAAGCTGATCGATTGGCACAAGCCTTATACCAAAGTGCTGGACCAATCGCACCCGCCATTCGCAAAATGGTTTGTCGGCGGCGAAACCAATCTTTGCCATAACGCCGTTGATCGCTGGCTGCCGACGCAAGCCGACCAGACCGCACTGATCGCTATCTCTACCGAAACCAATAGCGAAAAAACCTATAGCTTCGCAGAGTTGCATCGCGAAGTGCAGCGTATGTCGGCAAGCATGCTCAGCCTCGGCGTCAAGCAGGGTGATCGCGTGCTGATCTACATGCCTATGGTGGCGGAAGCCGCTTTTGCCATGCTTGCCTGCGCACGTATCGGTGCCGTGCATTCTGTCGTGTTTGGTGGTTTTGCCTCGAAGAGCCTGGCAACCAGAATAGACGATGCCAAACCAGTGCTGGTGGTCTCTGCGGATGCGGGCATGCGCGGCGGCAAGGCAGTCCCTTACAAGCCTTTATTAGATGAGGCCATCGCCCTGGCGGAATATAAGCCGGCTAAAGTCTTAATGATAGACCGTGGTCTTGATGCGATGCAGCTGGTCGCTGGCCGCGATGTCGATTACGCAGGTCTGCGCGAGCAACATCTTGATGCTCAGGTGCCGGTCACCTGGCTGGAATCGAACGCCATGTCCTATGTGCTCTACACTTCCGGCACCACTGGAAAACCTAAGGGTGTGCAGCGTGATGTTGGCGGATATGCCGTGGCGCTGGCTTCCTCAATGAAGCATATTTTCTGCAGCAAAGCCGGCGAGACCTATTTCGCCACCTCTGATATCGGCTGGGTAGTCGGTCACTCTTACATTGTCTACGGACCTCTGATCGCCGGCATGGCAACCATCATGTATGAGGGTACGCCGATCAGGCCGGATGCGGGTATCTGGTGGAGCATCGTGGAAAAATACAAGGTCACCCGGATGTTCTCGGCACCGACCGCGATCCGCGTGCTGAAAAAGCATCCTCCTGAGCTGATGAAAAAGTACGACCTGTCCTCACTCAAGGCACTTTATCTGGCGGGTGAGCCGCTCGATGAGACCACCTCGAGCTGGATTTCCAGTGAGCTGGGCGTGCCCATCATCGATAACTACTGGCAAACGGAAACGGGCTGGCCGATTCTGTCCGTCGCACGCGGCATAGAAAATACCGCAACCCGTTTAGGCAGCCCCGGCATTGCGATGTTCGGCTATAACGTCAGCATCATCAATGAGGCGAATGGCGAAGAGTGCGCGCCCAATGAAAAAGGGGTGGTTGCCATCCGGGGGCCTTTGCCGCCCGGTTGCATGCAGACGGTATACGGCGACGACCAGCGTTTCGTGCAAACCTATTGGTCAAATTTTGCCCACGAGCAGCTGTATTCGACCTTTGACTGGGGCATCAAGGATGCCGACGGCTACTACTTCATCCTGGGTCGTACAGATGACGTGATTAATGTGGCAGGCCATCGTTTAGGGACGCGTGAGATAGAGGAGAGCATCTCCAGTCATCCGCAGGTTTCTGAAGTGGCCGTGGTTGGTGTCGAGGATAAGCTGAAAGGCCAGGTCGCGGTCGCCTTCGCTATTTTAAGAAATCCCGAGGCAGCCACAACGGCGGAGAGCAAGCGCGCGCTGGAGGCCGAAGTGATGGCCGTGGTCGATAAGCAGTTAGGGGCGGTTGCCAGACCGTCGAGAGTGCATTTTGTCAGCATGCTGCCAAAAACGCGTTCGGGTAAATTGCTGCGCCGATCAATTCAGGCTATCTGTGAAGGGCGTGATGCCGGCGATTTGACGACCATCGAAGATCCNNGCGCATCTTGCACCCCGCTTTGTTCGCTGCGACCGGTTTGGTTTAAACGATGAGCGCAGCGGACAAGGTCCTTACCTCGTCTTCCGACTCTTCCAAAATACTGCTGAGCGTGCCGTCACCCACAACAAAATCAATCTCCGAGGTATAACGGTTGGTTTCCGTGTCGGTACGGGTATCCAGTGGCGATGGCGTAGTTGCCAGTTCGTTGGCAAGCAGCAGGGTATCGCCCAAGGATTCTGGCGGCATGGCGCGCATACCATACCAAAGCTCTTCTACCGCATCGACCACAGGTTGCGGCAATTGCAGATTTTTCAGAACGGCACGGCCTATGATGGATTCCGCAGACTCTTTATCGATAACGGTGTCTGCAAACGGTGGCAGGTCGTTCGGCGATGGCGGGGCGTTTAGATCGTCTCTTTCCAGCAAACAGGGAAACTCTTCGGCCCGTGACAGCAGGTAGAAACCGCCAACTTCNNGAGCGCAGAGTGCGAAAACCCAGGCGTGCAATTGCCGCCTTGACGCTGGTGACATCGTTACCCATGCGGCTATAGGCGGCTGAATTGGCAATCGCCACCACCCTGGCAGACAGCAAAGGCTCGTTCAGGATCATTTTGCTGGCGGCATCGACGCTGCAATCCGGGTCGTCCAGCGCTTCTTTGATTTTGAGTGAAGTGGCAACACTGGCAGAAAAAACAAGATCGCCCTGGTTCGCCCGGGTGACAAGAATATCGAGAGCTTCAGATTTATTCATGGCAATATTTTCCGCATTCAACTTAACTCAAACCGGGAGTACCGGACCAGATGCGACACTAACTGTCTATCCGACTGCTAACGTGCTGTTTATCATTTCATTTTGAGCTAGTTGCGCAGGCTGGTCAATCAGTTGCGCCAGAAATGTTTCTTTTTCGAAAGTAAATGTAAAAGTTTCACTTTTTCTTTTCCTTTGTGCTTATTTTCTCCAAACGTCTGTTGGCATATATCTTTAGCATGAAAACGGCGGACTTCAGTCTGGCAATTTTGTGCCAGGCGATCGAAGTTCCCTTACATCAGCCTCTTCTTTTGAAGACTGGCTACAAGACAGGTGCCGCGTATGTGTCAGCTGTTTTTCAATCAAGCGTGGCAATCACCGGCGCATGATCGGATGGCTGCTCCCATTTGCGCGGGGCTTTGTCGATAATGCAAGAAGTGCAGCGTGTTGCCAGCGAAGCTGACAGCAGGATGTGATCGATGCGCACGCCCTTGTTTAAGCGGAAGCCGAGCTGACGGTAATCCCACCAGCTAAAGGATTTTTCCGCCTGTTCAAACAGACGGAAGCTGTCCTTCAGGCCCAAGTCCAGCAAAGCCTGCAGCGCAGCGCGCTCGGGCGGCGACACCAGGTTCTGGCCTTCCCAGGCGGCAGGGTCGTATACATCACGGTCTTCCGGGGCGATATTGTAGTCGCCCAAGAGCGCGAGTGACTCATGCACGCCCATTTCCTGCTTTATCCACTGCTGTAATGAGGCCAGCCAGCTTAGCTTGTAAGGGTATTTTTCAGAGTCCAGCGCCTGACCGTTAGGCACATAGGCACAGACGATGCGCATGCCTTGTATGGTCGCGGCGATGATGCGTTGCTGCTCATCAGCGAACAAGGGGTTGTTCTTCTGTACATCGCTGATCGCGTGGCGCGATAAAATGGCAACGCCGTTGTAGGTTTTTTGTCCGCTGAAAACGACCTGGTAGCCGGCAGCCTCGATTTCTGCCTGAGGAAACTTGTCGTCGGTCAGTTTGGTTTCCTGCAAGCACAGGACATCGACGGGATTGCTCTCCAGCCATTGCAAGACTTGCGGCAGCCTGACCTTAAGGGAATTCACGTTCCAGGTAACTAATTTCATGTTTTCAATCGACAAAGTATAAAAAAACCGCGCTCTATACGAATACAGAGCGCGGTAGCGTCAGGCTAGTTGCTTAAATTATGCAGCGCGGTTCATCAGGAAGGTGGTCAGCATAGGCACCGGGCGACCAGTTGATCCTTTGGCTGCGCCAGATTTCCAGGCGGTTCCGGCGATATCCAGGTGCGCCCAGGTGTATTTCTTGGTGAAGCGCTCCAGGAAACAAGCTGCCGTAATACTGCCGCCAGCCGGGCCGCCTATGTTGGCGATATCGGCAAAGTTCGATTTCAGCTGCTCGTTATACGCTTCTTCTATCGGCATGCGCCATGCGGTATCACCGGTTTGCTTGCCCGCTGCCAGCAATTCTGCTGCCAGTTTGTCGTGTGCGTCATCATGGCGTGTGAACAGGCCGGTATTGTGATGGCCGAGCGAGGTAATGATGGCGCCGGTCAGTGTCGCGACGTCCACCACCACGGCAGGGTTCAGGCGTTCTACGTAGGTCAGGGCGTCGCACAAGATCAGGCGGCCTTCTGCATCGGTGTTCAGGATTTCTATCGTCTGGCCGGACATCGAAGTGACGATGTCACCCGGACGCGTGGCTCTACCTGAAGGCATGTTTTCGCAGGTAGGAACGACCGCGATCACGTTGAGCTTCAATTTCATCTCGCCGATGGCACGCATGGTACCCAGCACGGAGGCTGCGCCGCCCATGTCGTACTTCATCTCGTCCATGCCTGCGCCTGGTTTCAGTGAGATACCACCCGAGTCAAAAGTGATGCCTTTGCCTACCAGTACGGTTGGCGCCTCTTTGGCCTTGCCGCCCATGTGCTTGAGCACGATGAATTTTGGCGGTTCGTCAGATCCGTTGGTGACGGACAAAAAGCTGTTCATCTTCAAGGCTTGCAATTGCTTGCGGTCTAAAACTTCTACACCCATCTTGAAGTCTGCGGCGATTTTCTTGGCGGTAGACGCCAGATAAGTCGGGGTGCAGACGTTAGGCGGCAAATTACCCAGTTCTTTGGTCAGGTCCATGCCGTTGGCCAGCGCGACACTTTGTGCCAGCGCGACTTTGGCGGCAGCCGCGCTTGTCGCTGCGACGCCAAATGCGATTTTTTTGACGCCGCCTGTTGCCGCATCTTTTTTGCTCTTCATGCCATCGGCGCGGAAGATGGATTCGCGGAAAGCCAAAACGGCCGTGCGTATCGCCCATGCCTGATCGCGGTCTTTCACGCCGGGCAAAGCGATGATGGCATCGCTTGCGCCCAATGATGCCAGTGTTTTTGCCGCGGCTTGTAGCGCCTGCGTGTAGGCTTTTTCGCCTGCAGCGGCAGCCTCTTCACCCAGGCCGACCAGCAAGACGCGCTCTGCAGCGACGTCGCTGACATTGCGCAACAGCAGCGAGGAACCTGCTTTGCCGCTAATGTCACCGGCTTTGAGTGCTGCGGCGATTTGGCCTTTTTTGTCCAGAGTGGCGGCGGAAGGAGTTAATTTTTTGTTTTCAAACACGCCTACAACTACGCATGCAGTTTTGCTGGCATTCACTGTGCTTTTGGCGTCGAATGTTTTTATGCTAAAGTCCACGTATTACTCCTCTTTGTAAGTTTCGTAAAACAGGTATTATAACCCTCCATGATTTTTCAGCGCGCGCTTCAACGTGAATTATTCGGTGCCGCAGGCGCAGTATTTACTACCCTGTTCACCATCACCATCACTTTCATGCTTATCAAAATCCTCGGCCAGGCTGCGGGGGGGAAGGTGGCATCTGCCGATGTGATTCAGCTCATCGGTTTCGCATCGCTGACCTATTTACCGATTTTGTTGATATTAACCGGCTTCATTTCAGTCTTGCTGGTGGTCACGCGCTCGTATCAGGAATCTGAAATGGTGGTCTGGTTCGCCTCAGGATTGAGTTTGACCAGTTGGGTGAAACCGGTACTCCGGTTCGGCTTGCCATTAATTTTACTGACCGGTTTGCTGAGTTTGGTCGCTACGCCCTGGGCGAACCGCCAGAGCCTGGAACTGCGTCAAGGCTATGAAAAACGTGAAGATATCGCCAAAGTCTCGCCAGGCAAATTTCAGGAATCGGCCTCGTCCGAACGCATTTTCTTTGTCGAAGAGGTGGCCGGCGACCTGAGTAAAGTAAGAAACGTCTTTATCAATACCTTTAAGGATGGCCGTTCCAGCGTGGTCGTCGCGAAAGAGGGCTCGATTGAAATTGACGCTCAGGGCGACAGGTTTTTGGTCATGAGCCAGGGGCGCCGTTATGACGGCTTGCCGACAGAGCCAGATTTTCAGATGATGCAGTTTGAGAAATACGGCATTCTCGTCTCCACCCAAACCAAGGCTGCCGCGGGCGACAAGTCGGCAAAATCCTTGTCCTTGCCTGAGCTGCTGGCAGACCCGAGTAACTTTAACCGCGGTGAGTTGTTGTGGCGCATTTCCTTGCCGCTGATGGGCGCGGTATTGATGTTGCTGGCGGTGCCTTTGGGCTATGTTAATCCGCGCGTAGGCCGCTCAGCCAATTTGATAGTTGCCCTGCTGCTGGCAGTGGTATATCTGAATATGCTCAATATCGTGCAGGCCAGCGTTGTGCAGGGGCGCTCCTCTTTTGGCATGGCCTGGTGGCCATTGCATTTACTGACGCTCATGCTGGTGGTTTTTCTGTTTAGCTGGCGCCTGAAAGTGAATAGCCGTTACCACCCATTGGTGCTATGGTCGAAATTAAAATGCAGTTTGCGCGGTAAGGAAAAGTGTCAGTCATGAGAGTTTTGCAACGGTATTTTGCTACGGAAATCGTCAGGGCAGTATTGTTCGTGATGCTCGCTTTGCTGTCCTTGTTTTCATTTTTTGATCTGATGGGCGAGCTGCCTTCGGTCAACAAGGGCGGCTACAAGCTTGCGCATGCCTTTCTGTATGTGATGTTGGGCTTGCCTGGCTATATCTATGAGTTCATGCCGATTGCTGTCCTGATCGGCACTATTTTTGTGCTTGCCCAGTTCGCTTCCAATTCAGAATTTACCATCATGCGAGCAGCCAGCATGACAACCTGGATGGCCGGTAGCATGCTGGCAAAAATCGGTCTGGTGTTCGTGCTGCTGACATTTTTGTTTGGCGAGCTCATTTCACCCATGGCGACCAAGTGGGCAAAGGATGTCAAGATGACCGCTTTAGGAACCTCGATCGCGCAGGAGTTCCGCACTGGCTTGTGGACCAAGGATCTGGTCAGGGAAAATGGGCTGGAGGGAAATATCGTTGGCTCCAGATTTCTGAACGTGAAAGAGATTTTGCCGGACCGGCAGCTGCTCGGCTTGCGGGTATATGAGTTCGATATCAATTTCAGCCTGGTCAGGGAAGTGACGGCCGCGCGCGGTGAATATGCGGGAAAGAACGTCTGGAAATTATTTGACGTGATAGAAACGGCGTTTCCCAAGACGCTCACGACCCAGGAAATGTCATCGGTCAACACCCAGAAATTTGCCAGCAGAGAAGTGGTGTCAGAGGTGACGCCGGATATCTTATCGGTTTTGTTTGCAGATCCGGATCGCATGTCGGCCTACGACCTCGCGGTTTTTTCCAAGCATCTGACTGACAACAAGCAAAGCGCCGACCGCTATGTAATGGCGTTCTGGAAAAAAATCACCTATCCCTTCGCGGTGCTGGTGATGATGGCGCTGGCCTTGCCATTCGGCTTTCTTCACGCACGCAGCGGTGGCATCAGCTTTAAGATTTTTAGCGGGATCATGATAGGGATGGTGTTTTATCTCATCAACAGTCTGTTCTCTCACCTGGGCTTACTGAATACCTGGCCCGCGCCGGTCACCGCTTTGCTGCCGAGTCTATTGTTTTTAATGATGGCAGTGATCGCATTACGTTATGTAGAACGACATTAGCAGAGAATCGAGAATGAAAAAAAAATCGGCCATGATACTGTTTGCCCACGGTGCCCGCGACCCGCGCTGGGCTGCGCCTTTCCAGCGACTGCAATTGCTGACACAGGAGAGCCTGCCTGAGGTCAGTGTAGAACTGGCGTTCCTCGAATTCATGACACCCAACCTGAACGATCTGGTCACGCGCCTGGTGCAGGAAGGTTGTGAAAAAGTGACCGTCTCGCCTATATTTCTGGGACAGGGCGGCCATGTCTTGCGTGATTTGCCGGTGATGATCAGCGCCCTGCGTGAAACCTATCCTGCGCTGGAACTGCAGCAGCTGGAAGCGGCCGGGGAAGATGCCGCAGTGCTGCAGGCGATCCGTGATTATTGCGTCAGGTCGCTGGCGCAATAAACCTCGCGGCGCTCGTGTTAAACGTCCGTCTATTTCCTGATGGACGTCAGCTGGACACCGTACGGACACCAGATGCTCATATTTTATATCAATAAAACAATGACTTAGATGTGGCACGCTTCCTGCTAAAGAGTAATCTGTACCCACTCATTACTCTTTATGTCCATGATACGCGATACCTCTGCACAAGATGCCGTACTCACCGCTCCCCCGGTGTGGCGCACTAAAAAACTCTATCTCTGGATAGCTATCGTCCTCGCCCTTGTTGTCGCAGGCGTGGTCGTATTGTCTGCCTGGGCTGGCAGCAGCAAATCGGTCAGCACGACGCGCCTGAAAATCGCCCAGGTCAGCCGGGGCACGCTGGTCAGGGATGTCGCCGTCAATGGCAGGCTGGTGGCGGCGATCAGCCCTACCTTGTATTCGACTGCACCCAGCACCGTCACTTTAAGAGTGAAGGCTGGCGACACCGTCAAGAAGGGCGATGTCGTGGCCGAGCTGGAATCGCCCGATCTCAGCAATCAACTCAAGCGTGAGCAAGCCAGCTATGAACAGCTGGAAGCCGAAGTGGCGCGCCAGCACATACTCGCGCGCAAACAAAAGCTGCTGGCCAGGCGCGATGCCGACCAGGCCGAGATCGATAGGGTGGCGGCTGACCGCACCTACCAGCGCATAGAAAAAGCCGGGCAAATCGGTGTGGTCGCCAAGTATGATTTTCTCAAAGCGCAAGACACCTTGAAAACCGCAGAGATCAGGGCCAGGCACGCCGAGCTGGCGACCGCGCTGGAAAACGAAGACGTCGATCTGACGCTCAAGACCAAGCTGAGCCAGCTGCAGCAGCAGCGCCTGGTGCGCGACAACGCCCGGCGCCGTGTCGATGACCTGAAGCTGCAGGCGCCGGTCGATGGCCTGGTCGGCACGCTGTCGGTTGCCAACCGCAGCGTGGTCGCGGCCAACACCGCCTTGATGACCCTGGTCGACCTGTCGCAGCTGGAAGTAGAGCTGGAAATCCCCGAATCCTATGTCGCCGATCTTGGCCTTGGCATGAATGCAGAAGTCAGCATCAACGGCGTGACGGCAAGCGGAAAACTCTCGGCGCTATCGCCAGAAGTGGTCAAAAACCAGGTGCTTGCCAGAGTCAGGTTTAGCGGCGGACAGCCGCCAGGACTGCGCCAGAGCCAGCGCGTATCGGCGCGCCTGCTGATAGAAGAAAGGCCGAACGTGTTGCTGCTGCCGCGCGGCCCATTTGTCGAAAGCGAAGGAGGGCGTTTTGTCTATCTGGCAGACAAGGGCATCGCCAGGCGCTCGCCGATCAAGTTGGGGGCGACCAGCATTTCGGCCGTAGAAATCTTGCAGGGGCTGAAGGAGGGCGACAAGGTCGTCATTGCAGGAACCGAGCTGTTTGAAAATGCAGCCAGCGTATCACTCAATAATTAGTATCGTTCCCACTATCAAACCCCATATTCAACGATTAAACAGAAAAGAGAATCCCATGTTACGCATGAATAATTTGAGTAAAGTGTACCGCACCCACATGATAGAAACCCATGCCTTGCGCGGCTTTGAAATCCACGTCAGGGAAGGCGAGTTCGTCACCGTCACCGGCCCTTCTGGTTCGGGTAAAACCACCTTTTTGAATATCGCCGGCTTGCTGGAAGAATTCACCGGTGGCGACTACCTGCTCGATGGCGTGAATGTCAAAGGCATGGACGACAATGCGCGCTCGCGCCTGCGCAATGAAAAGCTGGGTTTCATCTTTCAGGGTTTCAATCTGATTCCGGATTTAAATTTATTTGACAATGTCGATGTGCCTCTGCGCTATCGCGGCTTCAACGCTGCCGAACGCAAACGCAGGATAGAGGAAGCGCTGACACAAGTCGGCCTGGCCTCGCGCATGAAACATTATCCGGCAGAACTGTCGGGCGGCCAGCAGCAAAGAGTGGCGATCGCCCGCGCCCTGGCGGGTAAGCCCAGGCTCTTGCTGGCCGATGAACCGACCGGCAATCTCGACACCCACATGGCGCGCAGCGTGAT
>CXWL01031055.1_pt1 | contig 16650 bp, 17 predicted proteins | sample 590931 | NCBI WGS metagenome assembly CXWL01 (sample SAMEA3498368, study PRJEB10139) | groundwater metagenome | biome: water well; material: biofilm material | place: Germany | collected 2015-04-27 | reverse complement strand
GGGTGCAGGTGGCGCACTTCCCTATGAAACCTGGCTCGTGAATCTCAGAAACTCCGTCACGGGCCCCGTCGCATTTACCTTATCGATCATCGGTATTGTGGTTGCAGGTGGCATTTTGATCTTTGGTGGCGAACTCAATGCGTTTTTTCGGACATTGATTTTTATTGTGCTCGTCATGGCTTTACTCGTTGGAGCCAACAATGTCATGACCAATCTATTCCAGGGTGCGGTGATTCCGGGTGAAATATCCCAAGACCCGGAAGTCACTCTTGGATCTGAGGAGTAGGACGTTTGCCATGGCACTGCGAACCATACCTATCCGCCAATCGGGAAACCGCCCCAACCTGTTTATGGGTGGCGATCGGGAACTGGTGATGTTTTCGATCCTGATTGCAGCCACATCAGTCTTTGCCGCCATGGAACTGAAGGCCACGATCTTTGGCATAGCGCTATGGGTTTTTGCGCTCTTTGCACTGCGCTTGATGGCCAAATATGATCCGCAGCTTCGCCATGTTTACTTACGCCAGATTCAATACAAGAAATACTATCCGGCGCGAAGTACTCCTTTTTATGACAATACCCGCCAGCAGGAGAAACAGCACCTATGATTGCCGCTATATCCATCCTCATTGCCATTTGTGGCGCGGCGCTGCTGTTAATACTGTTTGTCCGTATTCGTGATGCAGGCAAAGAACTAAGACTGGATCAACATCGATCCAAAGAAATGGGTTTTGCCGATTTGCTGGTGTATGCGGCGGTGGTTGAAGATGGCGTGATTGTGGGCAAGAACGGTTCATTGATGGCTTCCTGGATATTCTGCGGCGATGATACCGCCAGTAGTACCGATATTGAGCGTGAACGGGTATCGTTTAGGATTAACCAGGCATTATCGCGTTTGGGCAATGGCTGGATGATTCATGTGGATGCCAGCAGAAAACCCGCGCAAGGTTATTCAGACAAAGCGTTATCCAATTATCCCGACCCCATTACCGCCGCGATTGACGAGGAGCGGCGCAATCTGTTCGAGCGTATCGGCACGATGTACGAGAGCTGTTTTATTGTATCACTGACCTATTTGCCGCCGATGCTGGCACAGCGCAAGTTCGTAGAACTCATGTTTGATGATGACAGCCAAGCTCCGGATCAAAAAGCTCGAACTCAAGGGCTACTGGAATATTTCCAGCGCGAATGCGCCAACTTTGAATCCAGATTATCCAGCGTGTTCCATCTGTCGCGCTTAAAAAGCCGCAAACTCGATAATGAAGACGGTACCACCATTACGCATGATGATTTCCTAAGCTGGCTGCAATTGTGTATTACCGGCCTGGATCATCCAATGGTGTTGCCTACCAATCCGATGTATCTGGATACCTTGCTCGGTGGTCAGGAAATGTGGGGCGGGGTGGTGCCCAAGATTGGGCGCAATTTCGTTCAGGTGGTCTCCATTGAAGGTTTTCCACTGGAATCATCCCCAGGAATGTTGAATCTCCTGTCTGAATTACCAGGCGTATATCGCTGGTCCTCGCGATTTATCTTTATGGATGCGCATGAAGCGATTAGTCATCTGGAGAAATTTCGCAGGCGCTGGAAACAAAAAGTCCGTGGCTTCTTTGACCAGGTATTTAACCTGCAAAGCAGCAACATCGATGAAGATGCGCTCAATATGACCGAAGATGCCCAGTCCGCCATTGCTGAAACCAATAGCGGCTTTGTGGGGCAGGGGTACTATACCAGCGTGGTTGTTCTGATGATGGAAGATCGCGCGGCATTGGAAGAAGCGGGGCGCCGAGTTGAAAAAGCCATTAATCATCTGGGCTTTGCCGCACGTGTTGAGACGATTAACACCATGGATGCGTATTTGGGCAGCCTGCCAGGCCATGGCGTGGAAAATGTCCGTAGACCCTTAATCAATACGATGAATTTGTCTGATCTACTGCCGGTTAACACCATCTGGACGGGCAAGGAAACAGCCCCTTGTCCGATGTATCCACCCAATTCACCTCCGCTGATGCACTGTGTGACTCAAGGGGCAACGCCATTCCGGTTGAATCTGCATGTGCGCGATTTAGGTCACACCTTCATGTTCGGGCCTACCGGAGCAGGTAAATCCACGCACCTGGCGCTGATTGCCGCGCAATTGAGGCGCTACCAGGACATGTCGATTTATTGCTTTGATAAGGGTATGTCGATGTATCCGTTGACTCGTGCGGTGGGTGGCCAGCATTTTACCGTGGCAGGAGACGATGAATCACTGTCTTTCTGTCCGTTACAGTTTTTACAAACCAAGGGAGATCGCGCCTGGGCGCTGGAATGGATTTGTTTGATGGTTGAATTAAATGGCGTCACAGTCACTCCGTTACAGCGTAACGAAATCAGTCAGGCCATTGCCAACATGCATCAAAGCGGCTCCAAAACCTTATCAGATTTTTTGGTGACCATCCAGAATGAAGCCATACGCGAAGCACTACGGCAATACACGATAGACGGCATGATGGGGCACTTGCTCGACGCTGAAGCCGATGGGTTGAATCTATCCTCATTTACCACATTCGAGATCGAGGAATTGATGAATCTCGGTGATAAATATGCGCTGCCCACATTACTCTATCTCTTTCGCCGCATTGAGCGCAGTCTTCACGGTCAGCCATCCGCCCTCATTTTGGATGAAGCCTGGTTGATGCTGGGCCATCCGGTGTTTCGCGCGAAAATCCGCGAATGGCTTAAAGTCATGCGTAAAAACAATTGCTTGGTATTGATGGCAACTCAAAGTTTATCAGATGCTGCCAACAGTGGCATTCTCGATGTCATTGTTGAATCCACTGCCACAAAGATATTTTTACCCAACGTATTCGCGCGCGATGAAGAAGCGTCGGCTTTGTATCGGCGTATGGGTCTCAACACGCGCCAGATCGAGATTTTAGCTTCTGCAATTCCCAAACAACAGTATTACACGGTATCCGAGAATGGCAGGCGGCTCTATGATCTGGCACTCGGGCCTTTGGCGCTAGCTTTTGTGGGATCTACAGATAAGGAATCGATTGCAACCATCAAAAACCTGCATGCCAAGTACGGACACAGGTGGGTGAATGAATGGCTCGCAATCAAAGGATTAACGTTATCTGACTATGGAGTTGCTGCATGAGTGTGATCAGTGATTTTTTCAGGTTAAGAGTTGCCGGAATGAACAAGCCAGATCAGCAAATCAGCGATGATGATGAGTTTATGCAAGGCGGTCGTCGTCGTGGTGAAAATGAAAACCCCTATCTATCCGCACGGCGTACCTGGAATGATCATATGCGCGGGGTACAGGCTTCACGCACAATGTGGCAAATGCTGGCGTTACTTTGTCTGTTGATTGCGCTGGCAGGAGTAGGGGGAGTCATTGTTATCGGCAGTCAATCCAAGTTCATTCCTTACGTTGTACAGGTCAATAAACTCGGTGAAGCGCTCGCGGTTTCGCGTGCAGATGTAGCGGCGGTAGCCGATCAGCGCGTGGTGCATGCATCTCTTGCCTCGTTTATCAATGACTTGCGTATGGTGACGCCTGATATTGCCCTGCAACGACGCGCCATCTTTCGTGCGTACGCCATGCTGTTAACCAACGATCCGGCCACGGCAAAAGCTAATGAATGGTTCAATAGTAATGAGGAAAGCCGTCCTTTCAAGCGTGCAGAAACACAGACAGTCAGCGTTGAAATCATATCGGTCATTCCACAATCGCCGGAGACTTGGCAGGTCGATTGGCTGGAAAAAGTTTATGACCGGCAAGGGCATTTAACCGAGCCACCGTTCAAGATGCGTGCTTTGCTCAGAATCTATAACAAGCCGCCCACCCAAAGCACAATGGAAGAACAGATTAGAAATAATCCGCTGGGTATTTATATTCAGGATTTCTCGTGGTCGAAACAAACCTAAAGAGGCCGCTCTCGATGATACCAATGAAACCGTCACTCTTTTTAAGTACCGCAAGTAAGCTTGGCACGCTGATTTTGTCAATGAGCCTCGCTGCTCCAGGTTATGCCAATGGATTGTCAGAAGCGTATTTTACGGACAGGAATCCTCAATTAACACCACAGGAGCGCGCTGCCCTTGATCTGGCCAAAAAATGGCAAGCCAGTGGTGGGAGTGGTGCAAAACCGGTGGCAGGCCCCGATGGCTCAATACGTTTCCTGTTTGGTTCGCAGCAACCCAGTATTGTTTGTGCAGTATTGCAAGTATGCGATATTGAGTTGCAGCCAGGTGAGCAAGTCAATTCCATCCATCTGGGCGATCAGGCACGCTGGTTGATTGAGCCAGCGGTTACGGGCAATGGATCAGGCGAAGTACAGCATCTGATTGTGAAACCGATGGATGTGGGACTGGAAACATCCCTGGTGGTAACAACCAACCGGCGCACGTATCACATGCGCCTGCGATCCCATCGACGCGATTTTATGCCAAGAATTGGTTTCATTTATCCTGAAGATGCGGCTGCTAAATGGGATGCCATAAAGACCCGGGAAAATCATGCCATGGATATCCGGAAATCACGCACCATTTCTGAAACCGGGGAATATCTGGGTAATCTGGATTTTGCTTATTCGGTAGATGGCAGTGCAGCATGGAAACCACTGCGGGTCTATAACGACGGTCAGAAAACAATCATCCAGATGCCTGCCATCATGGCGCAAACAGAAGCGCCGACTTTATTACTTTTAGCCAAGGAAGGTGGACTTTTTAACGATGATGAGACGGTCATGGTGAATTATCGTTTGCAGGGCGATCGCTATATCGTGGATACGGTGTTTGATCGTGCGATTCTGATTGCAGGTGTTGGCGGCAATCAGAGCCGGGTGACGATTACACGGGGAAATTGATCATGCGACTCAGTATCTTAATTCTTGCCTTGCTTCTGGGTGGTTGTGCGACGCAACCTTATGGATATGGGAGTTTCATTCAAAATCCATCGGCCGCTTACAGCAAAGTCATGGCTGATGATGTGGCAGCGCAATTAAAGCGACTGTATCCCGCTGCAAATACGCAGTTTAATTTGCATCATGCGGCGAATGATCCGTTTGGACATGCCTTGATAGAAAACTTGCGACTGGCCGGGTTTGCGGTTCAGGAAACGACCCAACAATCCATTCAACAGCAAATATTTGCTTCACCTCATCAACCCGAAATTGAGCTCTCGAAAGGTTTAATCTTGAGTTATCTGATTGACCAATCAAGAGATTTGTATCATGTCAACATCATGATTGGCGATATGCGTTTATCGCGTGCCTTCATGGCGGAATCTGATGGTGTTCACCCTGCCGGCCTTTGGGTCAGAAAAGAATAGGGTAGGGGAGATGTCAACCGATTCAAAGCTTCTGCCACCTGATTTATCTCCGGATGTGGTTACCAAAAGTGCTGGGGTTAGGCGTGTTAATAACCTGCCGATTGTTATTTTTGGCGGGATTATGCTGATATTCATGCTGCTTATGATGGTCGTGGCCATGAATCGGGCAAGCGAAAAAGCTCAATATGATCCTGACACCGCTCATGATGCCCAATCGAGCAATTCCTTTGCTTCACTGATCGCCAAGGACTATGTCGGCGGCATCATAGAACCTAAAAGTCCGATCAAAATTCTTGACTCACCCGCGAAATCACCCATGTCTGGAATTATTATCGAGCGGCCATCGGATTTGGATCGGCCGCCTTTACCGCCATCTGTAAACACTTCCGATCCATCAGAAAATCCCGATATTGCGCATATTCGCATGCTGAAGCGTCAACAACTGGAAGAAGCCATTAAAGCCAAAACCAACGTCAATTCCATTGCGCCCAGAAGTAGCGGATCATCGCCGGATTCAATCAACACCGGCGCGCCCAAAACAAGAGAGGAGATGCTGGCCAAATTGGCCTCCGTTCGGCAACAGATTGATGCAAACCTGCGCGAAGACTCAACGGCTGCATATCATGCGCGACTGGCACAATTGAGGCAGGGCAGGGGAGCGGGTCTGGATGGGAGATCAGATGTAACTGGTGAATTCAGGGATGATGGAACACCTCGCCTATTGAATGACGATGAGGTTAAGCCGGTGCAGGATTATTCTCGCTTTGATTCGACAGAAGGAGAGGGACGCTGGAATTTGAAAAGTGAAGTGCAAAAGCCCGCAACCCCTTATATCCTGCAAACCGGGTTTGTAATACCGGCAACCTTGATATCCGGCATTAATTCAAGCCTGCCGGGGCAGATCATGGCGCAAGTAAGTCAGCATATTTATGATTCCCCGATTGGCAAATGGCGTTTGATTCCGCAAGGCTCAAGACTTGTCGGCACTTATTCCAGCGAAGTGGAGTTTGGTCAGGCGCGTGTGCTGGTTGCCTGGCAGCGCATTATTTTCCCCGATGGCAAGACGATGGATATCGGTGCCATGCCGGGTGCTGATGGGGGTGGTCATGCGGGCTTTCGCGATCAGGTAAACAACCATTACCTGCGCATTTTTGGTTCAGCCCTGATCATGTCAGCCATTATTGCAGGTGCGACATACAGCCAGCGAGATGCGGGAAGCGTGCTTGGGCGGCAAAATGCCGGCAGCATCATGAGCCAGGCGTTGGGTCAGCAATTGGGGTTGGTGACAGCCAATCTGATTCGCAAAAACCTCAATATATCGCCAACGCTTGAAATCAGGCCGGGCTATCGTTTTAACATCATCGTGACCAAAGATATGAAGTTCTCTAAGCCTTACCAATCATTTGATTATTAAAACAGGAGTGGTCAAGCATGATAAACCCAAAGAAAACTGCCCGATTGATCATGATGCTGCTCGTAATCGGTAATGTCGCTTACTCATCGATTATCAAAGCAGGTGGAATGGCTGTCATTGATATGGCGAATGTAAATCAAACCACTATTACCGCCATCGAGAGCGTGGAACAGACGCTCAAGCAAATAGAGGAATACAAAACCCAACTGATGCAATATGAGAACATGATTCGCAATACGCTGGCGCCACCGGCTTATATCTGGGCGAAAGTGGAATATGCGATGACCAAGCTCATCAATTTGACCAATACCATACGTTATTATGAACAGCAGTATGGGGGACTGGATAGTTATATGCAGCGGTTTCGCAATACGGATTACTATCGTAGTTCCCCTTGCTTTAGTTTGCAGGAAAAGTGCAATGAAGGCGCCTGGAATCTGTTGAAGGAGGGACAAAACACCAGCACGGATGCACAGAAAAAAGCCAATGATTCGCTCTTGCGGGGTTTGAGCGAACATCAAAATCAAATTCCCCCCGATGCGGCGCATTTGCAAATCCTGCAACAAAAAACCGAATCAGCTCAGGGACAAATGGAAGCCCTGCAATATGCCAACCAGTTGGCCGCGTACCAGGCAAATCAGTTGCTGCAAATGCGTCAAATGCTCATCGCGCAGCACAATGCCTTCAATACGCAAAGTCAGGCTGATGTAGACCAAAAGGCCATGCAACAGGCTGCGCGCGAGGCGGCAACAAAACGATTGAGCCCTGAAATACTGCCTGTTGGCAGAAGCTGGTCTGTCAGAGATGCATTTTAAAACACTTCCCTAAGGAGAAAATTATGAAAACAACAAATTTATTGATAATTATCATTATTGCTATTGCAGGATTGATTTTAACTGGATGTGAGAAAACCGATGGGCAGCTTGAATTGAAGGAACCTAGAAAGGAATTAAGTGATATGCCTCCTGGAATTAGGTGGACTGTTAACGGCCCAGTAGATGAATCAGGTAACCCAATTGAATTAGAAAAAGCAAAATAGTTGCTCGCTTAAAATCGCGAGAAGGTTCTGGAGAACAAACGAATGTACAAATTATTATGTGCCTTAATCAGTACCTTGCTTCTGATATTTCTTTCTACCAAGGCATCTGCTGAGTTGGCGTATATTGATCCTGCAACCAATCAGAGCATACTGGATCAAGTGGTATATAAATTTTGGACAAAAGTTAAATCCTGGCAGAATATTATACAGGGTGCTGCTGAACGCTTGTTCTGGACGTTAGTTTTGATTTCGATGGTCTGGACTTTTGGCATGATGTTGTTGCGCAAGGCCGATATTGGCGATTTCTTTGCTGAATTCACCCGTTTTATTATCTTCACAGGGTTTTACTTCTGGCTGTTGACTAATGCGGTATCGGGTCACAATATTGCAGGGACTATTATTGACTCGATGCAACAATTAGGCGGCACTGCTGCTGGTCTACCGAGTGGTGCAAGTCATGCCAGCATTGTAAATACAGGAATTTTAATTTGGAACCAATCCATAAATAATTTGAATATCCTTGATCCTATTGATAGCTTAATTGGTTTTATCATGTCTATAAGTATTCTAATTATTCTGGCTGTCATTGCAGTAAATATGTTGTTGTTGCTAATCTCCTCCTGGGTGCTGATGTATGCAGGGATCTTCTTTCTGGGATTTGGCGGCGCGCGCTGGACATCCGATATTGCGATTAACTACTTTAAAACGGTATTGGGTATCAGTATCCAGCTATTTGTAATGCTGCTGATTGTTGGGATTGGCAGCGATTTGCTAACCAGTTTTTACGCTAAAATGGGTAAAAATGTTCTGAATTATGAAGAACTGGCAGTGATGCTGATTTTTACGATAGCGTTTTTTGTATTGATTTCCAAATTGCCGCCTTTACTTGCGGGCATTGTCACTGGCAGCAGCATCGGTTCAGTTGCAGGAATTGGTAGCTATGGCGCCGGTGGTTTCTTGGCCGGAGCTGGCACAGCGGCGGCTGTTGCATCTTATGGTGGATCATTGGTTGCCAGTCGAGTAGCCGCAGTAACAGCGTCAAGAAGTACTGGTACGGATGCTTTGCGTAACGCCATAGAAAAAGGCCAGGCGCAGGAATCAGGGGGCATGAACAATATTTCGAGAGGAGAGGGTAAATAGTGTTTGAACCAGAACAATCTAAAACACAGCAACCAGCGCGCTAACCGATCATGGATTTGCCGCCAGATATGCAAGAAAGAGTGGTGTGCTCAATTATTGCTGCCATCAAGTATGAAATACCGGCCAATATTTTGCTCGCGATAGCAGAAAAAGAGGGTGGTAAACCGGGACAATGGGTTAGTAACAATAATGGTACGCACGATGTTGGTTCGATGCAGTTTAATACGATGTATCTTCGGAATTTATCAAAATATGGCATCACGGCTGATCATGTAGCAAGAGCTGGTTGTTATGCCTACGATCTGGCCGCTTGGCGGGTGCGTCTGCATATCAGGAATGACAAGGGCGACATCTGGACGAAAGTGGCCAATTATCATTCACGTACGCCAAAATATAATTCAAAGTATCGTGCTGATCTGATTGTCAAGTCTGTCAGATGGGCGGACTGGTTGGAAGATCGGTTCCCTTCATCAAATACCCATAATCAGTAAAAAAAATCTTTTCCACAAAATCTGTGGATGATGCTGTAGATAAATGTACTAAATATAAGGGGCAAATAGGCTCCAGATTGTTGCCTCAAATATAGGCGAAGAGATTGACGGGGGACGGCCTGTGACATCAGATACAGGTGCATAATGCTGAGCAATTGCTTGCTCTATCGGCTTCCAATCAATCAGGTGATCTATTTGGTTTAGTAAATTCCCTTTGCGGGTACGGCGAGTAACATCAAACTCTGAAAAACGCATGGATATTACATCAACATCATGATTTAAAAGTTAATTATATCTGCCATCGAATCCGCTTCTTGCTGTGCAAAATTTTCTAAGGGAGATAATAGACTCCCGATGGTTGCCTTAAACTTGCGATTCCCCGTGGTCTTGCCACGGGGATCTAATTAGTCTTTAGAATGTTGGGATGAAGTGTCCGGATTTATTTGACCACAACACTTTTGCTCGTTTATTCCGTTCCACACAATGTGACACCAATGCCGACTGCAGCGTTGACCAGCGCCTGATCAAGTGTAGCGAGAGGTAAGCCAAGGCGCTGTGCCAACTCTAGATAGGCGGCATCATAGAGAGTTAGCTTATAGCAATCCGCGAGGTGCAACGTGGTGCTCCATGCCTGATGATCGGTTTCTGAGTCAATAACAATAGACAGTGCCGCCAAATCCCTGAGCGAAGCATCACGGAATTCCGTATCGATCCGACCACGCCGTACTGCCATTAGTAGCGCATTGGCGACCTCTAAACGCCAGAGTGACGGAACTGTCGCTCCTATCTCAGTTACTTGGTCCAATACATTCGTGGCCTGGTCCGAATTTTCATCCTCGAACAGCCATGCTAGAGCCATTGAACTGTCAAGAACCAAGCTCATGGACGACCTTCATTAATTAAGTCCTTAATTTTCAGGCCGCCTAGTGTGACACCAATTCTTCGAGCTGCAATATTGGCAGCAGCTTGTCGCGCTTTGGCACGATTAAAACAAGGCACGGCGGAAATCATTCTCGCCACAGCTTTGCCGTGCCGGGTTATCAATACTTCCTCACCACTTTCAACCCAGTCGAGTAAAGTTCCAAATTTGTTTTTGGCTTCAAAAGCTCCAATTTCTTTCATAAGCTTCTCCTATATAAGCTAGACTCAGTCTAGCTTATATATCATAAACTCCTTTTTGATACTAGAATAGAATTACTGAATATCCAATATCATTACAATTACTTAAATATAAATGATAATGTCCTTATCCTTCTTAAAATAGAAGGAAGTAATGATAGAGTGTTGTTACCAACAATCTTACATGATGACAGTATTAGCTATACTGTAACTTTTAAAATCTTTTAACAATTCTCCTTTGTAGTTACGTTACAGCCAGTTATACTGTAACTAAATGATTAAGGGAGATTTCATCATGCCGCTAACTAATGCTGAAAAACAAAAACTTTATCGTGAAAGACACTTATCATTTTCAGAAAGCCATGAGCCGCTTTGTAGATTACAGGCCTTTGTTCAGCCGTATACATTTAATAATGTAACCCGGATATCAAGAGCCTCAGGTCTCACAAAGCGTGAGGTTATCGAAAAAGCCATCAATGATCTTGCAGAACGGTTAGACTGTAACCATGGAGATTTATGATTTTTCTGCTGGTATTGTTGCTTAAATTATTTTTCATGCTAGTTATACTATAACTAAAAAGAGGATTTCTATGATAAAGATCATTGAGTTCTTTATCATTCTTCGAGACTATTTGCTTTATGTTCGTGAATTCCACAAGCCTGGGCATTTGCGTGAGCAGCACAAGATTATTAATGTACTTGTCTGTGGATCTGATGAAAGATATCGCGAATTAAGAAGCAAATACTCTGATTCTTTCTAGTTACACTGTAATTCTATCTTGCAATCAATACACAACCTTAAACGTCGGACTATCCTGTGGCCGCGTTTTGCGATGATCATAAATCCTTGTGGTAGCGATATTGGCATGCCCAACCACTCTTGCATCTTCTAAATCATAATTCTTTGGTTCCATCTGCATAAAGGTACCAAAAGTCCCATAGGATTTGTTTATTCTTGAGAGTTATCAGCATCTCGTTTCTGAGCTGTTTTATGCAGTCTGGCGGAAAATATCGGTAGAAAGTGGTGCGCCCAATATGGAGCTGGTCGATCACATCGCCAACGAAAGCGTAGTTCTCGGTATCCTTGAGTAATGCCTCGGCGTGTTTCATAGTCTGTTTATTCATGGCTTTTGGTCTGCCACCGCAACGACCACGTTTATTCGCAGCTTTTAGACCGGCTCGCGTGTTTTCGAAGATCAGCTCCCGCTCAAGGAAAACGGCTATAATTTCAGCCCTGAGACCAAGTTTTCAAGGTATGGGCGGGCTCATTCCTAAAACGACCGTTTCTAGACAATGAATTTAGGAGTTCCCCATGCCGCGAATGCGTATTCTCACCGCAAGCGAACAAGAAACATTTGATAGACCGCCTGTGTTTGATCATCGCGAGCGAAAACAGTATTTCAGTTTGCCAAAAGGATTGATGGACATCACCACCACGCTACGCTCGCCAATCAGTCAGATTGGTTTTCTTTTGATGTGTGGGTATTTCAAGGCAACCAAACGCTTTTATCTACCGCAGGATTTTCACAAACGCGACATTGAAGCCGTAGCCAGGATTCTGACGCTGCAGAATGTCAATTTCACAGTCGATAGGTATCCGAAGCAAACACGCGCTCGCCATCAGAAGTTTATTCTCGATTTCTATGGGTTCGCCCCCTTCAATGAAAAAGCAAAAACGAGTATTGCTGTTGAAGTTTCCACGATGGCACGCGCACATCTCAAACCAAAGTTAATTTTTGACCGCTGCGTCGACTTCCTTATTCAGCAACGCACTCAAGTTCCAACTGTGCGGAGCCTGACCGATATAATCCGTTCAGGGATTCAAGCACACAAGGCGAAACTGATAACGCTTATGGAATGCCATCTCACCAATGAGGCGTGTGCACTGCTTGATGGTTTGTTTACCGGACCAGAAAACCAGAATCGCTACCGTTTAACCCTACTCAAGAAGCTCTCACAATCGGCAAAGCCGATGCGAATCAAGGAAAATATTGCAGATTTTGAAACTTTGGCGGAGTTGTACGGCGCACTTGAAAATATTTTATCGATCCTTGACCTCGGCCCTGCCGGCATCCGTTACTTTGCTGGAAGCGTCCTCAAATCACGCATGCTTCAGCTGCAACAACGCGCAGAACCCGACCGTTATATCCACTCGGCAGCATTCATCGCCCACCAGTTTTATCGCATTCAGGATCATCTGGCTGACACATTGCTGAAAGTCATGGCATCGTTTCAAACATCGGTGTCGCGAGAACACAAAGACCGTCTGGCGGAAAAACGTACAGATCAGCATAAGGCTTTGAAGGCCGCCATCGATGATCTCGACACATCGGTGTTTGGTTTGATCCGCCAAATTCGTGAGCTGGCAGAAAATAGCGAGCTGTCGGACACGCAGAAGATTATCGAAATCAAATCAGCGCTTGGTCAACAAAAGGCTGGTGCATTCGAACAACTAAAAGCCAATCTGGAAACAACCGGTTCTGATCATAGCTGGTACGATGTTTTGGAAAACCATTCCCTACGCCTACAAAACCGGCTCAGTCCAATACTTAAAGCTGTGACATTTGAACCGAACGACCGCGCGAAACGGCTGATTGCGGCTATGGATCATTTTAAGGTCAATGATGGGAATATCGGCGACCGTGCCCCGGTTGATTTCCTCGACCCCGATGAGAGGAAAGCATTGATCCGCGCTGACGGTACATTCCGACCCTCGCTCTACAAGGTCTTATTGTTCCAGCATGTCGCCGGCACCATCAAATCTGGCGATTTAAATCTCGCACAATCTTACAAATACCGTCCAATGGATACCTATCTCATTGATCGTGATCGTTGGAACCGGNNCCCTATTCTCGCAAAGTTGGATGAGGCGCTTTGCTCGCAATATCGGGTAACAAATAAGGATGCAATCAACAATCCGCATCTGAAGTGCCGTGCCGATGGCACATTTCACATCGCTACCCCGGCGATTGATGCCAGTGAGGCCGATCCTCTTGGCGAATGGTTCCCTCAACGACACGATGTGCCGTTAGCACAGGCTTTGGAAACCATCAACAATCACAGTGGCATGCTCGATGCGTTCGAGCACTGGCAGCAAACTCATATCCGAAAAACTCCATCACGTCAGACTCTACTGGCTGGGATTATGGGTCTTGGCTGCGGTATTGGAGTACGCAAAATGGCGAGGATTTCCTCTCGTATTACAGAAAGCGAGCTGGAACACGCCGTCAACTGGCGTTTTTCGCTCGACAACATCCGTGCCGCCAATGATTTTGTGGTCAAGGCCATGGATAAAATGGAACTTCCAAATCTTTATCGTCGGAAAACGGAGACCCTTCATACCGCCAGTGATGGCCAGAAATTTGAGGTGTGTGGCGAGAGTTTGCACGCCAGCCGCTCATTCAAATATTTTGGACAGGGACAGGGCATCTCCGCATACACCTTTGTCGATGAACGCAATTTCCTTTGGCATTCACTCATGATCAGCGCAGCAGAGCGCGAAAGCGCTTATGTGATCGACGGTCTCATGCACAATGATGTTGTCAAAAGCGACATCCATTCCACCGACACACACGGCTACACCGAAGCGATTTTCGGCCTCACCCATTTGCTGGGCTTTTCTTTCGCCCCGCGCATCAAGGGCATCGGTAAGCAAACCCTTTATATTTTCAAACCGAAAAACAGGATTGAAAAAGATTGGAAAATTCAACCTGACAAGACTATCAATGACACGCTGATCCGCGAAAACTGGGATGAGCTTTTGCGGCTTGTCACTACTATCAAGCTCAAGGAGAACACAGCCTCCGATATCTTTCGGCGGCTCAATTCCTATTCCCGCCAGCACGCGCTTTATCAGACCCTCAAAGCGTTCGGTCAGATCATCAAATCCTTGTTCATCTTGCGCTATATCGACGATTTGGAATTGCGGCAGGCTATCGAGAAGCAGCTCAACAAGGTCGAACTGGCCAATCGGTTCACACGCGCCGTTGCCGTTGGCAACCCTCGAGAGTTCACGCAGGTCGAAAAGGAAGAGCAAGAGATCGCCGAGGCCTGCAACAGGCTCATTAAAAACAGCATCATCTGCTGGAATTATCTCTATCTTGCTCATCAGCTTGAAAAAGCACCCAATGAAGAAGAAAGAAAAAATCTACGCAAAATCATCATGTGCCACTCGCCTATGACATGGGCACATATCAACATGCTCGGAGAGTACGATTTCTCAGATGAAAAACTTAAAGATTCCGTCGGAATTCTTCCCCTGAAATCAGCCGCCTAAAACATCAATCAATTCGGGAAAACCAAAAACGCCAAAAAGCTGTAACATCAAATCAATGTACAAATCCCTATGGGACTTTTGGTACCTTTATGCAGAATAACCCGTCTTTTATGACGGAGAATGATGGAATTCTGAAATCAAAAGGCAGGGGTTTTCGGCTCTGATAGATCGTAATGAGGGTTATCCACAAAAATCGTGGATGAAGATGTGGATAAGTGCTTTAAATTGAGCATTGATGATGATTATTTCGGATGCTTAAAAATTAGTATCCAAGTTTCCTGACATTTCTAAAATGTGCGGTGGTATTCAATATCAAGATCATAAAATTTTCTTTCCCCAACCCGATGCACGGTTACCCGTAAAACTACGAGGAAGAGGGGTCACGTGGATTACCTGGGGCAGGCGCCAGAAAGAGGCCATCGGCAAATTTCCGAACGGTGGCTGGGCAAGATTGGATTCTATTAAAATGGGTAAATGGAAACCTTGGCATCCCAGGCCCGTCTTGATCCCCATTGAGAGTTTCCTGGAGAAAGATCACGACAAACAATCTCATTGGATCACGCTTGCTCCAAACATGTTTCTTCAAGGGTTAGTAGCGGAAAGAAACGGTGAGCAAAGAGTATATGTCGTTACGGAAAATGCACGACCAGAATATCACTGGATTCATGATCGCTGGCCCAGGTTGATCAAAGTATCAGATTAAAGATTTTGCTAACTACTGAAGTTTACGCAGTTGACATCATTTAGGATGGTATGCTTGAATAGAGTACATTATTCAAGATGGAGTATAGATATGTCAACTCATGGTGGAAAACGCGAAAATGCAGGTCGGCCGAGCGGCCAGGGTAAATTTGGTGAGCCAACAAAAATCATGCGCATACCAGAGAGTCAGACAGGAATCGTCGGAAATTTCCTGGAAGCCTTGCAGCGCAAGCGGTTGAAGGCAAAGGGTGATATCGCAGTTGCGGAAGTTAATGTAGAAGAGTTTTTCACACCCATCATTAACGAACAACCAACTCATCTTCCCCTGTTTTCAACTAAGGTTGCCGCAGGGTTCCCCAGCCCCGCTGATGATTATGTCGAGAAAAGCCTCGATGTCAGCGAATTTCTAATCGACCATGCTGCATCAACTTTTTTTGTCACGATCAAAGGAGAGTCGATGATCGATGTGGGCTTGCTCCCAGGCGATAAGGTTGTCGTCGATCGCTCTAAAACACCTGCGCTTGGCGATATCGTACTGGCTGTGGTCGATCGGGAATTTACGATCAAAATTTATGATCATGGCGCAAATAAAATGCCCAGGCTGATGCCTGCCAATTCTTCCGGAGCTTATCGCCCCATCTATATTCGCCCCGATATGCAGTTTGAGATCTTCGGCGTGATAATTGGATCATTTCGACGATTCAAATAAGCAACCACGTAATTATCCATCAAACTCGCCTAATTATTGATTAGCAGGATAAACCATGTCCCGCCGTGCCATCGCGCTCATCGACGCGAATAATTTTTACGTAAGCTGTGAGCGCGTGTTTAATCCGCATCTGGAAGGCAAACCAGTGGTAGTGCTATCGAATAACGATGGCTGTGCTGTGGCCAGAAGTAATGAGGTGAAGGCGCTGGGCGTTAAAATGGGACAGCCTTGGTTCCAACTCAAAGATCTGGCCCGTAAACATAACATCATTGCCTACTCGTCCAATTACACGTTATATGCTGATATGAGTCATCGAGTGATGACTATTTTGAGCATGTTCAGCCCCCGGCAAGAAATTTATTCGATTGACGAATGTTTCTTGGATTTAACTGGATTTTCGAATCTAGCGCAGTATGGGCAACAGATCCGGCAGAGGATCA
>CXWL01015139.1_pt1 | contig 16654 bp, 12 predicted proteins | sample 590931 | NCBI WGS metagenome assembly CXWL01 (sample SAMEA3498368, study PRJEB10139) | groundwater metagenome | biome: water well; material: biofilm material | place: Germany | collected 2015-04-27 | reverse complement strand
AGCCTTCACCGCCAATTTCCTGCTCCAACTCCACAAGCCCACCACCATCAAGCGTGGCGATCCGATCGGATTAGTGCTTCCTGTCATGCTACCCAAACAGTTTACTCTCGAAGAAATCAAACGCCCCTAGCAGAATGCTGAAAAAGTCCGCCAGCGGCGTTCTCGCGTCGCTCAGAGGCTCAATGTACGCGATAAAGTACGCTTCGCCTCTTCCCTCGCTGCGGCCTTGCTGACGGCCATTTTGAGCATCCTGCCGTGATCGGTGGTCCAATCCTGTCCGCTAGTTTCTCGATACCTTTCATCCCTCAAGTGTTTTCCTCAAAAGCCGATATTGGTAGTGGTTCAGCACGCCAGGAGGGGAGGAGCCATGCGGAAAGTCTTATTCGTCGATGACATGCCGGAAGTGTTGCGCATGCTGAAGCGTACGCTCGATCCAATGAAGAGCGAGTGGGACATGCGCTTTGTGGAAAGCGCGCCGGACGCGTTGGCCGCATTGGAGCAGGATGCCTTCGATGTGCTGGCGACCGACATGATCATGCCGGGGATGGACGGGTTCCAACTGTTGAAGGAAGCCAAGACCAGGTATCCGCAGATGGTCCGGATCGCCTTCTCCGGGCAGCAGGGGCAGAGCCTGGGCCTGCGTTCGACCGATCTGGCGCATCAGTTTCTTGAAAAGCCCATCGACGCGCAACTCTTGCGGTCGATCATGACCCGCGCCTGCGGGCTGCGGGCGCTGTTGTCAGATGACAACGTGCGCAAGATTGTCACAAATCTCAAGTGCCTCCCCAGCCTTCCGGTGCTCTATAAAGAATTGATGGATGAGATCCATTCCGGCGATGCGTCACTCAAAAAGATCGCCAAGATCATCTCCAAAGACATGGCGATGGTGACGAAGATTCTCCAACTGGTGAACTCCGCCTTTTTCGGATTGCGGACGACGGTGTCGAATCCTGAGCAGGCGGTGGCGCTGCTCGGGAGCGACACGATTCGAGCCCTCGTGCTGTCGATGCAGGCCTTCTCTCAGTTCGATGCCAAGGCGTTGCCGGGCTTTTCACTCGATGCGTTGTGGCAACATGGACTGAAAACCAGCGGCTATGCGAAGGCGATCGCAAAGGAAGAGCGCGTCCCGCAGGCCATGATCGATGATGCCTTCACAGCAGGACTGCTGCACGACATCGGTATGCTGGTGCTGGCGAGTAATATGCCTGAAGGGTACAAGCAGGTGTTGGGACTTCAGAAGGGCAAGGGCTTGCTCGACTGGCAGGCGGAGCAGGAGGTCTTCGGCGTCACCCACGCCGAAGTCGGTGCCTATCTGTTGGGACTGTGGGGAGTCGGCGAAGCCATTGTCGAAGCAGTCGCCTATCATCATCGGCCATCCGCCTGCGACGAGCTGGGATTCAGTCCGCTCACCGCGGTGCATGTGGCTAACATGCTGGCTGAACAGGAGAATGCCGACGAGAGCAAGAATGCAGCTGCTCAGATCGACGAGAGCTACATCACAAGAATCGGGAAGTTGGAGCAACTGGCTGCCTGGAAACAGACCTGCATGGCGGAAGAGTGAGGATCTGTCAGTAACGTTCTAGTGCTGCATTTGCGTTCTGCCAAGACAACGAGAAGACTTCCGGTGCTTTCCTTCCCCTCGGCTTCTTGTTTTCGCTCACGTAGTAAGGAAAAGACTCCCAGTACATTCGTTATGGTGTATTTCGTTGGTCTTGGGCGTTCCAAACGCGATAGTGCCTATTACGTTGGTTTGTAACGCAGATCAACCGCTCTCCTTTGCGTACGCGAATACCTCGGCTCGATCTGCCATCCGCTGTTCTCACCTTGCATAGGCCGGTTCCATAAGCCATTGAACCTCTTCAAGATTGCAGGCTTTATCTCAGCCAGATTTTGACTGGCTGGTTTTTCTACCTGGCGACTCCGCCAGGTGCAGTGGCCTGCGGATAGGCGTATAGCTCTGTCTGCATTAGTAGGAATAAATGCTAATCGGATTCAAGAGTGATCGAATAGAGTGGTATTTCCACATGTAGCGCTGTAGCTGTCGTATGTGGACATCCCCCCATCTGGGGGGACACATTTGTCGGGATTGTGTCGTGTTGGTGAGTGCGTAAAATCCCGCCGCACATGATGGACTCTCGTTCACATGATTCGATTCATCTCCGCACGTTCACTCGTTCACAAGGAGACGGCGTGTGTAGGCACACGCCGGACTACGCATGACAGCAATCATAATCAGTCGATGGCAGCGGGTGCGGCACGCGGTGCGAACCGTGGCTTTGATCCTGGTCCTCAGCCTCACGGGCCTCTTGCCGAGCGGGGCCAGCGATATCAGTTATGTCTACGATCAGTTGGGCCGCCTGATGGCCGTCATCGATCCGGCGACCGACACCGCTCTCTATTCCTATGATGCCGTCGGCAATCTCCTGGGGATTACACGGCAGAACTCGGCGACACTGGCCATCTTTCAGTTCACTCCGGACAAAGGCCCGGTCGGGACCACCGTGACGATCTATGGTACGGGTTTCAGCGCCACACCAGCGTCGAATACGGTGAAGTTCAACGGCACGACTACGAGCGTGCTGACGGCGACGACGACGGTTCTCACCGCCAATGTTCCTGCCGGCGCCACCAATGGCCCAATTAGTGTGACGGTCGCTGGAGTGACGGCCACGAGTGCGTCGAATTTTACGGTGGGGGTGGGTGCTGCGCCGACTATCACGAGTTTTACTCCTACGGTAGGAAACTATGGCGCGACGGTGACGTTGACGGGAACCAACTACGACACGACGCCCATCAACAATCGGGTGGTGTTCGCTGGAGCAATTGGCGCTGTGGCGACGGCGACATCGACGACCATTACCGTGCCGGTGCCGGCGACCGCGCAGACTGGGAAGATCACCGTCTCGACTCCGCAGGGGCAAGCCACGAGCGCGACGGAATTCTTCGTGGCGCCTTCCGGTGTCGTGGCGGCGGACATCCAGTACACAGGCCGCGCTGTCGTCAACGGGGCGACCGTCGTTGCTTCGATTCCCACGGCCAATAAAAACGGACTGATGGTCTTCGACGGTGTCGCGGGCCAGCGGATCAATATTGGTTTTAGCAGTGTCACGATTGGGCAATTCAATGTGATGGGCTATCGTCCGGATGGGATTGCGGTGACGCTCCAACCCACGTCGATCAGTACGAGTGGAGGTGGGATCGAATGGCCTATTCTTCCGATGACCGGGACCTACACCATCTTGCTCGATCCTGTTGGGAATTATACCGGCAACGCGACAGTCACGGTTTCTACCGAGCTCGCAGGGTCGATCACGCCGGGCGGAGCGGCCGTTCCCGTGTCGATTGCCCGTGTCGGGCAGAATGCCCGCTATACATTCAGTGGCACGACCGGGCAGACCGTCAGTCTTGGCATGACCGCGATCACCCTCACGGGCAGCGACGTCAAGATTCTCAGGCCGGATGGGACCGTCCTCGTCACCAAACCGATGAGCACGGCCAACGATGCGATCGAGACCCAGGTGCTGCCAACCAGCGGGACCTACGCGGTGTTCGTGGATCCGCAATCCACCTTTACGGGCAACATGACCCTCACGCTGTACAACCAGGCGGACGTGACCGGCCCGATCACCATCGATGGCGCCACCGTCAGCCCGACGTTGACGGTGCCGGGGCAGCGGGCCCGGTACACGTTCAGCGGCACGGCCGGGCAGCTCGTGAATCTCGGGGTATCCGGCGTCTCCATCACCACCAGCAACGTCTCGATCGTGAAACCGGACGGCGCCAATCTCGCGTTGGTCTCTATTGGGACTGGCGGCGGGAGCGTCGATCCGGCGGCGCTCCCGGTGACGGGCACCTACACGGTCGTCGTCGACCCCTGGAACGTGCACAGCGGCTCGATGACGCTGACACTCTCGTCGGCGCTCACCGGGTCGATCACACTCGGGGGAGCCTCGGTCCCGGTGAGCCTCACCCGTGTGGGGCAGACAGGGCGCTATACGATCAGCGGCACTGCCGGGCAACAGGTAAATCTCGGGGTCTCGTCGGTGACGGTCACGACTGTCAACGTGAGTCTGCTGCGGCCGGACAACACCACGCTGGCGTCGGGATCGATTGGCACGACAGGGGGGAGTGTCGATCCGCCCGCCTTGCCGACCACCGGGACCTATACCATCCTGGTCGATCCGACGGGCGCCTATACCGGGTCGGCCACGCTCACGTTGTCCCCAGAGGTGACAGGAGGCCTCACGGTCAACGCCGCGGCCACACCGGTGACCATCGCCCGCGCGGGGCAGAACGGACGCTACACCTTTGCAGGCACATCGGGGCAACTGATCACGGTGCGGATGACCGGCAACACGTTCCCCGGGCTGACGACCATCCGCCTGCTCCGCCAGAACGGCACGTTCCTGACCTATAACTGGAGTGCCGCATCCAGCTTCAACCTGGCACAAGTGACTTTGCCGGCCACCGAGACCTATACCGTGGTGGTCGATCCGAGCGCGGTGGCGACAGGGGCGCTGAATCTCCAGGTCACCAATCCATGAGAGGCGAGAATACTATGAAGGTGGCAATCATAGGGCTGATGTCGATTCTTTGCCTGGCTCCGAGTGCCGGCTGGGCTCAATTTAATCCAGTCAAGCCGTCTTCGGCCGGAGGCACGCCGATCCCGCCGGGCTCCATCGCGTATCCGGGGCAGAACCCGACGACGCAATTCAACGGGCAGGCCTTCATCACGCCGTTTGGTCCGGGGACAACCGCCCTCGGAGCCTACGATGCCGTGGCGTGGTTCAAGATTACTGCCGAGGCTCCCTATTATGGAATTCCAATTGGCTGGGTGGGGACCTCCAGCACGATGGGGTATTGTCACCCACAAGCGGGTGGGAGCGGGTGGTGGGTGGATTTGCAATGGCCGCCTGGAGGCACGCCCGTGTCGCTCTCCGGAGGCACGCCCTGTCAGAGCCCGTCGCCTGTTCCTATCGCGTCTAGATTGGCCATCCATTATGTCGGGCAGCCGAATGGACCGGAACAGCCCGCCGATCCGCCGGCTGAAGCAGAGAACCCTGGAAACAGCTGCCGAGCTAGAGCCGGTGATCCCTGTGACACCAAGACGGGACTCTACTACCAGACTGACACCGATATCACCGTGCCCGATGTCATGCCGATTACAATGACCCGGACTTATCGGACCAAAGACACGGCCTCTCGTGTCTTTGGCATCGGTGCGAGCCATCCTTACGATCAATACATGCTGCGTGACGATCTCTGTACTGCCGTGAGAGTCATCTTGCCGGACGGCGCCTATATTCACTTTACGCGCACGAGCGGGACGAACTGTCTGAATTCGACGCTGCAACACACCAGCACACAGATGGCATTTTATGCTGCGACTATGGTCTGGGATCAGGTCTATCAGCGCTATCGTCTCACATTCAAAGACGGGACGGAATGGCGGTTCAGTGAGTATGGGGCGCTTGTGGCCATGTTGGATCGGAATGGCAATGCCACGACGTTGACCCGTGCGCTGGATGGAGGGTTGACCGGGAACCTCACCAAGATCACCTCGCCAAGCGGCCGGTATCTGACGCTGGCATACGACGCTTCTAACCGAGTCACGCAAGTGACGGATATTCTTGGTCGCCAGATCGTCTATACCTATGACGCGAGTGGACGGCTATGGAAGGTGACCAACGCCGCAGGCGGGATTGCCGAATACACCTACGATGCCTCCCATCGCCTGCTCACGAACAAGGAGCCGAACGGCAACACCCATGTGACGAATGCCTATGATGCCAATGGTCGCGTCGCCACGCAGACCCAGGCGGACGGCACCACCTATCAGTTTGCCTACACGCTGGATGGCAGTGGAAACGTCACGCAGACCGATGTGACCGATCCGCGGGGGATCATTAAACGTTTTGTATTTAATAGTGCGGGATTGACCGCATCGATTACCGATGCCTATGGGCAGCCGGAGACGGAGACCACGACTTATGAATGGCAGGCGAATACGAATCTCTTGCTCAGCGTGACGGACGCGCTCAATCGCAAGACAGCCTATACCTACGATGCCAAAGGCAATACGCTCACAGTCACGAAGCTGGCCACCACGGCGAATGCCGTGACGACGACCATGACCTATGTGCCGGTCTACAATCAGGTGGCCACCGTCACCGATCCGCTCAGCCACACGACGACGTTTGCGTATGACGCCAAGGGGAATCTCACGACCATTACCAACGCTTTGAGCAAGACCACCACAATCACGGTGAATAATGCGGGGCAGCCGCTGACGATCACCGATCCGCTCAGCAACGTGACGACGTTTACGTATGAGTTGGGTGATCTGGTGAAAGTCAAAGACCCACTGAATCGTGAGACCCAACGCATCCTCGATGCCGCCGGGCGGCTCCGCAATGTGACCAATCCGCTGGGGCAGAAAACCCTCTACACCCCCGATGCTCTCGACCGCATCACGCAACTGGTCGATGCGATCAACGGAACAACGGCGTTCACCTATGATGCGAACAGTAATCTCCTCACCGTCACCGATGCGAAGAGCCAGCAGACGGTCTATACCTATAACAACATGAACCGGACGGCGACGCGGAAAGATCCGCTGCTCAAGACCGAGACCTACACCTACGATAACAATGGGAATGTGGCGACGGTCACGGATCGGAAGAGCCAGGTGACGACCTACACCTACGATCTCCTGAATCGCAAAACCAAAGCGACCTATCAAGACGGCACCAGTACGACCTACACCTACGATGCCGGAAATCGGCTGACGCAGATCCAGGAAAAGGACGCGGGGAATACGGTCACTGCTACGATTACGAGAACCTACGATGGGTTAGACCGCCTCACGCAAGAAGTGACGGCCCAGGGGACGCTCACCTACACCTACGACAACGCCTCTCGTCGAGCCACCATGACCGTGGCCGGACAGCCGACGGTGAACTACACCTATGACAATGCCAACCGGCTGACGCAGATCACGCAGGGAGCGAACTTGGTGACCATTGGCTACGACGATGCCGACCGACGAGCCAGTCTCACGCTGCCGAACGGGAACAGTGTCGTGTATGCGTACAATGCGGCCTCCGAGTTGCTCAGTCTGACATATAAGCAAGGCGCGACCGTCATCGGCGACCTGACCTATACCTATGATGCAGCGGGAAACCGCATCAAGCAGGGCGGGGCATTCGCCCGACGCACGATTCCTCCTGCGCTCGCCACGGCGAGTTACAATGCGAATAATCAACAGACGGTGTTTGGTAGTAACACCGAGACCTATGATCTGAATGGCAATCTCAGTACGGTCACGGATGCCAGTGGTACGGCCACCTATACCTGGAACGCCAGAAATCAGCTGGTAGCGATAACCGCCACCGGCTTTGCGGCCAGCTTCCAATACGACTCCTTCGGTCGCCGAACGGGCAAGACCATCCAAGGTGTCACGACCAATTTCGTCTATGACGGGTATAATCCGGTGCAAGAAAAGTCCGGAGCCACCGTCACGGCCAACCTGCTCACCGGTCTTGGGATCGACGAATTCCTCACCAGAACCGATGGGGCTGGCACTAGGGGCCTCCTCACCGATGCCCTCGGCTCAACCGTTGCATTGGGAGACGGCACTGGGACGATTCAGACGCAGTACACCTATGAGCCGTTCGGCTATGTATCTCAGACGGGAGCAGCGAATACGAGCAGCTATACGTACACGGGGCGAGAAGACGACGGCTCAGGGCTGTACTACTATCGGGCCAGGTATTATCATTCGAGGCTGCAGCGGTTTATTAGTGAAGATCCGACTGGGTTTGCGGGAGGCGATGCCAATCTATATCGGTATGTGGGCGGAAACCCGCTCACGTGGCGTGATCCACTGGGGCAGTTTGTGGCCGTCCTTCCTTTTCTGCCTCCTTTGATAGGGTCTGCAACGGTTGCAGGCGCCGCGATCACAGCTGCAATTGGAACAGCTGGGAGCATTGCCTGGGGGATTCTGCATCGCGATCCACCTAGTGACGACCCAGATAGGTCTACTAAGCCTAAAAACTGCCCTTCTGGAACAAAACCTATTGACCAATTTCCTGATCTAGACCGAGATGATATTCATAAGATAAAGAAGGGACTTGGTGCACGGCCAGATGATTGGGTCGGCATCACTCCTGATGGCAATGTGATTACGGGTGGCAGCGGTGGCCAAGCAGTTAACCAGGGGCCATACAAAGACTATCTTCCCTGGAAGAAGTAGCAAGAGGGGATCATGTATCCAGCTAAATATAAAATAACGCTTCGAATAACTCATCCCAGTATGGATGCAGAAGACATCGCTATTCAACTAGGTCTCCAAGCTTCGAGGCGTTGGAGCGCAGGCTCACGGAGAACTACCCCTACAGGTACTCTGCTCTCTGGGGTTAATGATGTGACGTTTTGCATGTTTGAGCTAGAAGTACCAATGGAAATGATCGGTGATCTTGGTTCGGCCTTGAGTCTATGGACAAAGAAGCTTTTTGCCGCTAAATCTTTTTTTGATCATATTCGTTCGACGGGTGGAACGATTGAATATTTTATTGGAGTTTTTATGGAAAAGGGTAACACAGGCGTGGTGATGGAAGTTAGTCTCATGAATCAATTGGTTGAGCTTGGAATAGGTCTCTCGTTAGATATTTACGAATCTCAACATGTCGAGCAGGAGGCAACCAGACGCACGTAACTTCTAAAGGAAGTGATGCATGAAAATAAAGGGGTCGAAATAAAGGGGGCGGGAGTCTTTTTGCGAGACGAGCTCTCTCCTCCTGCGGTTCCACGGGCAATTGGATCAAGCAGGGTGGGTCCTTCGCCAGAAGCACGATTCCCCCTGCGCTCGCCACCGCGAGCTACAACGTCAACAATCAACAGACGGTGTTTGGAACCAATATCCTGACCTATGACTTCAATGGCAATCTTCAGACCGTGACCGATGCCGGCGGCACAGCGACCTATAACTGGAACGCGAGAAGTCAGCTCGCCGGAATCAGTTCCACCGGCTTCGCTGCCTCTTTCTCGTACGACTCTTTCGGGCGTAGAACGGGCAAAACGATTCAAGGCACCACGACCAATTATGTCTATGACGGGCTCAATCCGGTGCAGGAGAAGGCGGGGGCGACCGTTACGGCGAACTTGCTGGCTGGCCTCGGAATCGACGAATTCCTCACCAGAACCGATGGGGCTGGCACTAGGGGCCTCCTCACAGACGCCTTAGGCTCAACCGTTGCATTAGGGGATGGGACAGGAACCATTCAGACGCAGTACACCTACGAGCCTTTTGGGTATGCCTCACAGACTGGTCAAGCGAACACGAACAGCTACAAGTACACAGGACGTGAGGATGACGGCTCTGGGCTGTATTACTACCGAGCGAGGTCCTATCATCCAAGGCTGCAGAGATTCATTGCCGAGGATCCGATTGGATTTCGGGGAGAGGATATGAATCTATACGCTTTTGTCCAAAACAATCCGAATAAGTGGATAGATCCCATTGGCTTTATGAGTTGGCAAGATGCTCAAAGGCAAGAGATACCATTCGATCAGTGGTGGAACGATCCTGACACCACCATGCAAGATCAGATTGATGCTGAAGCTATTGATCCCAATCCTGGTATAGACCCTATCGATATTATTGCTGGTGGTAATGCGTGTCGTCGATTGTATGAAGCAGGAGGAGAGTTCCGTGTTGGGAAAAACTGGCGCTTTGCTCCATTTGGAAATAGAACGGGGCATCCACTCGGTGAGTGGCCACACTACCACCGACGAGGCATGCCTGGGCCTGATGGCAAGACACCCCCGGGACAGGGTATCGGTCGGCATCGGCCATTGGAAAAGAGTGACTGTGACAAGAATTTCTGTGATCGGTTCTGATGAAACCACCAATCATCATAAGTGAAAATGGATCACTGATCTTCTTTAGGTCGCTCGCCGAGGCCGAGCGCTATTTGGAGCCGATCGACGTTCGCAATCAAGAGTATGTTGCGTATGATAGCGAAGGCCGTCGGCTTGATCTTCGAGTGGAAAAAGAAGTTTTCGCCATCGGTTTACTCAGGTTGAGGCAAATCGCAAGAGAACGAGTTCGTATTGACCAGGCCCAGGAGGACTCGGCACATCCTGAAGAATTAAAAAATATCCTCCAGGACATTCTCAAGAAGATTGGAATCTCTCCCGACTGGCTTCATTCAGCAACTCTTCAAGACCTCGTCGCTACCAGCGCGCAACGGATGGGATTCCATTAGCCACAAACTCACACCGGTCACAAGAACAAAGCAGGTCTTGCGATCACACATTCTGATCATTGTAATCTCACCTCAGCCTGACCCCGTCGTATAGTGTGCGAACATGGTGTGACTTCGGTAATCAGCGCCGAGTTTCGGAGCTTGACAGTCGGGGCGCGCCCCAGTAAGATCCAGCTGCCTTTAATGCTCATCCTGAGAGGTGAGTAAGGAGCTTTTATGACAGCGATCTCCGGCTACGGCTGGCTCCCACAACCGAACCTTCTTGCTGACACATGCGGCGAGAGGGTTTTTTTATGTCCACAATTCAGGAATGATGGGATCTGTAATGAATCGTGAGCAAGAGCGGTTGATTATGGATGCCGGCGATATCGCCCGGGCGCTGACCCGTGTGGCGCATGAGATTCTGGAGCGGAACAAGGGCGTGAAGGATCTGGCGCTGGTCGGAATCCGCACAGGCGGGGTGCATCTGGCCCATCGGCTGGCGAAGCGCATTCAGGAGATCGAGCAGGCGCCTGTGCCAATCGGGGATCTCGACATCACGCTCTATCGTGACGACCTATCGTTGCGCAAAGAGCAGCCGGTCCTGCGCACGACGTCGGTGCCGTTCGATATCTCCGATAAGATTGTCGTGCTGGTGGATGACGTGCTGTTTACGGGACGAACGATTCGCGCGGCGATGGATGGTTTGATGGATCTAGGGCGTCCGGCGGAAATTCAATTGGCCGTTCTTGTCGATCGCGGACATCGTCAACTGCCGATCAAGGCGAACTACATCGGGAAGAATCTTCCGACCTCGCGTGAAGAGCAAGTCCAAGTTTTGTTAGAAGAAGCGGGCGAAGATGATCGGGTGGTGATCCTAAGGGCCTGATGCGGAGGATGCCATGAGTCTCAAACATAAAAATCTGCTCAGTCTGGCACCCTTGTCGGTGGAAGATATCCAGCTCATTCTTGAGACGGCCGATTCGTTCAAGGAAGTGAGCGGCCGCGAGATCAAGAAGGTGCCGGCACTGCGCGGGCGGACGGTCGTGAATCTCTTCTTCGAGCCGAGCACGAGAACGCGCACGTCATTCGAGTTGGCGGCCAAGCGGCTGAGCGCCGATGTCATTAACTTTTCTCCTTCGTCGAGCAGTGTCGTCAAAGGGGAAACTCTGCTCGATACGGCGCGTAACATCGAAGCCATGCAGGCGGATATCATCGTACTCCGCCATTCGTCGGCGGGAGCGGCCGAGACCTTGGCTCGCGGGGTGAAGTCCTCGGTGATCAATGCCGGAGACGGCTGGCACGAGCATCCGACCCAGGCGCTGCTCGATCTCTATACGATTCGCGAACGAGGGATGGCGTTCAAGGGATTGCGCGTGGCGATTGTCGGGGATGTGGCGCATAGCCGGGTGGCTCGGTCTAATATACTGGCCTTGACCAAGCTGGGTGCTGAAGTCCGCGTGGTAGGGCCGCCGACCATGATTCCGTTGGGCATCGAAAAGATGGGCGTGCGCGTCTTTCACCATCTCGACGAAGGCCTGCGGGATGTGCAGGTCATCATGATGTTGCGGCTTCAGCTTGAACGACAGGGACGGGCGTTGTTCCCGACCATTCGTGAGTATGCGCGTCTGTACGGTCTGACGTCGGAGCGCGTGAAGATGGCGGATCCGAAGGCGATCGTGATGCATCCCGGGCCGATCAATCGCGGGGTCGAAATTGCGCCGGAGGTGGCGGATAGTCTGTCGTCGGTGATCCTGGATCAAGTGGCGAACGGCGTGGCCGTTCGCATGGGTGTCTTATACCTCATGTCAGGAGCGAACTAAATTCTGGCGATAGTGACTCAGGACGGACAGGTGATCGATCACGGGATTTTGGATCAAGCGGCGAACGGCGTGGCCGTTCGCATGGGCGGCCATCTCATATCAGGAGCGAACTAAATCGTGGCGATATTGATTAAGGGCGGACAGGTGATCGATCCGGGGCGCGTCAACGGGATGGCTGATGTCTTGATCGATCAAGGAAAGATTGCGGCGGTGGGGGCGAATCTGAAGGCTCCCGCCGGTTGTACGGTCATCGATGCCAAGGGGCAGCTGGTGTTGCCTGGTTTTGTCGATTTGCATGTGCATTTTCGCGAACCGGGATTTGAGTACAAGGAAACGATTCAGAGCGGCGCCGCCGCGGCGGTGGCCGGCGGGTTTACCACGGTCTGTGCCATGCCGAATACGAAGCCGGTGAACGACAATCAAGCGGTGACGGAGTTCATGCTGGATCGGGCGCGTACAGCGGGGTTGGCCAATGTTCTGCCTATCGGAGCGATCACGAAGGGCTCGGAAGGGAAGGAGTTGGCTGAAATCGGCGATCTGCACCGGTCAGGCTGCGTGGCCATTTCCGACGACGGCAAGCCGGTCATGAACAGTCTCGTGATGCGGCGGGCGATGGAATATGCGGTGGCCTTTGATATCCCGGTGGTGGATCATTGCGAAGATCTGCACCTTGCTGAGGGCGGCTGCATGAATGAGGGGTTGATCTCTACGGAGCTGGGTTTGCCCGGGATTCCGGCCGCTGCAGAAGATGTCATGGTCGCACGCAATCTCTCGCTGTCGGAGCTCACCGGCGCGCGATTGCATCTGGCCCATATCAGTACAGCCGGATCGGTGCGGATGGTCCGCGAAGCGAAAGCCCGCGGGATCAAGGTAACGGCAGAGGCCTGCCCGCACCATTTCACGCTCACGGAAGATGTAGTGCGTGGGTACAACACGCTGGCGAAAATGAATCCTCCGCTACGGACGGGTGAAGATGTGCAGGCGATTAAAGAAGGGTTGCGGGATGGGACGATCGATGTCATTGCCACAGACCATGCGCCTCATGCCACGCAGGAGAAGCAGCAGGACTTTACCGAGGCGCCGTTCGGCATTGTCGGATTGGAAACGGCGCTCTCGTTGACGCTGGCCTTGGTGGATGAAGGCGTGCTGACGCTGGAGCAGGCGGTTGATAAGCTGGCGACTGCGCCGGCTGTGGCGTTCGGACTCAAGAAGGGGACGTTGGCCGTGGGGGCCGATGCGGATGTGGCGATCGTCGATCCGAACGAGCAGTGGCAAGTCGATCCCAGCAAGTTCAAGTCGAAGAGCCGGAACACGCCGTTTGCCGGATGGAAGGTGAAGGGGCGGGTCAGAACGACAATTGTCGGGGGGCGGGTGGTGTTTGAAGCGACTCCAGCCGAGCGGTAGTCTATGATGGAGTCCCGGGCATGCTTGTGGATGTCTCGCATCGGTCTGACGCTCGAATGGGTGGCCTTGGGAGTCTGGGTGGGCGGGTTAGTGATTCTGGTGGCCGCCGTGATTCCGGCGGTGTTTAACACGTTCGGCGGGCAGGATTCCGGGGGATTTTTTCTGACGAGAGCCTTTGAAGGGTTCAATCGAGCGGTGATGGTAGTGATGGCGGTGATGATCGCCGGGATGGTCTGGCGCCGGTCGGTTCAGCATCCGGTGATGGCTCCCTCCTCGCTTGAAATCGTTCTGTTCGGCGTGATGGTACTTATTGCGGGGATCATTATCGGATTCTTGCATCCCCAGGCAGCCACGCTGCAAGCGGAAGCGTTTGCGATTAAGGATGAAGCAGCACGAAAGGCGGCGTTTGAAGCCTTCTTCAAGCTCCATATGCCGGTGCGCGCGCTCTATATGGTGAATCTTTGTTTGGGCATCGTATTGATGGGTGTGCGAGTCAATTACACATTGCGAGTGAGTAAGGGGCAGGCATGAAGAAGGCGCTCTTGGCATTGGCCGATGGGACGGTTTTCGAGGGGCGTACCCTCGGGTATGCAGGCGAAGCCGTCGGTGAAGTCGTGTTTAATACGGCGATGACCGGGTACCAAGAGGTGCTGACCGATCCTTCTTATAAAGGACAGATCATCACGATGACCTGTCCGCATATCGGAAACTATGGGGTGACGCCGGAGGATATCGAGTCGCGGAAAGTCTGGGCGGAAGGGTTTGTGGTGATGGAGGCCAGCCGGCTGGCGAGCAATTGGCGAGGCAAGGAGTGTATTCAGGATTATCTGGCTAAGGCCAAGATCGTCGCGATCGAAGGATTGGATACGCGCGCGCTGACTCGGCATCTCCGGGAGAAGGGCTCGCAGCAAGCGGTGATTACGCATGTGGATGCCGATCGAGAGTCTGCCGTCAAGAAGGCCAAGCTGGCGCCGAGCATTCTCGGCCGCGATCTTGTGGCCGAGGTGACCTCGAAGCGTGCCTATGAATGGGAAGCCGGTTCAGGGGAATGGATGCCGGATATGCTGCCGGTACGCGCGCGATCCGAGCGACGAAAGCCCTGGCGGGTGGTGGCCTACGATTTCGGCGTGAAAGAAAATATTTTGCGACGGCTGGTCGATGTAGGGTGTCACGTGACGGTGGTGCCGGCGTCGACGTCGGCTGCCGAGGTGCAGGCGTTGAAGCCGGACGGGGTGTTTCTCTCGAACGGTCCGGGCGATCCGGAGGGCGTGCCTTATGCGATGGAAGCGGTGCGAGCCTTGATCGGCCGCTATCCTATTTTTGGGATTTGCCTTGGTCATCAAATCATCGGATTGGCCTTGGGCCTCAAGACCTACAAACTGAAATTCGGGCATCATGGATCGAACCATCCGGTCATCGATATCCGGACGCGCAAGGTCGAGATCACCTCGCAGAATCACAATTTTGCCGTGCAGAGTCCGACTCCGATCAGTGGCGTGCCGGAGCGGCCGGTGACCATCGAGACGAAGCTCGGCAAGGTGTCAATTACGCATCTGAGCCTGAACGATCAGTCGATTGAAGGGATGGTCTGTCTGGACCAGCCGGTCTTTTCTGTGCAGTATCATCCGGAGGCCTCACCCGGTCCGCATGACTCGGCGTACCTGTTTGAGGAGTTTGTGCAGCTTATGGAGAAACATCATGGATAGATTCAGCCAATCCGTCGCCGGTGTGTTCGTCGTGGTCTTGAGTGTGTTGCACTCAGGCTGCGTCAATATTCAGATCCCGCCGCCGCCCGCTCAGCTGGAGGAACGGCAGGTGAGTGGAACAGGCAAGGATAAGATTCTGCTCGTGGATGTGTCCGGGATGATCAGTTCGGAAGAGAAGTCGAGTTTCTATACCCTTCCCAGCATGATCGCGACGATCAAGGAAGAGCTGACGCGGGCCTCACGTGATGAGTCGGTCAAGGCGCTGGTGTTGCGGATCAATACGCCTGGCGGCACGGTCACGGCATCGGATATCATTCATCATGAGCTGAAACTCTTTAAAGCGTCACGCAAGATTCCGGTCATTGCCTCGATCATGGATGTGGGGGCCTCGGGCGGCTATTACATTGCCTCAGCCGCGGATCGGATCATGGCCCATCCTTCGACTGTGACGGGGAGTATCGGCGTCATCATGCTCACAGTGAATACCCACGGGCTGTTGGAGAAAGTGGGGGTCGAGGCCACCGCGATCACCTCCGGCCCCCGGAAGGATATGGGATCGCCGTTTCGCGCCATGACTCCGGAAGAGCGGGGTATTTTTCAAGGGTTGATCGATTCGTTCTATCAGCGGTTCTTGACCGTTGTGCAGGAGGGCAGGCCGAATCTCCAGATGGAGCAGATCAAGAAGCTGGCCGACGGCCGGATCTATACCGGCGATCAAGCGAAAGCAGCGGGACTGGTCGATGAGATCGGCTACCTGGAAGAAGCCATTGAAGCGGCCAAGAAGAAAGCGGGACTGACCGAGGCGAAGGTGGTGACCTATCACCGCCCGGGCGATTATTCGAATAACGTATACACCAAGCTCATGGCGCCCGGCCCGCTGGCGGCGCTGGGCAATCTCGACGTGATGTCGTTTGTGAGAGGCGGCACGCCGCAGTTCATGTATTTGTGGATGCCATAGTTCAGTCTGGAATCGTTCGGGCCGGTGTGATTGAGTGACGTGATGGCACAACAGGCGGATCAAAACATGGACCAATTTCTCGCAACCCCGGTCGGGCGTCGTGCCGTATTGGCGCTTGGGGTGCGAGGAGTGGCCGGGATTTATGCGGCGCTTGGGGCTTGCACGGCGATAGGGTTGTTGTCGTCGTTGCCCGGCTGTTACCGCGCTCCGGGCACGGCCCGCGATCAGCTTATTTTCTTTTCGGAAGAAAAGGAAATGGAATTCGGCCTCGGCGCCTATCGGGAAGTCTTGCGGCAGGCGACGCTGAGCGACAATGTCGAAATCAATGAACTGGTTCAGCGGGTAGGGCAGCGGATTGCCAAGGCGGCCAATAAGCCGGAGTATCAGTGGGAGTTTGCGGTCATCGAAGAAGACAAGATGGTGAACGCCTTTTGTCTGCCCGGCGGCAAGGTGGCGGTCTTTACCGGCATTCTCAAGGTGACGAAGAGTGAAGCAGGATTGGCGACGGTGATGGGG
>CXWL01123460.1_pt1 | contig 16655 bp, 18 predicted proteins | sample 590931 | NCBI WGS metagenome assembly CXWL01 (sample SAMEA3498368, study PRJEB10139) | groundwater metagenome | biome: water well; material: biofilm material | place: Germany | collected 2015-04-27 | reverse complement strand
GCGCCTCAAGACCAAGCGCCACACCCGCGCCGGGCTGACCTCCGGCGGCGAGCAGCAAATGGTCGCCATCGGCCGCGCGTTGATGACCCGTCCTGCTTTGGTACTGCTCGACGAGCCGTCCATGGGGTTGGCGCCTATGATCGTGCAGGAGATTTTCGCGATCATCGCGCAGCTCAACCGCGAGCAGCAGGTGAGCTTCCTGATCGCCGAGCAGAACATCAACGTCGCGCTCACCTATGCGTCCCACGGCTACGTGCTGGATACTGGGCGCGTGGCCTTGAGTGGCAGCGCCGCTGAACTGCTGGCGCGCGGCGATCTGCATGATATTTATCTGGGTAAACAGTAAGGGCGAATGTGCATGACTGAAACCATCCGCAACGCTGATGTCTTGATCATCGGCGGCGGCCTGAGCGGCACGATGCTCGCCGTGCAACTGCTGCGCCTGCCTGGCCAACGGCAGATCCTGGTGATCGAGCCGCGCGCCGAACTCGGCCGGGGCGAGGCCTACAGCGCGGTCGAACTGGGCCACACCCTGAACGGCAACGCCGCGCGCATGAGCGTCGACCCGGACAATGCCGACGACCTGACCCAATGGCTCACCGATTACATCGGCGCCGGCGGCTGGCCACAGGCCCATGAGCAATCGGTGCCGATCAGCGAACTGTTCCCGCCACGCGGGATTTTTGGTTTGTACACGCAACAGCGCCTGGCCGAAGCCAAGGCGCTGTCGGCGTCCAGCGTGGAGCATATCCGCGCGGAGGTGATCGACCTGCAAGTCGATGCCGACGCGACCCTGCTGACCCTCGATAACGGCCAGCAACTGCGCGGCGCCCAGGCGGTGTTGGCCACCGGCATGTTCCCGGCGGCGCGCACGCCACAGACCGAATCCAGCGGCTTGAATGCCGCCGCCGTCGACCCGTGGGACGTGCAAGCCATGACGCTACTCGACCCGCAATCGACGGTGCTGATTATCGGTTCCGGATTGACCATGGTTGACGCCGTGGTGTCCCTGGAGCAGGCCGGGCATCGCGGGCCGATCGAGATTTTTTCCCGCCATGGCCTGCTGCCCCACGTGCGCCGCCAGCCGCCGAGCTGGGTCGATTTCCTCGCCGCCGACCACAGCCTGCGCAGCCCACGGCAGTTGCTGCGTGAAGTGCGCCGCCAATGCCGCCTCGCGGTGCAACAGGGCATTGATTGGCAGGCGCCGCTGGACACCGTGCGCGCGCATATCGGCCGCTTGTGGAGCCAGGCCGGCGAGGGTGAAAAACGCCAGTTCGTGCGCCATGTGCGGCCGTGGTGGGAAAGCCATCACCACCGTTCGCCGCCGTTGAGCGCGCAGTTGGTGGAGCGCTTGCATGCACAAGGGCGGTTGCGGATTCGGGCGGCATCGTTCAAGGGTTTGGCGCCTGCGGGGGAGGGTGTGGCGATTCGCTTGCGCTTTCGCGGTGAGCAGGCGATTACGCAGGTGGCGGGCGCGGCGTTGATCAACTCCAGCGGTATTGAGTATGACTGGCGCCGCGTGGCCCGGCCGTTGCCGCGGCAATTGCTCGCGCGTGGGTTGATCCAGCCTGGGCCGTTGGCGTTGGGGATTGCGGCGGATGCGTCGGGTGCGGTGCTGGATGCGCAGGGGCAGGTCAGTCAGCGGCTGTTCGCCATGGGCCCGCCGTTGCGCGGGATGTGGTGGGAGAGCACGGCGGTGACGGATGTGGCGTTGCAGGCCAAGGCGTTGGCTTCAAAATTGGCGAATAGGTAAATGTGGGAGGGGGCTTGCCCCCTCCCACATTTGCTCTGTGTTTAATTTGAGATTTTCACCAGGCCGGGTTTTAGGCCGAATACCTCAACACCCTGTGGTGTGGATTGACCTGTCGTCACCTTCACCCGCTCCACCGGCTTATCCATCGCCGCCCGATACGCCACCGTCATGTCCGGCCCGATCGCCTGGCTCGGCACCACAATCGCCTGTTCATTGTTGTACGTCACAATGCTCAACCGCGCACTCATCCCCAGCCGCACCCGCTGCAACTGCTGCGGGGTGAGCTTGGGGATCGACAGCGTCACCGCAAATTGCGCGCTGCCCTGGCTGTCGCCGCCAATCGCCAGGCCGCTGACCACGCTGACCGAGCCGCTCAGCCGCTCGCCATCAAACCCGTCGCCCAGCACTTCTACCGCTTGGCCCTGGTGCAGTTGGTTGATGTCCAGTTCGGACACCTTGGCGACGATCTTCAGCCGCTCGATATTGGCCAGGCCGAACAGCACCTGGCCCTGGCCGACCTTGCTGCCGGCCTGTATCGGCGTGGTGCTGGCGCCGCCGCCCTGCGCCGTATTATTGCCGGGCGCAGGTACCACGATGCCGGAGAACGGTGCCTTGATTTCCTGGCCGTCGAGCAACTGGTGCAGGGCGTCGTATTTCACCGTGGCGTTGGTCAATTCCATATCGGCGATCTGGCGGTATTCGCCTTTGCCTTGTTCCAGCGCCTGTTGCAGTTCGCTGCGCGCAGAAGCAAGGTCGAGTTGCTGTTGCTGGGTCTGCTGCTTGAGTTCGTCCAACTCATTGCGCGGGATGATGCCGCGCTGGAACAGGTTTTCGCTTTCGGTCAGCTTGCGTTGGGTATTGCCAGCGGTCATTTCGGCGGTGCGCAGGCTGCGGCGGGCGCGGCTGACGGCGGGGCTGCTGTCCCAATCCTGCATCTCTTGCACGGTGCGCCGGGCCTTGAGCTGGGCGGCGAGGGCATCACGCAATTGTACTTCGAGGGTGGCCGGGTCCATGCGCAGCAGCACCTGGCCGGCATCGACCCGTTGGCCTTGCTCCACCAGGTTGGCTTGTACATTGCCATCAAACGGCGCGGTGAGGATAAGGGTGCTGTCGGGCTCGATCTTGCCCACCAGGCCGATCTGGTGCACCAGCGGGTCGGGTTTCACCGCGAGCCACTGTTCGGGTGCAGTGGCCGGGCCTTCGGCAGGGCTGCGCAGGGCCAGCCCCGCGCCGGCCAGTAGCACAATCAATACGGCGCCCAGCANNGATTTCCCAACTTTCCAGCGTCATGCCCAGGGTCAAGTCGAGCTGGGTCTGGGCGTTCAAATAAGCGATCAGCGCATTGAGTTGCGCGTTTTCGGCGTTGCGCAGGTCGGTCTCGAAGCTCAACACCTGGAAGTTGGTGGAGCGCCCGGCACTGAGTTTTTCCCGCTCGATCTCGATCTTGCGCCGCGACAATTCCACCGCGCGCTGGGAGATTTCATATTGGCGCCAGCGCGTGCCGAGGTCGCGCACCACATCGTTGACGCTGCGCTCCAGTTCCTGGCGGGCGTCGGTGATGCGGATCTGTTGATCCTCCACATTCACCCGTGCACGCACTTCGGCCTGGCGCGTGCTGAGGTCGCCGATGGGAATTTGCACCTGCACCCCGGCGTAGCTGTCCCAGGTGCGATTGTTGCTGCTGCCGGCGTCGTTATTGTAGTTGTCGCGAACCTGGTTGGCGCCCGCCACCAGGTCGACCTGCCAGCGCCCGGAGTCCTTGGCGATCACCAGGTTGAGGTCGGCCTGCTGGCTGCCGAGCAGGGCGGCGAGGTATTCCGGCTGTTGCGTCTGCGCGAGGTTGAAGGCTTGGCGCTTGTCGATCTGCATGGGCCTGGCCTCCAGCGCTTCGGTGGCGCGAATCGGCGTGGCCAGGTCCAGCGCCAACAGACGCAGCAGGGCCAGGCGGCTGGTGTCGAGTTGGTTCTGGGCTTCTTCCACGCCCAGTTGCTGGGTGGCGATATCGGCTTCGGTCTGCACGATTTCAAACTCGGCCATGCGCCCGGCGCTGATCAACGCCTTGTTGACCTCAAGCAACGTGCCGGAGCGTTTGAGGGCGTCCTGCACAATGCTCAGTTGCTCCTGGGCGCGCAGCAATTCGCGGTAGGTGGCGATGATCTGGCTGATGGTCTGCGCCACGGTGGCCTTGAGGTTCAGGCGGTTGGCCTGCTCCGACAGGCGTGACAGGCGCAGCGGCGCGGTGGTGGCGTCCCAGCCGGCGCCGCGCAGCAGCGGCTGGATGAGCGCCAGGTCCAGACCGTCGCTGCGGTAGCGGCCGGCACGGTCGGCGCTGTTCAGTTGCTGGGTCCAGGCCATGCTCAGGCGCGTGCCGTACTCGCCAAGCAGGCTGGTGGCCGGCGCCACGTTGGCATTGCGCGCATTGTCGGCAGAGCCCCGGCTGCTGCGGTAGTAGCTGTTGAGGGTGAGCTTGGGGTTGAACACATCCTCGGCCACGCGCAGGTCGAACTTCTGCGCCACCCGTTGCAGGTAGGCGCTGCGGATCGCCGGGTTGTTGCGCAGGCCCAGGTACACGGCGTCGCCGAGGGTCAGGGTGGTGGCCTGCGCATTCAACGATACGCCGCGGTCATACGCGCTGCGGGTGCTGCTGGGCGCCGACGGTTTGATCACCACGTCGGCGGCCATGCCCTGCCAGCTGACCAGCGCGAGCAGCCATAGCCATCTACTCATCGCGCAAGGCCTCCACCGGCTGCAACCGTGAGGCCGAAATCGCCGGGTAAATGCCGAAAAACAGGCCCACCAGCAAGGTACTGCCCACCCCCAGGGGCAGGGCGGCGACCGCCAGTGCGAATGCCCAGCCCGACAGCCACGCGTACAACCAGGCGCAGGTCATGCCCAGCACCGCGCCGCACGCCGCGCCCACTGCCGTGAGTGTCACGGCCTCCAGCAGGAACAGGTTGCGGATATCCCGCTGGCGCGCACCCAGGGCCATGCGAATGCCGATTTCGCGACGGCGCTCCGACACGTTCATCAGCATCACATTCATCACCCCCACACCGCCGCCCACCAGGGAGATAGCCCCCAGGGCCAGCAGCAGGTAGGCAAACGTGCGACTTTGGCGGGTCATGCCATCAATCATTTGCTGGGGCACCTGGATGTCTACGGTGTGGTCGACCAGTTGGGCTTGCAGCGCGACGTTGGCGTGCTGTGCGATGAGTTCCATGTCCAGCCCCGGGGCTGCGCGGATGATCACATTGGCGATTTGCGGGTTGGCATAGATGCGGCGCATGCCTTGTGCGGGGATGAACAGCGAATCGTTAGCCTGCACCGGCATCATCATCGCGCGCGGCTGGTGTTGCAGGATGCCCACCAGCAGGAACAGGTAGTCGTTGATACGCACGCGGTCGCCCAGTCTCAGCGGGTCGCCTGGCGCGCCCAGGGCCTGGGCCAATTGGGCGCCGATCACGCCATAGGTTTCATTCGCGTCGAAAGGCGACAGGAAGCGCCCCTCCTGCACCACCAGGCGCATCGCGCCCTGGATGCCTGGTGTGCTGCCGACGACGTTGGCGTTGGTGCTGCGGCCGTGGAACACAATGGGGCCGCTGAGCAGGGTCAGCGCACCGATATGGGTAAGGCCCGGCACCGCCTGGCGCACGGCATCCAGGTCGAGGCGGGTGGCCATTGGCAGATTGATAGTGCCCTTGGAGGGGAACTGGGCGACCAGGGTGTCCGTGCCCATCTCCTTGAAAATCATCGCCGCATCCACCGCCGCGTTGTGGCCGATATTGATCAGCGCCACCACCGACGAGCTGCCGATCACGATACCCAGCAGGGCCAGGACCGAGCGTTTGCCCAGGGTGCGCAGGCTGACGAAGGCTTCATGCAGCAGTTGGCTGAAGCTCAGTTCTACCCGCAGGGTCATAGGCGCCCGGCCTCTTGCACCACGCCATTGCGCACCAGGATCTTGCGGTCCAGGCGCTCGGCGATATGCGGGTCGTGGGTGACGATGATCAGCGTCACCTGTTGCTCGCGGTTCAGCGCCAGCAGCAGGTTCATGATGTCCTGGGCGGTGTGGCTGTCGAGGTTGCCGGTGGGTTCGTCGGCCAGGATCACCGACGGGTTGCCGACCAATGCCCGGGCAATCGCCACACGCTGGCGCTGGCCGCCCGAGAGGTCGGCGGGGCGGTGGTGGGCGCGTTCGGCCAGGCCCACCTGTTCGAGCATGCGTAACGCCTGCTCTACCGATTCGTGGCGCGACACGCCGCGATAGCTCAGGGGCAGGGCCACATTGTCGAGGGCGCTGAGGCGTGGCAGCAGGTTGAAGCTCTGGAATACAAAGCCGATCTGCTGGTTACGGATCGCCGCCAGCTCATCGGGGCTGGCGTTGAAAATATCGTGGCCGGCGAAGTGGTACTGGCCGCAGTTGGGCAAATCCAGCAGGCCGAGGATATTGAGCAGGGTGCTTTTGCCGGAGCCGGAGGCGCCGAGGATGCCGCAGCTGTCGCCACGGGCGATCGCCAGGCACACATCATTGAGAATGGTCAGTTCCTGCCCGGCCAACTGATAGCGTTTGCCGATGCCTTGCAGGGAGATCAAGCCTGGGAGCGCGGGGGTGTCTGTCATCATGACTACGCCTTCAGTCTCGACGCCGCCGTGCTGCCCCCGAAAAGCCTTGTAACAAGTTCGGGAGCTGCCTGGAACGCGTCACGGACTGGTTTTATTTCTTGTTTTTAAAATATTGTTTGAATACTAACCGTGTTCCGCTCGGTTCGCCAGCGGTGGATATAGAGCGGTTTTACGCTTTGAAATGATTTTTACGATGGGTAAAAGGGCCGTTCCAAAACCCTTCGGGTTAGCTCGGCGAGCCCGTCTGCAAAGGCTTTCGATCATATGGCGGAGTGTCACTACTTGCTTTCGATCGACGGCCCCGGTATAAAAAATCAAATTATTTTTTAAAACAATATTTCCCACGTGGAACTTCTATGGTCGCGAAGAAACTCAGCGCTCCAAACATCACCAAGACTCGATTGCTGGATGCGACAGAGGCTCTCTTCATCAAGTACGGCTATGACGCCGTTCTGCTGCGGCAGATTACCGAGCGAGCGCAGGTGAACCTGGCCGCCGTGAACTATCACTTCGGGGACAAGGATTCCCTGATGAAAACCCTGCTGATGCAGCGCCTGGAGCCGCTCAACGAGCAGCGCCTGGAATTGCTTGCGCGCTGCGAAGCCGAGTCCGATGGCCCGCTGGACTGCGACACCCTGCTGGGCGTGCTGTTTGCACCGGCCATGGGCCTGGAGCGTAGCGACCCGGCCAGCAGCACGGGGGAAGGGCGTTCGTTCATTCGTTTCCTGGGGCGGGTCTACAGCGATACCTCGCCGTTTATCCAGGAATACCTCAAGGTGCATTACCAGCCGGTGTTCCAGCGCTTCTTTGAAGCCTTCGCCCTGGCCTTGCCAGACCTGCCGCGTAACGAGCTGGGGGTGCGCCTGCAATTTGCCCTCAAGGCGATTTCCGGAGTCATGGCCGGTACCGAGCTGCGCTTGCTGATGAATTCCATGAGCCTGGGCCGCCCGGCCACGGATGCCGAGGTGATGGCCAAGTTGATCACCCTGGTGTCGGCGGCGATCCGCGTGCCGCAGCAAAGCCCGGAGGCCGAACACGCATTGGCCAAGGTGCTGGACACCCAACGCGCCATTCGTGAACAAACGGCAGCCCCTGCCGCCAAGGCGTCGCGATAAACCAAATCCCAGGCAAAAAAAAGCCCGCTGGGGCGGCGGGCTTGATGTGCAACGTTTGTAACGGATGAGGCTTTACCCTACGTCCCGGGATGTGAATAAAACGTGAAAAATATGTAAGAAAAAATGTGAGTGCTAGATTTTCCAATGCCCGGCAGTTTTGGCCAGGCGTTGACGCATCGCATCCACGTTGGCCGCCAGTTGCACCGTCAACAACCGATAGCCGTCCAGGGCGCTGTACACCGGCGCATCCAGGGCAGGCTCGCCACCTGCGATGTGGCTTGGCCGCTGCAACCGCTCCGTGACCCCCGACTTCAACGCGCGCGCCATGCCGACCAGTTGCACGCGAATCTGCCGATGCTCGGCCTTCAACAGCACCTGCATCCGCGCCATTGCTTGCGCATCTTTCGGGTCGGGCCGGGTATTGCCGAGGATCTCCAGGGTGCTGATGCACATGCGCAGGTGGCGCTGGATCGCATCCAGTTCGGTCATGGAGATGCGCACTTCCTTGGACACCGACGGCATCAGCGAGCGCAGCTGCAGCATCGCTGCGTTCAAGCGGTTGAGCAGTTTCAGGTGCTCATCGTCAGTCACCGACTGGCCACTGATGATGCGACTGTAGATCTGCGCGCAATCGCGCAAGGCACTGGCCAGGTTGTAGCGCCACGAATACACGGCATACAGCGGCAGGGCGAAGGAAAACGCGAGCGCCAGCACAATGCCGATGAGGATATCCACCGTGCGCCACAAACCGTCCGAGATCGGGTTGTCACCGTGGCCGGCGACGATAAACACCGTGATCGCCGATAGCAGTGCGATGTAACCGCCCTTGCCGATGGCATGGTAGGAAAAGAACCCGCACACCGCCGACATCAGCAGGTAGGTAACAAACGGCACGCCGAAGTAGGCATGCTGCANNTTTTTGCCGATATTGCCGTGGTGCTGCAAACCGCCGATCACAATCAGCATGGTCACCGACGCCCACTCACCGTGGGGCAGGTTGATGCCGGTGGTGAGCAGGATCGTCGCCAGCAGGCCGATGGACACGCGCACGGCGTGGATCAGCTTGGCATGGCGATAGCGGCGGTAGGGGTCGAGCAGGGGGCGCAACAGGCGCCGGGCGAAGAGGGGCAGGTTCATCGGTAGAAAAGTGGCCTCGGTGGTCAGAGCAAACTCGGATTATAAGTGTGGGAGGGGGCTTGCCCCCGATGAGGGTGTGTCAGTTGACAAGTCTGTAGCTGACCCACCGCTATCGGGGGCAAGCCCCCTCCCACATTTTTTGACCTCAGTGTTCTTTAGAAGATGTAGTCGGTTGTGAGGAAACTTGAATCGCGGTTGCGCAGGATATCGCTGACCAGCGCCTTGTTGTTCTCCTGGAACTTGGTTGCCACCAGGGTGCGGATCGAAAACACGCGCAGCGCGTCATGTACCGACAGCGTGCCCTCGGCCGAGTTCTTGCGCCCGTTGAAGGGGAAGGTGTCCGGCCCGCGCTGGCATTGGGCGTTGATGTTGATACGGCCGACCTGGTTGGCGAAGGTGTCGACGAGACGCCCGACCTCCACGGCGTTGGTGCCGAAGAGGCTCAGTTGCTGGCCGAAGTCCGAGTCCAGTACATAGTCGATCACGGTGTCGAGGTCGCGGTACGGCACGATCGGGACCACCGGGCCGAACTGTTCCTCGTGGTACACGCGCATCTGCGGGTTCACCGGGTACAGCACCGCCGGGTAGAAGAACGAGCCACGGCTGGTGCCGCCATTCGGGTTCACCACCTTGGCGCCGTGCTGCGCCGCGTCGGCCACCAGCGCGTTGAGGTAGTCCACCTTGCCGGCTTCCGGCAGCGGCGTCAGCGCCACGCCGTCTTCCCACGGCATGCCGGGTTTCAATGTGGCCAGCTTGGCGTTGAATTTCTCGATAAAACTCTCGACCACGTCCTCATGCACAAACAGGATCTTCAACGCGGTGCAGCGCTGGCCGTTGAACGACAGCGAGCCGGTGACTGCCTCGCTGACCGCATTGTCCAGGTCCACCTCGGGCAGCACGATGCCCGGGTTTTTCGCGTCCAGGCCCAGCGCGGCACGCAAGCGGTGCGGCTTGGGGTGCAGCTTTTTCAGGTCGCTGGCGGCCTTGTTGGTACCGATGAACGCAAAGATGTCGATCTTGCCGCTGGCCATCAGGGCGCTGACGGTTTCGCGGCCGCTGCCGTAGATCACGTTGATCACCCCGGCCGGGAAGCTGTCGCGGAACGCCTCCAGCAACGGGCGGATCAGCAGCACGCCGAGCTTGGCCGGCTTGAACACTACGGTGTTGCCCATGATCAGCGCCGGGATCAGCGTGGTGAAGGTTTCATTCAACGGGTAGTTGTAAGGCCCCATGCACAGCGCCACGCCCAGCGGTACGCGGCGGATCTGGCCGAGGGTGTCCTGTTCCAGCTCGAAGCGGCTGCTGCGGCGGTCGAGTTCCTTGAGGGCGTTGATGGTGTCGGTGATGTAGTCGCAGGTGCGGTCGAACTCTTTCTGCGAGTCCTTGAGATTCTTGCCGATCTCCCACATCAGCAGCTTGACCACCGCCTCACGCTGTTCGCGCATGCGCCGCAAAAACGCTTCGACGTGCTGGATGCGATCGGCTACGCGCATCGTCGGCCATTCACCCTGGCCACGGTCGTAGGCGCGCACGGCGGCATCCAGGGCGGTGAGGGCGGTGTCGGCATCCAGCAGCGGCGTGCTGCCGATGTGCACGCGTTCGTCACCCAGTTGCACCGGGCTGAGCACCTGGGCCAGCGGGCCGTTCCACACCTGCAACTGGCCATCCACCAGGTAATCGCGCTGTTCAATGGGCGCCGCCAGACGGAATTGCTCGGGAATCTCGGCGGCGGTGGCGGGAAACAGCTGGGCAAGCAGGTTGCTGGTGGTCATGTCGCTACCCCTGGAATAGTTGCAAAACATGACTAGAGAGTCACCCAACTATGGGCGTCGTGGCAAGGCTTGCGCGCTTTCTTGTACGCAGCGCAGCGTGCGCCGGGTAAACTGCGCGGCTTTCTTGAAGGAGTTCACATGAGTCAGTACCAGCCGGGCATTCTTGCCGCACCGGTGCCATTGCAGGCACGCCACTTGTTTTTTGCCATCGATTCCCAGGAAGCCATACCCGTTGCGCTGGACGCACTGGTGCAGCTGGCGGATTCGGCGGCCGTGGTCGGTTTCGGTGAGCCGCTGGTAAACGCACTNNAACCCGTCCACCCAGCAAGCGCTGTGGGTATGGCTGCATGGTGAGGATCGCGGTGAACTGCTGTTGCGCAGCCGTACCGTTGAAAAAGCCCTGGCCCCGGCGTTTCGCCTGGTGCAGATGACCGAAGGCTTCCGCTACAAGACCGGCTTCGACCTCACCGACTACGAGGACGGCACCGAAAACCCTCACGATGACGCCGCCGTTGAAGCCGCCCTGACCGACAGCGGCGCGAGCTTCGCCGCGATCCAGCAATGGCAGCATGACCTTGATGGTTTTGCGGCACTGCCTGCCATGGAGCGTGACCACATCATCGGCCGCCGCCATGGCGACAACGAGGAGCTGGACGACGCCCCCGCATCCGCCCACACCAAACGCACCGCCCAGGAAAGCTTCACCCCGGAAGCCTTCGTGGTGCGCCGCTCGATGCCGTGGGCCGAGAACGGCCAGGCGGGGTTGATGTTCCTTGCGTTCGGTCATTCGTTCGACGCGTTCGAAGCACAACTGCGGCGCATGAGCGGCCTGGAAGACGGGATTGTCGATGGCCTGTACCGCATCAGCACGCCGTTGACCGGTGGCTACTACTGGTGCCCGCCGATCAAGGACGGGCANNCCTGCGCTGGATCGTTCATGTCTGCTGTTGCCGATGGGCTGCCCCTCAATAAACGCCTGCCGGCCGTGATTGCGATCTCCCTGGGGATCGGTATGGCGACCCTGGACACGGCCATCGTCAACACGGCGTTGCCGACCCTGGCCGAGGGGATTGGTACTGATTCGGCCTCCGTGATCTGGGTGGTCAACGCCTACCAGCTGGCGATTATCGCCACGGTGCTGCCGTTTGCGTCCCTCAGTGATGTGCTGGGGCATCGTCGGGTGTACCTCGGCGGGTTGCTGGTGTTTATTTTGTCGTCGTTGTTTTGCGGGCTGGCCGGTTCGCTGGTGACCCTGACTGCCGCAAGGGTGGTGCAGGGGCTGGGGGCGGCGGCGATCATGAGTGTGAACACGGCGTTGTTGCGGCATATCTACCCGTCGAAGATGCTCGGGCGCGGCCTGGGTTACAACTCGTTGGTGGTGGGGCTGGCGTTTACCCTGGGGCCCACGGCGGCGTCGGCGATTCTGTCGGTGGCGACCTGGCATTGGCTGTACTTGATCAATGTGCCGCTGGGCTTGCTGGCCCTGGCATTGGGCGTGCGTTCGTTGCCGACCCTGCCGATGACCGGGCATGCCTTCGACCGTCTGGCCGCCGTGCTGTGTGCCGGGCTGTTCGCCTTGCTGGTACTGGGCCTGGGCACGGCGGTGCACGGCGCCCAGGGCGCATTGACCCTGGGCCTGATCGCCGTGGCGCTGGTGTGCGGCGCCTGGCTGCTGCGCCGTCAAGCCGGGCACCCGGCGCCGATGCTGGCCCTGGACCTGTTCAAACGGCCGGTGTTTGCCTTGTCGTCCCTCACGGCGATCTGCGCCTTCAGCGCTCAGGGGTTGGCGTTTGTGTCGCTGCCGTTTCTGTTGCAGGCGGTGCTGGGGCATAGCCAGGTGGAAACCGGTTTTCTGATGACGCCGTGGCCAGCGGTGGTGGCGGTGATGGCGTTGGTNNTGGGCAGCGGCGCCTCAGCCTTCGATATCGGCTGGCGTATGGCGTTGTGCGGTGCCGGTTTCGGCTTTTTCCAATCGCCCAACCTCAAGGCGATCATGACCAGTGCGCCCTTGGCCCGCAGCGGCGGTGCCAGTGGCATCGTGGCGATTTCACGCTTGCTGGGGCAAACGTTGGGGGCGTCGTTGGTGGCGTTCTGTTTCCATTTGTCGTTGGGCAGCGGCCCGCAATACGCGCTGTGGCTGGGCTGCGTGTTTGCGTTGGTGGGCAGCGTGGCCAGCGGGCTGCGCCTGCTGCCGTATAAACAGCGGGTTTAGCGCTTGTAAAGCAGCGGGCCGGAACGCTACCGTGGCGACCTGAGTATTTCGGGATGTTTCAGATTTATGTCCAGCCTGGCCCTCCGCACCGCTGATACCCATTCCCGCCGCGCCGCGCTGACCCTTGCTTTGTGCCTGCCCAGTGACGTGTTGCTCTACCTGCTGCTGCCGATGGAGTCCCAGGCCTTCGGCATCACCCTGGCCCAGGCCGGCGTGCTGCTGGCGGCCAACCGCCTGGTGCGGATTTTTGGCTACCGCCATGTGTTGAATTTCTACGCGCGCAACGGTGATCGGCTGACCTGCATGATCGCCGCTGGTGCCGCCACCGTGTGTGCGCTGGGCAATTCGATGCTGTCGGGCTTTGCTGCATTGCTGGGGCTGCGGCTGATCTGGGGCCTGTGTTTTGCCGCATTGAACCTGTCGACCCAAGTGCTGGCCACCTCGGAACCTACCGGTGCCGCAAGGCGGGCCGGGCGTTCGCGGGCGTTGATCGCCTGGGGGCCGATGCTGGCGTTGCCGTTGGGTGGCTGGTTGACGCTGTGGGCGGGGCCGCGTCCGATCTTTCTGATTCTGGCCGGCTGTTGCCTGGTGGGCCTGTGGATGGCGCGCGGCTTGCCCAGCGTCGGACATGACTTGCACAGCACCCCGGGGCGCCGCTTCAAGTGGCCCGACAGTGTGGCGCTGTGGTCGTTTATCGAAGGCGTGGCGTTGGACGGGCTGTTTATCTTCGGCTTGTCGATCCAGGCGCAGAAGCTGCTGGGCGGCAATGCGGTGCTGATCGCCGGCGGCTTGATGGCGCTGCGCTATGTGTCGGAAATGCTCCTGAGCCCGCTGGGCGGACGCGCTGCCCAGCGTTTTGGCGCGACGTCGATGCTGTTGCTGTTTTCGTTCCTGAGTGCCCTGGCCCTGACTGCGTTTGGCAGTTATTGGGTGGTGGTCGGCGCGGCGGCGGTGCTGGTGCTGCGCGCGCTGCAGCTGCCGCTGGTGACCACCCTGGTGGCCGAGCGCAACCCCGGCTCGATGCGCGTGTCGGCCTTGGCCTCGAATGCCGTGTGGCGCGATATCGGCGCAGGCCTCGGCCCATTGCTGGCGGGCCTGTTGCTGCCGATTGCCGCGGCGCCCTGGGTGTTTGGCCTGGCCGGCGCGGCCATCGCCGTGAGCGCGGTATTCTGCTGGCGCGCAAACACGGTAACGGCCTGACTCAAGGGTTTTTCAACGTCTCCAGCCAGGCGGGGTCGAAGCGGGTTTGCTCGGGGTCGATCCCCAGTTGCTGCATCTTCGCCTGGTGCGCCTCGACTTCACCCGCCAACTGCGCCTGGCTGCTGGAGTTGGCGTCCAGCGCATGCATTTGCGTCAGCCCCAGGTGATAGAAGCGCAATACTTTGATCGCCGTCGGGTCATTGGCCTGCACGCGTGCAGTGACGGCGTGCATCACATTGGTCACGCTCATCAGGCTGCGCTTGAGCTGCCAGCCATACACCGCCGCCGCCATCCAGGGCTGGCGCCAGAACGGGCCGCGCACCAGCGCNNCCGCCGGGCTCGCCGAACAGCATCACCGCCAGGCTCGACAGCAGCATGGCCAGGGCCAGGAACACCACGGCCACGATCAGCGTGCTGCGCCGGGTCTGCTGGCGGTAGGTAGCGGGGTCGCAGGGTTTCAGCTCGAACATCCGGGGCAATCTCCAGAAGGGGCCGGCATCATCTCACGCTTGGGCAAACAAGTTGAACGATGCCGCACGGCGGTTTCTCTAAACCTGTGTAGACCCCTTGAGGTGACCCATCATGCCCGAATACAAGCAGCCACCCCCCGGTACACCCGACCCCGATCGCACCCCCGGTGAAGAAGAGCGCGACAACGATGCGTTGCGCCCCAATGACCCGAAAGAGCGTGACGAAAACGACGACGTAGAGCGCGTCGAGGAAGACCTCGAAAACCTTCACGACAAGGCTCGCCCGCTGTAACAGGAGACTGTGATGAACAAGCGCCCTGACGGCCCGCCATCCAACGAGCAGGCCCGCGACAAGGATGAGTTGGGTTTCGACCCGGACTCGCCGGACGTGTCCGACCCGCAGGTCGACCCCATCGGCGCGGCCATCGCCCCGCTGGATGAGCACAAAGACCCGGCGAAAAAAAAGCCGCCCTACGATCCGTTGGGCGACTTGAAACCGTAAACCAGCCCCGCCTTCGAGCGGGGCTTTTTTTCACTTGGGGGGTGTCCAGGTCACTTCGGTGATCCCGTATTTCTCGGCCCACGGGCGCGTGGTTTTCTTCACTTGCTCATGGCCCACACGGCCGATACGACTGACGTGGGCAATGTCGGCATCAACGGCCGCCCAGTGCCAGGCCTCGGCGTTATTCATTATTTCTGCGCGCACCACAAATGACTTTGGCTGGCCGTGCAGTTGGTAGTGGATGGTGTAGATTTTTGCGGTACTCATGTTGCCTCCCTGTCTTGTTATAGATGGAGGGGAAAGCGTTCAAAAAGGTTCATTCAAAATGACAATCTGCACGCCGGCGCGGCATAGTGACGCCCTCGCTCCGTGCCCAAGGATTGCGCCATGCCCGCTCTGACCCACAGCCGCCTGTACCTGCAACGCCTGGGCTACGACACGCCGCCGCCGCCCACGCTGCAGACCTTGCAGGATTTGCAGTTGCGCCACGTGTGCACCTTTGCCTTTGAAAGCCTGTCGACCCTGCTGCACCTGCCAGTGCCGATCGACTTGGCCAGCGTCGAGCAAAAGGTACTGCTCGACGGGCGCGGCGGTTATTGCTACGAGTTGAACCAGCTGTTCCTCGCGCTGTTGCAGGAACTGGGCTTCGACGCGCGCGGCATCACCGGCCGGGTGGTGATGGGCGGGCCGGCGGATGCGCACACGGCGCGCACCCATCGCCTGAGCCTGGTGGCCCTGGACGGCGTGCGCTACGTCAGCGATGTCGGCTTTGGCGGCATGGTGCCCAGCAGCCCGTTGCTGCTGGACAGCGAGGCCGTGCAAGCCACCGCGCACGAACCCTATCGCCTGAGCGTCGACGGGCAGGGCAGCTACACGCTGTGGGCGCAGGTCGCTGATGAGTGGCGCGGCCTGTATGTGTTCGACCTGCAAGTGCAGGCTGATATCGACTATGAAATCGGCAACTGGTACGTCTCCACGCACCCGCAATCGCCGTTTGTGGGCCAGTTGAAAGTCGCGCGCCTGGCCGCCGGCAAACGCCACACGCTGAACAACGCCAGCTACGCGGTTCATTATCTGGACAAGCCCAGCGAGAAACGCCGGCTCGACAGCGCCGATGAGCTGTTGAAGCTGCTCAGCGAAACCTTCGGGATTCGCCTGCCGCAGGAGGCGCAACTGCGTGCGGCGCTTGATGGCCTGGTACTGGCTGCGCCTTGAGAACATTGATATCGAGCCATCGCTGAAGCTTTTTACCTCCAGATTCAGGCAAGTAATTCGAGCCAAGCACCGCGTTCCAGGAGCGTGTACTGTGGCAAGCAGGCTCGCCACAGTGTCATCCATTAGCCCAGCGCGGCGAGTTGTGCCACGGTTTCCGGAAACCGCGCCACCAGGCGAATCAAGGTAGCTGCCTGGGCATTCGGCTTGGCCCGGCCCTGTTCCCAGTTTTCCAGCGTGCGCACATTCGTGCGCAGGTACATGGCGAACACCGAACGCGAGAGGTTGAGTTGCTGGCGCACGGCTACCACTTCTTCGGCCGTCAGCGGGGCCAGGTTGTTGAGTTGAACCTTGTGGGTCCGCAGGGTGACTTTGCCTTGGCGCTCTTCGGCCAGAGCGTCGAAGCCTTCGACCAGTTCGGAAAAGATTTCACGTTTCATGATGTGTTCTCGCTTTGATTTCCCTGTCCAGCATGTGTTTTAGGGCTTTTTTGTGGTGGGGGGCCAGGTCGTCCTGTTCGTGTTTGCCGTACAGGGTGAATAGCCAGAACTGCGTGCCACCTGACCACCAGTAGTAAATGACCCGCAGGCCCCCGCGTTTACCTTTGTTGCGCCGCTCATCGACGAAGCGAACCTTGCGTAGCCCCCCGGTTCCTTCGA
>CXWL01125733.1_pt1 | contig 16664 bp, 13 predicted proteins | sample 590931 | NCBI WGS metagenome assembly CXWL01 (sample SAMEA3498368, study PRJEB10139) | groundwater metagenome | biome: water well; material: biofilm material | place: Germany | collected 2015-04-27 | reverse complement strand
CCCTCGGGGGCGTCGGTAAAATCGGGCTCGGCGCGGGTGGTGATGTCCGACAGGCTCGAGCCCGCCTGTGGCTCGGACAAGCACATGGTGCCGAAAAATTTACCCGCCAACAATGGCCGCACGAAGCGTTCGATCTGCTGCGCGGTAGCCGTCTTGAGCAAGGTGTTGGCGTTGCCGACGGTCAGGAAAATATAGGCGGCGGTGGCGATGTTGGCAGCCGTGAAATAAGCCGACAGGGCTTTGTCCACCACGCACGGCAACTGCATGCCGTCAAAGTCATAGTCCTGGCCGGAAGCCATCAGGCCGGCGGCGGAATAGGCATCGAGCGCGACCTTCACTTCAGGGATGATGGTCACGTTTTCGCCATCGAAATGCGGCTCGTGGCTGTCATTTTTTTTATTGTGCGGCGCGAACAGATCGGTCGCGATCTGCTCGGCGGTATCAAGCGCGGCGTTGAAGGTTTCGCGGCTGTGGTCCTGGAAGCGGGGGCGGCTGGTCAGCCCTTCCACATCCAGCCATTCATACAAGAGGAAGTCGATGTCGCGACGCGACAGAATTTTCGATTGCATTAGGAGTCCTGGCGAAAGCCGGACGCCACCAGGGCGGTGGCGCCCCGATGGAATTAAACGACTTCGAACAGGCCCGCAGCGCCCTGGCCGCCGCCGATGCACATGGTTGCCACCACATACTTGACGCCGCGGCGCTTGCCTTCGATCAGCGCGTGGCCCACCAGGCGCGCGCCTGACACGCCGTACGGGTGGCCGACGGCAATCGCGCCGCCGTTGACGTTCAGGCGCTCCATCGGAATGCCCAGCACGTCGGCGCAATACAGCACCTGGACCGCAAAGGCTTCGTTCAATTCCCACAGGCCGATGTCAGCGACCGTCAAGCCCGCTTTTTTGAGCAGCTTGGGGATCGCAAACACGGGGCCGATGCCCATCTCGTCCGGCTCGCAGCCGGTCACGGCAAAGCCGCGGAAGATGCCCAGCGGCTGCAAGCCCTTGGCTTCGGCCACGCGGCTGCTCATCAGGACCGCCACCGACGCGCCGTCGGAAAACTGGCTGGCATTGCCGGCGCTGATCACGCCGCCCGGGATCGCGCTGCGGATCTTCGACACGCCTTCGATGGTGGTGTCGGCGCGGATGCCTTCGTCGGCCGAGATCGTCACTTCGCGGGTGGTCAGCAGGCCCGACTCCTTGTCGGCCACGCCCATGATGGTCGTCATCGGCACGATTTCCGCGTCGAACTTGCCGGCGGCCTGGGCATGGGCGGCGCGCTGCTGGCTTTGCACGCCATATTCGTCCTGGCGCTCGCGGCTGATGTTGTAGCGCTTGGCCACCGTCTCGGCCGTTTGCAGCATGGGCCAGTACAGGGCCGGCTTGTGTTCCTTGAGCCATGGGTCGGCCAGCATGTGGGTATTCATTTCCTGCTGCACGCAAGAAATGGACTCGACGCCACCGGCAGCGTAGATCTCGCCTTCGCCGGCGATGATGCGCTGGGCCGCGGTGGCAATGGTCTGCAGGCCGGACGAACAGAAACGGTTGATGGTCATGCCGCCGGTGGAGATCGGGCAGCCGCCGCGCAAGGCGATCTGGCGCGCGATATTGGCGCCGGTGGCGCCTTCCGGATTGGCACAGCCGATGATGACGTCTTCGATCTCGCCCGGCGCCACGCCGGCGCGTGCAATCGCAGCGGCCAGCGCGTGTCCGCCCAGGGTCGCGCCGTGGGTCATGTTGAAGGCGCCCTTCCAGGATTTGGCCAGGCCGGTACGGGCGGTCGATACGATGACGGCATCTATCATGTGTGTCTCCTGAAGTAGTGTTGATTGATACGAGAATAGCACATTTTAGTACGGTCGTTCGCAAATTTTGCGTTTCGATTTTTGTTGTCAGTTTGGCGTAAGTTTCAAGCAAGGATGACGTAAGGTTATCGGAACACACTGCGTGCAGCTGAACAAGTATCGGCTGATCCGATGACGCAAACAAACAAAATACACGGAGACACATCATGGCAATATCAACCGGCTCCCCGGCCAACGGACTGAAGGCTGTCCCGACCAGCAATAACCTGACGCGCGAAGAAAAGAAAGTCATCTTCGCCTCGTCCCTCGGTACCGTTTTTGAATGGTACGACTTCTACTTGTACGGCTCGCTCGCGGCCATTATCGCCAAGCAGTTTTTCGTGGGCGACCCGACCACCACCTTCATTTTCGCGCTGCTGGCCTTTGCGGCAGGCTTCATCGTGCGCCCGTTCGGCGCGCTCGTGTTCGGCCGGCTGGGCGACATGATCGGCCGCAAGTACACCTTCCTGGTCACCATCTTGCTGATGGGCGCGTCGACCTTCGTGGTGGGCCTGCTGCCGAACTACGCATCGATCGGCATTGCCGCACCAATCATCCTGGTCACGCTGCGCATCCTGCAAGGCCTGGCGCTCGGCGGCGAATACGGCGGTGCGGCAACCTATGTGGCCGAGCACGCGCCGGAGGGCAAGCGCGGCTTTTTCACGTCGTGGATCCAGACCACGGCCACGATGGGCTTGTTCCTGTCGCTGCTGGTCATCACGGGCACCCGCACCGCGCTGGGTGAGGCGGAGTTTGAGGCATGGGGCTGGCGCGTGCCGTTCCTGGTGTCGGTACTGCTGCTCGGCGTTTCGGTATGGATCCGGATGTCGATGAACGAATCGCCAGCGTTTGCAAAAATGAAGGCCGAAGGCAAAACCTCGAAGGCGCCGCTGACCGACTCCTTCCTGAAAGCCAAGAACGCCAAGATCGTGCTGCTGGCCCTGATCGGCCTGACGATGGGCCAGGCCGTGGTGTGGTACACGGGCCAGTTCTACGCGCTGTTCTTCCTGACGCAAACGCTGAAGGTCGACCTGCTGACCGCCAACATCATGGTCGGCCTGGCCTTGCTGCTTGCCACGCCATTTTTCATCGTGTTCGGCATTCTGTCTGACAAGATCGGCCGCAAATGGATCATCCTGGGCGGCTGCCTGATTGCCGCGCTGACCTTCTTCCCAATCTTCAAGGGCCTGACCCACTACGCCAACCCGGCGCTGGAAACAGCACTGACCAATTCGCCGGTCACCGTGATTGCCGATCCAGCCACCTGCAACTTCCAGTTCAAGCTGACGGGCACCGAGAAGTTCCCCTCCTCGTGCGACGTCGCCAAAGGCATTTTGACGGGCGCATCGGTCAGCTATACGACCGAAGCGGCACCGGCAGGTACGGTTGCCAAAGTGCGCGTCGGCGACAAGGAAATCACCTCGTTTGACGCCGTGATGACTGCTGACGGCCTGAACTTTGATGCCGACAGCAAAGCCAAGGAAGCGGCGCTGAAGAAAGAAGTGGGCGGCGTGATCAAGGCGGCCGGCTATCCTGCCAAGGCCGATCCTGAGCAGATCAACAAGCCGATGACGGTATTGCTGCTGTTCATCCTGGTGCTGTACGTGACGATGGTGTACGGCCCGATTGCCGCCATGCTGGTTGAAATGTTCCCGACCAAGATCCGCTACACCTCGATGTCGCTGCCTTACCACATCGGCAATGGCTGGTTTGGCGGCTTGCTGCCAACCACGGCCTTTGCGCTGGTGGCACTCAAGGGCGACATCTACTACGGCCTGTGGTATCCGATCATCATCGCGATCGCCACCTTCGTGATCGGCGCGCTGTTCGTCAAGGAAACCAAGGACAACGACATCTACGCAGCTGATTAAACCCCCGGGGTCAGGTCCCCCATTACGACACGAGCTCAGCTGCTTCGCAGCTGGGCTCGTGTCGTAATGGGGGACCTGACCCCGGTGTTCCTGACCCCGATTGTTTCGTGATTGTTTCCCCCTCCTCCTTGCAGCTTGTGCATTCCCTTGTACCTTGTATCATGTCGGCACAAAGCTGTGCCTGCGGGTACTTTTTCCAATTCTGGGGATGAATGCATATGATTTCACGTTTGTTGATGATGAGCGCCGCTGTTCTGGCTGCCACTGGCGCGATGGCCGCGCCGCGCGGATTGACCGTCGAAGACCTGGTCCGGCTCGAACGCGTGGGCAGCCCCGCGCTCTCGCCAGATGCCACGCGCCTGGTGTACACGGTGCGCAGCACCAATATGGAAAAGAACAAGGGCAACACCCAGCTGTGGATGCTGGACCTGCGCTCGCCGAATGCGCAGCCGGTACGCCTGACCCAGGGCGACGCCAGCAGCACCGATCCTGAATGGTCGCCCACTGGCGATGCCGTGTATTTCCTGTCCTCGCGTTCGGGTTCGTCCCAGGTCTGGCGCCAGAGCGCAGGCGGCGGCGAGGCGCTCAAGGTGACCGACCTGGCGCTTGATGTCGATAACTTCCGCCTCTCGCCTGCCGGCGACCGTATCGCCCTGGGCATGGGGGCCTTCCGCGATTGCCCGGATCTGGCGTGCAGCAAGAAACGCATCGATGAGATGGAAAAGAGCAAGGCCCACGGCAAGGTCTACGACCGCCTGTTCGTGCGCCACTGGGATACCTGGGCCGACGGCCGCAACGCCATGCTGTTTTCTGCCCCGCTGGACGCTACTGGCCGCGTCAGCAGCGCGCCCGTCAGCCTGTCGGGCACGCTGGACGGCGATGTGCCGTCCAAGCCGTTTGGCGACCGCGATGAGTATCGCTTCAGCCCCGATGGCAAGCAAATCGTGTTCTCGCTGCGCGTTGCCGGCAAGACCGAAGCCTGGTCCACCAACTTTGACCTGTTCCAGATGCCTGCCGACGGCAGCGGCGCGCCGCGCAATCTGACGTCCGACAATCCGGCCTGGGATACCAAGCCGGTATTTTCGCCCGACGGCAAGACGCTGGCCTATCTGGCCATGAGCCGCCCCGGCTTCGAAGCCGACCGTTTCCAGCTGATGATGATGGACGTGGCCACCGGCAAGAAGCGCAAGGTCGCTGCCAGCTGGGACCGCTCGATCGCCGACTTCCGCTTCACGCCTGACGGCAGCGCCGTGCTGGCCACTGCCGACGATATCGGCCAGCATCGCCTGTTCGCCATCGACGCCGCCAGCGGCAAGGTGACCCCGGTCACCGGCAAAGGCTACGTCAGCGCCTTCGACATGCGCGGCGACACCATCGTCCTGGCCCAGGCCAACCTGAATTCGCCTGCACAATTGTTCAAGACCGCACTGGGCGCCGCCGCTCCCGTGCAGCTGACCCAGCTTAACGCCGACGCCTTGAAGGATGTGCGCTTCGGCCAGGCCGAACAGTTTTCCTTTACCGGCGCCAACGGCGAGACCGTCTACGGCCACGTCATGAAGCCGTGGAACGCGGTCGAGGGCCAGAAATATCCGATCGCCTTCCTGGTGCACGGCGGCCCGCAGGGCAGCTTTGGCAATGCGTGGAGCTACCGCTGGAATCCCCAAACTTACGCTGGCGCAGGCTACGCAACGGTGTTCATCGACTTTCACGGCTCGACCGGCTACGGCCAGAAATTTACCGATTCGATCAGCAATGACTGGGGCGGCAAGCCGCTGGTCGATCTGAAAAAGGGTCTGGCGGCAGCGGTCAAGAAATATCCATGGCTCGACCGCGAGCGCAGCTGTGCATTGGGCGCTTCCTACGGCGGCTACATGATGAACTGGATTGCCGGCAACTGGTCCGATGGTTTCCGCTGCCTGGTCAACCATGACGGCGTGTTCGATACCCGCGGCATGGCGTATTCAACGGAAGAATTGTGGTTCACCGAGTGGGAAAGCGGCGGCACCTATTTCGACAAGCCGGCCAACTACGAAAAATTCAACCCGGTCCATCACGTCAAGAAATGGAAGACACCCATGCTGGTGATCCAGGGCGATCTCGACTTCCGCATCCCCACCTCGCAGGCGCTGGGCACCTTCAGCGCGCTGCAGCGGCGCGGAATCGAGAGCAAGCTGATCGTGTTCCCGGATGAGAATCACTGGGTGCTCAAACCTGCCAACTCGGTGCAGTGGCACCACACCGTGCAAGGCTGGCTGGACAAGCATTTGCAGCCGGCAAAATAAGCCTCACCAGCCCGCCCCGTGCGGGCTTTTTTATTTCCGCACGGGAATCAATTCTCGTATGCATTGAGATATTGGTACAATGACATCAAGAACTGCCTGTCTGCATACTGCATTCTGGCAACACCACCACTGGGAGAATCCATGCGTACACCATTCTTGAAACTGAGCGCCATGTGCGCCCTGCTGCTTGCTGCCGGCTGCCAGACGATGGGCGGCTCGTCCGACTCGCAGCAGGCTGAAACGCCGCCACCGAAGAACCCGGGCTTTGCTGCGGAAATGAGCAAATTCGACGCCCAGTTCCCCAGCGCCAAGGCGACCCGCTACGAAAAAGAAACGCTCGCTTTCAATAACGAAAAGAAGCTCGATGAAAAAGGCAATTGCCATGGCAAGTCGGTTTATCCGGTCACCATCATCTTGCTGCTCGACGCTTCCGGCCGCGTGACCAGCAGCAGCACCGACGTCGAGAATGCGAAAGCGGCCTGCTTCCGCGCTGCCTACGCCGACGTGCAATTTCCCAAGCCGCCAGTCGCGCCCTATCGCAAGCCGATCTTGCTGAAGTAAAAAAAACGGCCCTTCACGCGGGCCGTTTTTTTATGCCGGATGCGCCAGCTCAGGAGGGTGACTGGCGCCGCACGGCAATTGCCAGCGCACTCAGGGCGGCGAGAAGCAACACTTCCGACGCCGGTTCCGATACCCGTTTGGCAAGCGGCACGGGCTGGGTCATTTTCGCTTGCGCCTTCAAGCCCTGGACCGCATCGCCGCGGCCGTCCAGGTAGTGCAAGGCTTGCGGCAAATTCACGGCGCTGATGACATTGTCCAATGGCGGCGCCGGCGCTCGGACCAGCTTGGCCCGGTTGACGGGCAGGCTGGCCGCGATTGCAGGTGTCAGCACCTGCTTGGCCACTGCCTTCTGCGGAACAATTGATGTTGCCATGGCCACATTGCAGATCAGGCTGGCAAACACCACACTCAGTGCTGGAAAAAGATTCTTCATAGCATCATCTCTTATCGAAATTATACTGCTATTAGAACACAATTCCTGTCGAAAAAATACCGCACGTTTGCGCCTGGGACAGAATTACAACGGCTTGCCGCAGAGTAAAAGTTGGTAGCGTTTCGACGAAAAAAAAGCCGCTAGGATGAGCGGCTTTTTCTTTAGCGCAGGGCCGTGCTTAACTGTTGAAGCCCTTGCCTTCTGCTGCCAGGCTGACCATCAGCGGCGCCGGCGCCCATGCATCGCCGTGACGCCCGCGCGCATACTTGTCCATCGCCATCAGCACGTTCGACAAGCCCACCGAGTCGGCGTAGAACATCGGCCCGCCGCGGAACAAGGGGAAGCCGTAGCCGGTCAAATACACCATGTCGATATCGGAGGCGCGCATCGCAATGCCCTCTTCCAGAATGCGCGCGCCTTCATTGACCAGCGAATAGACGAGCCGTTCCACAATCTCCTGGTCGCTGATCTTGCGCCGCTCGACGCCAATGTCGGCCGAGTGCTGGACGATCATGTCGTTGACTGCCTGCGCGGCGTAAGCCTTGCGGTCGCCTGCCTTGTAGTCGTACCAGCCGGCGCCCGTCTTCTGGCCGTAGCGCCCCATCTCGCACAGCAGGTCGGCAGTCTTCGAATAGGTGATCTCGGGCGACTCGACATAACGGCGCTTGCGGATGTACCAGCCGATGTCATTGCCGGCCAGGTCGCCCATGCGGAATGGACCCATTGCAAAACCGAATTTTTCGACGCNNTGCTCCGGCAGGCAGCCTTCTTCCAGCAGGAAGCCGGCCTGGCGGCTGTATTGCTCGATCATGCGGTTGCCAATGAAGCCGTCGCACACGCCCGACACCACGCCGGTCTTGCGCAGTTTCTTCGACAGCGCCAGCGTCGTGGCCAGCACATCCTTGCCGGTGGCCTTGCCGCGCACGATTTCCAGCAGTTTCATGACGTTGGCCGGGCTGAAAAAGTGGGTGCCGACCACGTCCTGCGGACGCGCCGTGAAGCTGGCGATCTTGTCCAGATCAAGCGTGGACGTGTTCGACGCCAAAATGGCGCCCGGCTTCATCACCGCGTCGAGCTGCTTGAACACCGTTTCCTTGACGCCCATGTCTTCGAACACGGCTTCGACCACAATGTCGGCGTCGGCAATGTCGGCGTACGACAGCGTGCCGCTGATCAAGCCCACGCGCTGCTCGAATTTCTCGGGCGTCAGCTTGCCCTTTTTCATGGTGTTTTCGTAGTTCTTGCGAATTGTCGCAATGCCCTTGTCCAGCGCTTCCTGCTTGGTTTCCAGCAGCACGACCGGGATGCCGGCGTTGACGAAATTCATGGCGATACCACCGCCCATGGTGCCGGCGCCAATGATGGCAGCCTTCTTGATGTCGCGGGTCGGGGTGTCAGCCGGCACGTCTGGCACTTTGCTGGCCACGCGTTCGGCAAAGAAGGCGTGCCGCAGCGACTTCGATTCCGGCGTCTGGATCAGGTGCAGGAAGCGCTCGCGCTCGAACTTGAGGCCATCGTCGAACTTGTGGGTGACCGAAGCGGCAACCGTGGCCACGCATTCGAGCGGGGCCGGAAAAGCGCCAGCCATGGCCTTGACGGTGTTGCGGCTAAATTGCAGGAAGGCTTCGTGATTCGGGTAGTCGACCTTGCGGTCGCGCACGCGCGGCAAAGGACGCACGTCCGCCACCTTTTCGGCAAACGCGATGGCCGATTCGAGCAAGTTGGCGTCGGCGCCAAACACGTCGTCGAACAGCGCCGTCTTGGCCAGTTTTTCCGATGCGATGGCCGTGCCGGAGACCACCATGTTGAGCGCCATTTCCAGGCCCAGCACGCGCGGCAGGCGCTGCGTGCCGCCAGCGCCCGGGAGCAAGCCCAGCTTGACTTCAGGCAGGGCAATTTGCGCGCCTGGCATGGCCACGCGGTAATTGCAGCCGAGCGCGAGCTCAAGGCCGCCGCCCATGCACACGGTGTGAATGGCGGCAACGACCGGCTTGACCGAGCCTTCGGCCACGTTGATCAAGGTGTGCAGCGTGGGCTCGGCGAGCGCCTTCGGAGAATTGAATTCCTTGATGTCGGCGCCGCCCGAAAAGGCCTTGCCGGCGCCGGTGATGACGATCGCCTTGACTGCCGCGTCTGCCTGCGCGCGGCGCAAGCCTTCGACTGCGGCGCTGCGCGTGGCATGGCCAAGTCCGTTGACTGGCGGGTTATTGAGCGTGATGACAGCTACGCTGCCATGAACCTGGTATTCGGCGGTCATGTCTCTTCCTTTATTAGTTGAAGCAATGCTTCAACTATACATGATAATAGTACGGTCGTTTTATTTTTTGCGCGATCAGACTTCCAGCCACTCCTTGCGCACCGTCGCGTCAGCACGCAACGCGGCCGGCGTTCCTTCAAACACGATTGCGCCATGCCCCATCACGTAGACGCGCGCGGAAATTTCCAGCGCGATGGCCAGCTTCTGCTCGACCAGCAGCACCGAAATCCCCTTCTCCTTGAGGGCGAGCAAATATTCGGCCACCAGCGCCACGATCTTTGGCGCCAGGCCTTCGGTCGGCTCGTCGATCATGATCAGATCCGGGTCGCCCATCAGGCTGCGGCACAGCGTGAGCATCTGCTGCTCGCCGCCCGACAGGAAACCGGCCGCCACCGTGCGCCGTTCCTCCAGCCGGGGAAACATGCGGTACATATCGGCCAGCGCCCAGCGCCCGGCGACGCCGCTTTTTTTCTGGCCCAGAATCAGGTTCTGCTCGACTGTCAGCGTGGGGAAAATGTCGCGGTTCTCGGGCACATACGCCAGTCCCTTGTGCGCGATCTGGAACGCTTTGAGTCCCAGCATTTGTTCGCCCTTGAAGCGGACCGAACCGGTCGCGCTGACCTGTCCCATGACCGCCTTCACCAGCGTCGAGCGCCCTACCCCGTTGCGTCCCAGCAGACTGACAATCTCGCCCTTGCCGATGCGCATATCCACGCCATGCAGGATGTGGCCCTTGCCATAAAACGCATGCAAGTTCTTTACTTCGAGGATATTGCTCATGCGTGCTCTTCGCTTCCCAGATAAGCGGACTGGACGGCCGCATTCGAACGGATATTCGCCGGCGTGTCGCAGGCAATCACTTCGCCATACACCAGCACGGCGATCTTGTCGGCCAGGCCAAAGACGACGCTCATGTCGTGCTCGACCATGACGAGCGACTTGCCCACCGTCACCTTGCGGATCAGTTCAACCGCCGCGTCGGACTCCGAGCGGCTCATGCCGGCAGTCGGCTCATCGAGCAAGATCACGTCGGCCCCGCCGGCAATCGTGATGCCAATTTCCAGCGCGCGCTGCTCGGCATAGGTCAGCACGCCAGCGAGCATCTTGCGCTGGCGCTGCATGCCAATCTGCTCGAGCACCTGTTCGGCCCGCTCGTGGGCGTCGCGCAAGCCATTCAAGCGCTGCCAGAACGCGTACTTGTAGCCGAGCGACCACAGCACGGCGCAGCGCAAATTCTCATACACCGACAAGTTGACGAACAGATTGCTGATCTGAAAACTGCGCGACAGACCACGCCGGTTGATCTCGAACGGCTTGCGGCCGCTGATGCTCTCGCCGTTGAGCAGGATATCGCCGCCGCTGATGCCGTAGCGGCCGGACACCAGGTTGAACAAGGTCGACTTGCCGGCCCCGTTTGGCCCGATCACGGCCACTCTTTCCCCTTTTGCCACTGTCAGGTTGGCGCCACGGATGATTTCCGATTTGCCAAAGCTCTTGCGAACATCTTTCAATTCAAGCGCGTTGCTCATGCCACACTCCCTCCGCGCTGTTTCGCCACGATCTCGGCATTAATGTCACTCCACAAAGCGTAGTAATGGGGCTGGACCTTGCGGTACAGGGCCAGTGCGCCCAGCACCAGCGCCGCCACCACCAGCCATGGACCGGCGCTCTTGGTATCGATTGCCTGTCCAAAGCGGGTCATGACGCTGCCGTTCGCCCCTTCCAGCGTGATGTGATACAGCATTTCGATGCCCATCACCATGCCCAGCAGGCCCACCAGCGACACCGCGCACACGGCCAGCAAGGGTTTCCAGATGCGGCCAAAATGGCCGTGGCTGGCCACCCGCAGCAGCATCAGGATCAGGCTGGCCAGCCCGGCTGGCGCATAGCGCACCAGCAAGATGAAGAACAAGCCCAGGTACAGCTGCCATGCCTGCGTATAGTCGGACAGCATCACCGAGAAAAACACGCCGACAATGGCGCCCAGCAGCGGCCCGAAAAAGAAGCCGATGCCGCCGATGAACACGAACAGCAGCACAGCGCCGGAGCGAATCGCGCTGACGTTTTCGGCGCTGACGATCTCGAAATTGATCGCGCCCAGTCCGCCCGAAATGCCGGCAAAAAATGCCGACAGGATCAAGGTCAGGTAACGCACCCATTGGGTGTCATAGCCGATGAACTCGACCCGTTCCGGATTGTCGCGCACGGCGTTGACGATGCGCCCCAGCGGCGTCTGGGTAAAGGCGAACATGGCGATGGTGCTGATAAACAGCCACAGCGCAATCAGGTAATACACCTGCAGTTGCGGACCGAAACTGATGCCATGCCACGTTTCGCCCCGTACCCGGTTGGTGGTGATGCCGCCCTCGCCGCCGAAGAAGCCGGGAAACATCAGCGAGCTGGCAAATACCAGCTCAACCAGACCGAGCGTGATCATGGCAAACGTGGTGCCGGACTTCTTGGTCGTCACATAGCCGAACAGGACGCCAAAGGCCATGCCGGCCAGCCCGCCCACCAGGGGAATGAGGGTGGTCGGAATGTGCGCGCCCAGACCCGTGCTGTTCATCGCATGGATGGCGAAGAAGGCGCCCAGTCCCGAGTAGACGGCGTGGCCGAAGGAGAGCATGCCGCCCTGTCCCAGCAGCATGTTGTACGACAGGCCGAAGATCATCACGGTGCCGATCTGCGACAGGATCGACAGCGCGGCGCCCTTGGCAAACACCTGCGGCGCGACCAGCAGGATCAGCGCAAAGCCGCCCCACACCAGGTAGCGGCCAACATTGACGGGAGTATACGAGAGCCTCATTCGCGTGTCCCCATCAAGCCCTTCGGACGGAAAATCAGGATCAGCACCAGCAGCAGATATGGCAGGATGGCCGCGCTTTGCGAAATCGTCAGCTTGAGCACATCGTAGCCTGGCGTCGCGTCGGTGATGTTCGCACCCATGCCATTAAAGAGCGACATCAGCGAGTAGTCGAGCGCCACGGCAAACGTCTGCAGCACGCCGATCAGCAGCGACGCCACAAACGCGCCCGTCAGCGAGCCCATGCCGCCGACCACGACCACCACGAAAATGATGCTGCCGACCGTGGCTGCCATGCCCGGCTCGGTCACGAAGGCATTGCCGCCAATCACCCCAGCCAGGCCGGCCAGCGCGCAGCCGCCGCCAAACACCCACATGAAGATGCGCGGCACGTTGTGGCCCAGCGCTTCAGCCGCGTCCGGGTGGGTCAGCGCGGCCTGGATCACCAGGCCCACGCGGGTGCGTGTGAGCACCAGGTAGATCGCCGCCAGCATCAGCAGCGCAACCAGCATCATGAAGCCGCGGTACATGGGAAAACTGGTCGAAAACAGCGTAAACAACGGTCCGTCCAGCGCCGGTGGAATCGGATAGGCAACCGCGGCGCGACCCCACACCAGCTGCACCAGCTCGACAATCAGATACGACAGGCCAAAGGTAAACAGCAATTCGGGAATGTGGCCGTATTTGTGCAGCGGCCGCAGCCCGTAGCGCTCGACCAGTGCGCCGACCAGGCCGACAGCAATCGGCGCGAGCACCAGCGCGGGCCAGAACCCGACCACGGAACTGATGGTATAGGCCATATAGGCCCCAAGCATGTAGAAACTGGCGTGCGCAAAATTGAGCACGCCCATCATACTGAAGATGAGCGTCAGGCCGGACGAGAGCATGAACAGCAGCAGCCCGTAGCTGACGCCGTTCAGCAAGGTGAACAGCGTAAATTCCATGGAGTCAATCGCAGACGAAAAAAACAGGGGCGAACGGAAAAACGGCGGATTCGCATCCGCCGTTCAAGACTGCTGTTACATGGCCGGGCGTTTCATCTGGCAAGACGTCGGCTGCGTGGCGTAATACGCATCGATTTTCTTGTCCATCTTCCAGCCGTAGCCCGTGTTTTCCTGGTCGTAGCGCACTGCCTTGCCGTCAACCTTGCTCCAGGTGCCGATGTACAGCGGCTGCTGCAGCTGATGGTCGACCTTGTTCATCATGACGCCGCCGTTCAGGCTCTGGAACTTGGCCCCTTCCATCGCGAACGCCACCTTGACGGGGTCGGTCGACTTGGACTGCTTGATCGCCTGCGACAGCATGCCGATGCTCGAATGCGTCTGCGCGGTGTAGAAGTCGTCGTTATACTTCTTTTTGTAGCCTTCGACGATATCCTTGCCGGTGGCCACGTCGCCATTGATCAGCCAGTTGCCGACAATCTTGACCCGGTCTGCGCCCGACGCGCCCATTGCCGTCGGCACGCCCGTGGTGACCGCGTAATAGGTGTAGAAATTGGCTTTCAGGTCAGCGTCTTTGGCGGCGCGGATCAACAGCGCCAGGTCGGCGCCCCAGTTGCCGGTGATGACGGTGTCGGCGCCCGACGCCTTGATCTTGGCAATATACGGCGAGAAGTCTTTTACNNAACGCGTAGTTCTGGCCAATGATGTAGACGCTCTTGATGTCCTTGTTGGGCGCCATATACGACGTCAAGGCTTCCATTTTCATGTCGGAATTGGCGTCAAAGCGGAAGTGCCAGAAACTGCACTTGTTGTTCGTCATGTCCGGATCGATGGCGGCGTAGTTCAGGTAGACCACTTCCTTGCCCGGATTGCGCTCGTTGTGCTTGTTGATCGCGTCCAGCAGCGCCAGGCCCACGCCCGAGCCATTGCCCTGGGTGATGTAGCGGTAACCCTGGTCGATCACGGCCTTGAGCTGGGTCAGCGATTCCTGCGGACTGCCCTTGTTGTCGAAGCCGACCACCTGGATCTGGTGCTCGCCAGCCCACTTTTGCTGGTTGGCCAGATCGGCGATGGTCTGGAAACTCTTGAGCTGGTTCTGGCCGACCGGCGCGAACGGGCCCGACAGCGGATCGATGAAGGCGATCTTTACCGTTTCCGCTTGCGCGGCGGCGCTGAGCAATGCAACTGAAACGGCCAGGGTGAGCGGGCGAATAGTCTTGATCATGTGTCTCCATCCTTCTTGTTATGCGGGTCTGTGCCCAATTGCAGCAAAAGCGCTGCCCTTCATCGAAACTAAAAATATTGCCTCAGGCGTCAGGCAATTGGTGCGCCTTGAATTGCTCGCGCAATTTGTTTTTCTGGATCTTGCCAGTGGCGCCCATCGGCAAGGCATCGACAAACACCACGTCGTCCGGCATCCAGAATTTGGCGATCTTTCCTTCAAAAAAAGCCAGCAATTCCTCGCGCGTGAGCTCTTGCCCGGGGCGTTTGATCGCCAGCAGCAGCGGCCGCTCGTCCCACTTGGGGTGCGCGATGCCGATGCAGGCCGCCTGCAGCACTGCAGGATGGGCCATGGCAATGTTTTCCAGGTCAATGGTGCCGATCCACTCGCCGCCGGACTTGATCACGTCCTTGCTGCGGTCGGTAATTTGCATGTAGCCGTCGGCATCGATGGTGGCCACGTCGCCGGTCGGGAACCAGCCGTCCTGCAACACGTCGCCACCCTCGTTCTTGAAGTAGCTGCTGATGATCCACGGGCCCTTGACCAGCAAGTGGCCGTAGGTCACGCCATCCCAGGCCAGTTCGACCCCGTTGTCGTCGACAATCTTCATGTCCACGCCATACACGGCGTGGCCCTGCTTTTGCAAGATCTTGCGCTGCGCTTCTTTGGGCAGCGACAAATGCTTGGTCTGCAAGCCGCCGGCGGTGCCCAGCGGCGACATTTCGGTCATGCCCCAGGCGTGAATCACTTGCACGTCGAACTTGTCGATCAGCGTGTCCATCATCGCTGGCGGACAGGCCGAGCCGCCAATCACGGTGCGGCGGAAGGTTGAAAACTTGAGGTCGTTCTGCAAGGCATAGTTCACCAGGCCCAGCCAGACGGTGGGCACGCCGGCCGAGAACGTCACGCCTTCGGACTCGAACAGCTCGTAGAGCGACTTGCCGTCCAGCGCCGCGCCCGGATACACCATCTTGGCGCCCGACAGCAGCACCGAATACGGCAAGCCCCAGGCGTTCACGTGGAACATCGGCACCACGGGCAGCACGGTATCCTTGGCCGACACATTGAGCGCATTCGGCATGGCCGAACCGTAGGCATGCAGCACCGACGAGCGGTGCGAATACAGCGCGCCCTTCGGATTGCCGGTGGTGCCCGAGGTGTAGCACAGCGAGGCGGCCGAGTTTTCATCAAACAGCGGCCACTGGTAATCGGCGCTGCTGCTCGACATCAAGTCTTCGTAGCACAGCAAGCTGGCAATCTTGGTTTCAAGCGGCATCTTGTCGCGGTCGGCCATCAGCACGAAGGCCTTGACCGTCTTGCAGTGCGCAGCGACCGCTTCGATCAGCGGCAGGAAGGTCAGGTCGAAAAACAGGTACTGGTCTTCGGCGTGGTTGCAGATGTAGGCGATTTGTTCCGGATGCAGGCGTGGATTGATGGTGTGCAGCACGGCGCCGGAACCGGACACGGCGTAATACAGCTCCATGTGGCGGTAGCCGTTCCAGGCCAGCGTGGCCACGCGCTCGCCCATGGCCACGCCCAGGCCACCGAGCGCATTGGCCATCTTGCGGGCGCGCTCATGGCAGTCACGGTAGGTGTATCGGTGGAGGTCGCCTTCAACGCGGCGCGAAACGATTTCTGAATGGGGGTAGTGCCTGGCTGCGAAGTCGAGAATGCTGGAAATGAGCAAGGGCTGGCTCATCATTTGACCCATCACTGGGCTCATCGGGTATGACGACATCGACACTCCTTATTAGTAGGAATCTTGAGTTTCGTACGACCGTGCTATTACCGTCAATGTTTTTCGATGCTGCGTTGCAGCAAGCTGTTTTTGGCGTGCAGTTGTCTATATAAGTAGGCTGCATGAACGACTTGAAATCACCCGTTACGGTAGAATTCTGGCATCACCCTTATCTTACTGCGACTGGACACTGCCATCACTGCCAACGACCTTGCACTTGAAAATTCTTTTGCCGAGTTGCCACCCGCCTTCTATACGCGCTTGATGCCGACGCCCCTGCCGGCGCCCTACTTTGTCGCTGGCAGCGCGCGCGCCGCTGCCCTGGCCGGTCTCGATCCTGCCGTACTGGCGCAAGAGGATTTCGTCGCTGTATTTACCGGCAATGCCGTGCCCGCCAGCGCCAAACCGCTGTCGGCGGTGTATTCCGGCCACCAGTTCGGCGTGTGGGCGGGCCAGCTGGGCGACGGCCGCGCCATCTTGCTGGGCGAACTGACAACGCCTGCGGGGCCGATGGAGCTCCAGCTCAAGGGCGCCGGTCTGACCCCTTACTCACGCATGGGCGACGGGCGCGCCGTGCTGCGTTCCTCGATCCGTGAATTCCTGTGCTCGGAAGCGATGGCCGCGCTGGGCATTCCCACCACGCGCGCGCTGATGATCACCGGTTCCGACCAGGGCGTGATGCGCGAAACGGTGGAAACGTCCGCGGTCGCCACCCG
>CXWL01117498.1_pt1 | contig 16666 bp, 16 predicted proteins | sample 590931 | NCBI WGS metagenome assembly CXWL01 (sample SAMEA3498368, study PRJEB10139) | groundwater metagenome | biome: water well; material: biofilm material | place: Germany | collected 2015-04-27 | reverse complement strand
GCTTATGGGCGTTACGGATTCCCGCCTCCGCAGGCATGCCGTTTTTTGGATTTCCGCGTCCGCGGGAATGACGACGGCATTAACGCCAGGCCGTGCTTGCACTGCCTGGCGTTTTTACGTGTAGCCTGGTCAGGCGAGGTGCTTCTTGAAGAAGTCGATCGTACGCTTCCAGGCCAGCTTGGCGGCGGCTTCATCGTAACGGGGCGTGGTGTCGTTATTGAAGCCGTGCTGCGTGCCCGGATAGATGAAGTGCTGGTAGTCCACCTTGTTGGCCTTCAGTGCCGCTTCATATGCCGGCCAGCCTGCAAGGATACGCTCGTCGTGTTCGGCGTCATGGATCAGCAGAGGCGACTTGATCTTCTTGGCGTCCGCCGCTGGCGCCTGCTGTCCATAAAATGGCACAGCTGCATCGAGGTTCGGAAGTACCGTCGCGAGATAATTGGCAATGCCACCGCCATAGCAGAAGCCAACAACGCCGACCTTGCCGGTCGCGTTGGCGAGCTTTTCGAGGACGCGTGTGGCTTCGACGAAGTCAGCGCGCGTTTTGGACTGGTCGAGTTTGCCAAACAGGTCGCGGGCTTTGTCTTCATCGCCCGGATAACCGCCAAGCGGGAACAGTGCGTCTGGAGCGAAGGCGATAAAGCCTTCCAGCGCCACGCGGCGTGCGATGTCCTCGATATGCGGGTTCAGACCACGGTTTTCGTGCACGACCAGTACGGTCGGCAGTTTACCTTTCGCATCGGCGGGCTGAACCAGATAGCCACGCATCTCGCCGTAGCCGCTGGGCGACGGGTAAGTGACGAAGCTGGTCTTGAGGCGTGGATCCGTTGGTGCTACCTGCTGGGCAGCCCAGCTTGGCGACAGCGCCGTAAGCAGGCTGGCAGCAGTGGCGCCACCGACCGCATAGCGGCTGGCCGAGGACAGGAAGCCGCGGCGATCAATCTGGCCGTGTACATACTGATCAAACAGTTTCAGTACTTCTGGATCGAAGTCGTTGGCGGTCTTGCGCGTCATTGCCGGTCTCCTTGTTATTGGTCGGATTCTCAGGACTGTTGCTCTGCTTGAGAAGCGATCATAACGCGGTTTCAATTCGCCCGCGCACGGGAGGTGGTACGAGCTGAACCGGAGATGTGGTCTACTATTCGCGAAGCTTAATGCGCCTTCGACAGGATCAGCAGCCAGCGGCTGAACAGCAGGATCTCGACATGGCCAGGTTCGACGCCGGTATCGCATTCGATGAAAGGGTTGACCGCATAGAAGCGCTTGCGGAAATCACGCGTTACCAGCATTTCGCGACGGCCGAAGCGCAGCATGAAAGGAGTTGGGGCGTATTCCATACCGAAGGTGCTGTTCAAAGTGGTCATGACAAGGTCCTTTAGAGGTTTGCGTTGATCGAGTGGTTCCAGAATAGCACAACCACTGTATAAATCTACAGTTACTGTACGAATAAACAGCTATTTTCAACAGCTGTGGTTTTTTGACCAACAACAGGAAATCGATGTCTCTATGAAAGAAATTTATCCCCGCGTTCACAAGTTCATCGCCGCGCGCCTCACTCCGGGCGAGGAACTCGGCCTCCATTTCACGGTCGGCATCGCGCTCATGTTGTTCGCCGCCTGGGTGTTCGGCGGCATTGCGGAGGAGGTCGTTGAAGCGGAAGAGATCACGATTCTCGATGACTGGCTGGCGCGCTGGTTCAATGCCCGCGCGACGCCCGCGTTCACGCAAGCGATGATGTACATCACGCATGCGCACAACACGGCCGGAATGCTGATCATGACAACCGTGCTGGGCATGTATTTTTACGTGCGCAAGGCGCGATATTGGTTGCTTGCACTGCTGGTTTCGGTACCGGGCGGAATGCTGTTGAACGTTGTGCTCAAGCATATTTTCCAGCGAGCGCGCCCCAGCCTGGAAAACCCCTTGCTGACCTTGGCGACCTACAGTTTCCCAAGCGGGCACACGGTCGCCGCCACGCTGTTCTACGGGCTGATCGCGTGCTATCTGGTCTGCATGGCACGCCGATGGAAGACGCGTCTCCTGGTCGTGCTTGGCGCTTGTGTGATGGTTGGCCTGGTTGGCTTGAGCCGCATGTATCTTGGGGTGCACTATCTGAGCGACGTGCTGGCCGCGATTGCCGAGGGTTGCGGATGGCTGGCCGTGTGCATTACCGGCGTGTCGACCTTGCGCCGGCGCCGGGCGGTACGCGCCACGCGCTGAAGCGGCCATCCGTGTGGCCGCTCCGGACCAAGTCGCGGTAAGGTTGACACGTTGCGCATGCGGAAACCGCGAAGCGCGTCCTGAGGAGGTCACATGCGTACCCTGGTTCATCTATCCGACCTGCACTTTGGCCGGGTCGATGCGGAATTGCTTGATCCGTTGCACGACCTGGTGCACCGTATCGCGCCGGAGGTGGTGGTGGTCTCGGGCGACCTGACCCAGCGCGCAAAGAGTGAGCAGTTCGAGCAGGCGCGGGCCTGGCTGGACACCTTGCCCGGGCCGCAGATCATCGTGCCGGGCAACCACGACATTTCGTTGTACAACGTTTTCCGTCGGTTTGTGCTGCCGCTCGACCGCTACAAACGGTACATTACGGACGAGCTTGAACCGGTGTATGTCGACGATGAGATCGCGGTGATGGGCATCAATACCGCACGTTCGCTCACCTTCAAGGATGGGCGCGTCAACAAAGAGCAGGTCGAGGCAATCCGCGCCAGACTCGGCGGGCTGGACCGGCACATTACCCGCATTGTCGTCACCCACCATCCGTTCGACCTGCCGGCGCATGCCGATCAGGCCGCGCTGGTTGACCGCGCGCCGATGGCAATGGCAGCATTTTCCCAGTGCGGTGTCGACTTGCTCTTGTCGGGCCACATGCACGCCAGCCACTCGGGCAGCACGGCCGACCGGTATCAGATGAGCGAGTACGCCGCGCTGGTGGTCCAGGCAGGTACTGCTACATCAACCCGAGGGCGTGGCGAGGTGAACTCATTTAATGTCGTACGGGTCGAACATGACAAGGTGGAGGTCGACCGGTACGGTTGGGATGTGGTGGGCAAGATGTTTTCGGTCATGAGCACCGAGAAATTTTTGCGGTCGGGAAATGTGTGGGCCGCGCATACGGATGGCTTGTATGCAGCCGGTTTGTGAGTGCGCTTGCGATGTGTGTTCTGCGTCGGGCGGGCGAGGGCGAAGCCCGCACCCGCCGATTCAAGGGCAACAGGAAGCCGGATATCCGTGCTTGCTCAGATCCAGTATTCAGTCAGGCGCGCCGCCCATTCCTTGAGGCGGTCCGCCCACGGACGTTTGCGCCATTGCTCTATCGTTACCCGCTTCGAATCACGCAAGTCTTCATTGAACGCGCTCTCCATTTCCAGGCCGAAGGCGGGATCCAGGATCACAACGTTCAGTTCGTAATTGTGCAGGAAGCTCCGGCGGTCGATATTCGCCGAGCCTACCGTGGACCAGGTACCGTCGATGACAGCGGCCTTGGCATGCAGCACTGCGACCTGCAATTCAAAGATCTTCACGCCATTGTCGAGCAGTTCATCGTAAAACGCGCGCCCCGCGTGGAATACCAGCCCGTGGTCGGTCACGCCAGGAAGCACCAGTTTGACGTCCACACCGCGCCGTGCGGCAGCACTGAGCTCATGCACGATCTGCGGATCAGGCACAAAGTATGCCGACGTCACATGGATCGATTTCTTCGCTTCCCGGATCGCGACCACGAACGATTTGTAAATCTCGGAATCGCGTCCCGGCTCGGTAGCGAGTATGCGCAGGACCTTGTCACCAGCCGGAGCAAGTTTCGGGAAGTATTCGCGCTGCGGTAATTCGCCAGCCTCCTGCTGCACCCATGCATTAATAAACGTCCACTGCAGGGCCGCGACAGCCGGTCCTTCCACCTTGATATGGGTATCGCGCCAGCCGACATCTTCGTCGCTGACCGTCCCCGGTTTGCGGCGCGAACGGAAGAATGAACTGTTGGCGTAGGTGCTGCTGATGTTGAGGCCACCCGTAAACGCCACGCGCCCATCGACAACCATCAGCTTGCGGTGGTCGCGGTTGTTGAGTTCCCATTTGCCACGGCGTGCAGCTGGATTGACGGGGTTAAACGCGATCAGGCTAATGCCGGCGTCGCGCATGCGCCCGAAGAATTCCTTCGGCGTGCCGAGGGTGCCGACGCTGTCGTACAGCACATTGACCGTGACACCCTGTTTTTGCTTGTCGATAAGGATGTCGGCGAACTCGATGCCGACTTCATCCTGGTCGAAGATGTAGGTCTCGAGGTTGATCGTGTTCTTGGCAGCCTTGGCCGCGTCCATCATTGCGCGCATCGTCGCCGGGCCGTCGAACAGCAGGGTGACTTTGTTGCCGGCGATGAGGGGCACGCCGGTGGCTGCTTCTTCCAGAGCCGCAAGCTCCTTCAGGTCGGGCGCTGCGCGTGCCCAGCGCCGCGCAAGCAGTTGGGCTGCTTGTTTCCCCTGCAGCCTGCCGGCTGGCGTCGCAACGGTCGGATTTGCCTTCGCAACCGGTGTCTGGTTGAATTCGGACGAATCAGGCANNCAGCCAGCGCGCGACGTTCATTTTGTTCCCCTTGCTTGTATGTCCGGCTCGCCCGACACACTGTCTTTTGGCCCGATGAAGAATTGAATTGGCGCGGCCACGAAGCGCCAACCCAGGCTTTTGAGTAATTCGATACCCTGGTCGAATTGAATCTTGCGGGCCCGTAGCGCTACCCACAAGGCCAGGCCGAAACTGACCACCAGGTTGACGGTGCCGATGGCAAGGATGCCGGCTGCCGACAACGCCACCAGGCGCCATGTGACGTTGTAGTCGAGCGCGACCATTGCGGTGGAGAAGTTGGCGGCCGAGAAGGTGACGTGACGGATGTCGAGTGGCAGGCCGAGCAGGAAACCAAGGGTGCCCATGGTGCCCAGCAGGATGCCGAAGAAGAAGTTGCCCATCAGGCCGCCGAGGTTGTTCTCGATATAGGTCGCAAAGCGTGGCAGGCGTTCCGGTCCGAGCAGCCGCCGCAGCCAGCGCAGCTGCACGACGCGCTGCGCCATGCGCGTGAACAGCGCCTTGTTGTCGTAGTAACCGGAGATCAGGCCCGCTACAAACAGGCACACCCCGGTGATCGCGGCGTAGAACAGCGCCAGGCTGTTGAGCGGGTCGATTTCATGCAGCAAGCCAAGCGCTTTCTGTGGCGATACAACATGCCTGCCCGACATCCATTGCCAGCTGTAAGCGATGGCCCAGGCGGTCGGCAGGACGGTGGCAAGGTTGCCGAGCACGGCCATGAACTGGGTGCGGAACACTTTGTTCACCAGTTCAGCCAGGCTGTCGATGTCGATGTGACGCCCATCCTTGGCCGACAGCCCGGCTGCGATGCGCGAGGCCGTCATCGCAGGCTGCTTGGTCGCAATCGTGAAGTGCAGGACGTGGATCAGCACGAATCCGAGCGAGTAGTTCAGGCTGAACAGGAATGCCTCGACCAGCGGCGCGGCGCGCAGGTAGCCGAGCAGAATCTTGACCAGCGCCATGACCCCAACGATGAAACCGGCGCCGGCGGACGACAGGAACATGCGCCCGAGCTGGCCGCGCGTGTCTGCAATGTAGTGCTCGCCGGTGCGGCTGGCGTTTTCGGTGACGTTGCGCGCCAATAGGTCGATGTTGTCGGCGACGAGGTCGCGCATCACATATTTATTGTTGTGCGCCTCGATCAGTTCGCGTGCCAGCGAGATGGCCGCGGCGCGGTGCGGGCTGGGCGGCGCAACGTTGGCCAGCGCCGCATCGCTGGCGATGGTATCCAGTTCCAGCGTGGGCGTGGCCGGCAACTCGCCGCTGACATCGACGAGGAACAGCAGCTTGCGCAAGCGGTCGATGCTTTGGCTCAGCGCGACCAGCAGGTAGGTCAGCGCAACGCTGGTTCCATGGCTCATCGCATTGCGGCGGATCTTCGCCACGACCGTGTCGCACTGGTCGAGCATCACCAGCAGGTGCCTGGCGTCATCCAGATCGCCCTCGGCGCCATTCAGCAGGCGGGCATAGCCGTCGAGGTAGTCGTTCACCTCGATGTTCTGCATCAAAAACGGCGAATCGAAATCCTCGATCTCGGCATGGCTGCGGATCAGGCGCGGCTCAAGCCCCAGCGCGCAGACGCGGCAGGAGAGGGTGCGGATTGCTTCGAGCATCCCCAGCACGGTAGTCTGTCGTACATTGGCTGGCTTGGCGTCCGCGACGGGGGGCGCGTGATGCACGATGTCAAACAGTTCCAGCCAGTACACAGCCGGGACGGCATTCACCCACAGGTAGTCGGTTTCGACGTAGAGCACCTGGTCGATCGCGTCCGCCAGGTAGGTGTCGCCCAGCGCGGGCGGCAGGAAACGGTAAGCGAAGCGCGTCTTCAGTTCGGTGACGAAGCCGTCGTTGGACAGGATGCCGATGTCGGTGTACAGGCTGGCGTGGCGGCGGCTTTCCAGCAGGCGCGTCACGTAGCTGTGCAGCGCCGAGGCCTGCGCCGGATTGCCCTTCAATAATTGACAAAGAACCCGCACACGCTGGATCGCATAGTCGATATCGCGCGGCCGGCGTGGGCGCAACTGATCCACCAGCTCGACAAGAACGTCGATACGGTCACTGTGGGGATCGATGCGCTCAAGGGTGGATAGCATGGCAGGCGAGACTTTTGGCACTAAAGGCACAGTGTACTTCCCTTGGGCAGGGGAACTTTGTACGGTAGCGTACACACTCAACAATACAAGTCTTGTCGGCAACAGATGGGACACTTCGGTTAAACTTTATGCGCATTCACGCCGCGCCACGACAGCGGGGCGCGCGGATCGACAATTACTGGGGAAGATTATGTACCTGACTTATTTCAAGGGGCAATGGGCCGAAGGCAACACTCCCTTGTTCGGGGCGATGGATCACAGCGTTTGGCTGGGTTCGTCGGTGTTCGATGGCGCCCGCGCCGTACGCGGTCACATGCCTGACTTGCGCTTGCACCTGAAGCGGGTCGTGCAGTCTGCGCAGCAACTCGGCCTCGACTGTCCTTATACAGTGGACGAGATGGAGGTGCTGGTGCGGGAAGGCGTCGCCAGGTTTCCAAGCGATGCGGAGCTGTATATCCGTCCGCTGGTGTACGCGGCCGACGGTTTCCTGATTCCCGACGCCGACAAGAGCGGTTTCGCGCTGACCTTGTTTGACGCGCCGATGCCTGCATTCACTGGATTTTCGGCCTGCCTGTCGACCTTGCGCCGTCCCGATGCAAGCATGGCGCCCACCGACGCCAAGGCGTCCGCGCTGTACGCCAACACGACCCGGGCGCTGCGCGAAGCGAAGGCGCGCGGTTACGACAACGCCGTGGTCGTGGACAGCAAGGGGAACGTTGCCGAGTTCGCGTCATCCAACCTGTTCCTCGTGACCGCGGCGGGCGAGGTCGTGACGCCTGTTCCCAATGGAACGTTTCTGGCGGGGATTACCCGTGCGCGCGTGATGGCGTTGCTCGAGGAGTCCGGCGTCAAGGTCGTTGAACGGGCCGTTGAGCCTGCCGAGTTGGATACCGCGGTAGAAATTTTCAGCACCGGCAATTACGGCAAGGTCACGCCTTGCGTGCGGTATGAAGGGCGGACGCTGGAAGTTGGGCCGATCGCGACCTTGGCGCGGGACCGCTACTTCGCGTATATGGAACAGGCGTAGGGGCGCGGGACCCAGGATGGCGTCATTCCCGCTGTCGCGGGAATGACGACTGCCGCCAAGGCCCTGGATCGGTTCTATTTGGCTTTCGGTAGCACGGCCGGCTTGATGTCGCCGCAATCGGCGCCAAGCCAGCGTCCGGTCGCATCCATGTTCATCGTTTCCGGCTTGCCGCTGGCGCTGGTCGTGACCCGCATTTTCATCGCGTAGTCGGTATCGCTGTTGAACGTAACCTGGCCGTCGCCGCGGGCCTCAGGCTTGCTGCAGCTGAACGATACCTTCATCGTATTGCCGACCACGGCCGAGCGCTTGTGGGTACAGTTGCCGGCATCCTGAATCGGCATCTTGTTGGCCGACGCCATTTCGCGGGTCATGCACATTTTCACCGACATGGCGCCGCCTGCGCCGACGGTGGGCATCTGCATGCCATTCCTGGACATCATGGCTTCCATCGACTTGCGCTGCTCGGGCGTCATGTTGGCCATCTGCTCATGCATCATCGCCATCGCCTGCTCCAGCTGGCCGTTGCTGCTATGCATCTTGTTATTGACTTCCCACAAGCCGGGCCTCATGTTTTGCGCAGAACATGGCACGGCGATAAAAAGCGCCGAGCTTAAAACGGCAAGTACGGTATGTCGGACTGGCATGGCTGACTCCTGGTTGATTTGCTTATCCGCTTAGCATAGCTGAAAACGCTGGCGCGGCCCCGCCATGTATGCATGCAAAACAGGTTCCCCGGCCTTGCCGCGTGTGGCATACTTTTCTCTCGTCACTTACTTTACCGATAGGAAGCATCACGTGAAACTACTCACCGCCTTCATGCTCAGCGCCGGCATCCTGACGCCCGCTTTTGTCTCTGCCGCCGGTGCCCCGACGGCCGCTGCCGCAGTGAAGTCCGCGCGCATTGCAGCGCCTGTCAAAGTGACCACCGTTGAAGGCATCACGGAATATCGTTTGGGCAACGGCATGCGCGTGCTGCTGTTCCCCGACAACAGCAAGCCGACCCTGACCACCAACATTGTGTACATGGTTGGTTCACGCCATGAAAACTACGGTGAGACCGGCATGGCCCACTTGCTGGAACACTTGCTGTTCAAACCGACCGCCAACTTCGGCATCAAGAAGGGCACCAAGACCCCGGTCGAAGTGCTGAACTCGACCGGCGCTGAATTTAACGGCACCACCTGGTACGACCGTACCAACTACTACTCGACTTTCCCGGCCAACGAGGAGAACCTGGCGACCATGCTCGCGCTCGAGGCGGACCGCATGGTCAACGCGCCGATCGACCAGAATGACCTGTGGAACCCGAAGACCCAGAAGGGCGAGATGACGGTCGTGCGCAACGAGTTCGAGATGGGCGAGAGCGATCCGATCGGCGTCACCACCGAACGTCTGCAGGCGGTCGCCTTCGACTGGCATAACTACGGCAAGTCGACGATCGGCGCACGCTCGGACATTGAGCAGGTCAACATCCCGCGCCTGCGCGCCTTCTATAAAAACTACTACCAACCGGACAACGCGGTGCTGATGGTGGCCGGCCGCTTCGATGAAGCCAGGGTGCTCAAGCAGATCAACGACAAGTTCGGACGCATTTCGAAGCCGGCCCGCGTCATTCAGCCGACCTACACCGCGGAACCGACGCAGGACGGCGAACGCTCCGTTACCGTGCGCCGCAACGGCGGCACCCAGTTCGTCGGCGCCGGCTATCACGTCGCGCCGTCGGGCCATGAGGACGAGGCGGCGCTGTCGCTGCTGGCCCGCATCCTGGTCGACCCGCCAAGCGGCCGCCTGCACAAGGCGCTGGTGGAAACCAAGCTCGCCACCAGGGTGCAGGTCGATTCCGTGAACAACCTCGAACCGAGCTACCGTATCTTCGGCGCAGTCGTGCCTAAAGACGTGAAGCTGGAAGCGACCCAGGACGCGATGCTCAAGGTGCTGGAAGAGCTGAAGTCGCAGCCGATCACCGAAGCCGAAGTTGCGCGCGCGCGCGTGGCGATCAACAAGCAGATCGAACTGGCGACCAATGACACCGCCCAGTTGGCGATCGCATTGACCGAATCGATGGCGGCCGGCGACTGGCGCCTGTTCTTCCTCGAGCGCGACCGCATCGAGAAGACAGACGCGGCGACAGTGCAGGCGGCAGCGTTGAAATACCTGAAGCCGACCAACCGCACCCTTGGCCGCTTCATCCCGACCGACACCGTCGACCGCGCCGAAGTACCGGGCACGCCGGACATCGCCGCGCTGGTCAACGGCTACAAGGGCCGCGCGATGGTGGCGCAGGGCGAAGCATTCGATCCTAGCCCGGCCAACATCGAAGCGCGCACCGAACGCTTCACGCTGCCGAACGGACTGAAAGGCGCACTGCTGCCGAAGAAAACCAAAGGCGGCATGGTCAGCGCCAACCTGGTGCTGCGCACCGGTACCGCCGACAGCCTGAAGGGCAAGGCCGACGCTGGTGCATTTGCCGCCAGCCTCCTGATGCGTGGCACCGAGCGCCTGTCGCGCCAGGAAATCAAGGATGCCTTTGACAAGCTCAAGGCCCAAGTGTCGGTAGGCGGAGGCGCGGAGGGCATCAGCGCATCGGTCACGACCACGCGCGACAACCTGGCGCCGGCGATGGCGCTGCTGGCCGAAGTGCTGCGCAAGCCTTCCTTTGCCGACAGCGAGTTCGCCGAACTGCAGCGCGAGCGTGTCGGTCGCATCGAGCAGGACATGCCCGAACCGCAGCCGCTGGCGTTCAATGCATTCCAGCGCCTGCTCGACGCCACGCCGGAAGGCCACGTCAAGCACGTCGCCACGCTGCCGCAAAAGCTGGCGCAAGTGCGCGCGCTGAAGGTGGCCGACGTCAAGGCGTTCCACGCGTCGTTCTACGGCGCTGGCGACGCAACGTTCGCCGCAGTGGGCGACTTCGATCCGAAGGAAGTGAAGGCCCAGCTGGCCACGCTGTTCGGCGACTGGCGCGCTGCCCAGCCGTACGAGCGCATTCCGGGCAGCATCAAGCACGCGGCAGGCGAGAAGGTCGCGCTGGAAACGCCGGACAAGGCCAACAGCGTGCTGATCGCCGTGCACCCGCTGCCGATGAAGGACGACGCGCAGGCATTCCCGGCGCTGCTGATGGCGAACCACATGCTGGGCGGCGGTGCGCTGCGCAGCCGCCTGGCCGACCGCATCCGCCAGAAGGAAGGCCTGTCGTACGGGGTCGGCTCGCAGCTCAACATTCCGGCGCGCGACCCGGCCGGCCTGTGGCTAGCCTATGCCATCAGCGCACCGCAGAATACCGCCAAGGTTGAAGCGGCGCTGCGCGAAGAGATCGACCTGGCGATCAAGGACGGCTTCACCGCGGCGGAACTTGCCGAAGCGAAGAAAGGCTGGAAGCAGGGCGAGGAGGTCTACCGCACTGAAGACGGCCCGCTGGCTGGCCGCCTGGCCAGCTACCTGACCCTGGACCGCACGATGGCGTTCGACAAGGACCTGGAGGCCAGGGTGGCAGCACTGACGGTGGCGCAAGTCAACGAAGCGCTGCGCAGCAACATCAAGGCGGGCAGCGTCTCGATCGTCAGCGCCGGTGACTTCGCAAAATCGGGCAAGCCTGCGGAAGCGAAGAAGTAAACCGACGGCGGCCCTGCCGCCTCATCGTCAGTCGCCGCGAAATAACAAAGGGACGCCGCGCCCCGCGAAAAATCGCGGCGGCGGGGCGTCCCCGGCAAGCTGTCCCGCGAACGGGAGGCTGTTATTTAGCCGCGTTCTGCAACGTAGATCTCTACGCGGCGGTTGCGTGCACGGCCGCTCGCGTCGTCGTTCGATGCGATTGGCTCACGCTCGCCACGGCCTTCGATGGCGATGCGGTTCGACGCTACGCCGCGCTGCGCCAGGTAGTTGCGGGTGTTCGCTGCGCGGTCGACCGACAGCGGCTGGTTGACGCTGTCGTCGCCGACACTATCGGTGTGGCCGATGATGGTTACGGTAGCGGCCGGGTTCTCGTTAAGCGTCTGTGCGAAGCGCTCCAGCACTGGACGGAAGTTCGACTTGATGTCCGAACGGCCAGTGTCGAACGACACGTCGGCCGGGATTTCCAGCTTCAGGCGGTTATCCTGGGTCTGGGTAACTTGCACGCCGGTGCCGCGGGTGGCCTGCTCCATGGCCTGCTTCTGCTTTTCCATACGGTTCGACCAGATGTTGCCGATCAGCGCGCCAGCTGCGCCGCCGATGACGGCGCCCTTGGCCGCGCGGCTGCCGCCGCCGCCGCCGGTGGTGCCGCCCAGGATTGCGCCGAGGCCCGCGCCGACGCCGGCGCCGGTTGCGGTGCCGCGCTGGGTTGCGGACATGTCAGCACAGCCGCTGGCGGCCAGTGCGAATACGGTTGCTGCGATGATGGACTTGTTCATAATTGTTTTCATTGGGTGCTCCTTAAAATTTGATCCGTTTCGCCGTCGCACCAGGCGGCGCCTGGCGCGACCGCGAAACGGATCTTATCAAACAATGGCTGAGTGCATTGTTTAATGACTAAATACCTCGCCCGGTGATCAGCCGTACCAGGATCATGATGACTGCGACAACCAGCAGGATGTGGATGAAGCCGCCGACGGTGTAGGAAGTGACCAGGCCCAGGAGCCACAGGATCAGAAGAACGACAGCGATTGTATAGAGCATGATTTTGTCCTCGGTGATGTTTTAAAAGACCCGTAGGCCGCGACTCAAGTATGCTCAGGACCGTATTTGCACTCTGTACGCTGGCGTACATTAAGCACAAGATTTTTGTTCGTCGCGCAACCCCGGCACCCAAGCCATCATGCCCAGCAAGCCGACCATGCCGATCAGGCAGGTCAGCAGGCCGCCCGCGATCAGGAAGACCACATCTTGCGGCTGCATGGCGCCAGACTGCGCTTCCGGCGGGCCAGCCATGGTGAGGCCGAACGCGGTGACGATGATTCCCCAAACGATGATGCCGGTCCATGCAAGGCTGTTCATGTGCGCCCCCTCACTGATGTGCACCGAATTGGTTTCCGGCATGAATCTATTCTGCTTGTAGCTCAACAGTCGTTCCGTGCGGTGGCTCACATTGCACAAATGAAAAGACAACGCCCCGGGGCAATGAGCCGCGGGGCGTTGTTTTTTGAGGCAAGGCGGCGTTGCCGCCATCAATCAGGCTGCCGAGCGCAGCGATCCGTTGACGACTTTGACGCGCTGGCCGGAACGCCATTGCGGCTCGGTGTCCTGGCGGAAGGTGCGGGCGCTGCCATCGTCAAGGCGGACCTTGATTTCATAGCTGGTCGTCGCTTTCATATTGCCTTCAACCTGGTTGCCGACCACCGCGCCGCCGACGGCACCTGCGACAGTCGCCAGTTTCTTGCCGGTGCCGCCACCTACCTGGCTGCCGAGCAAGCCGCCGAGCACGGCGCCGCCGGCTGCGCCAAGGCCGCTGCCTTCGGCACGCTGGGTGATCGCGCGGATCGATTCAATGTTGCCGCAGTTCGAGCACCAGGCTTTTGCCGACGCTACTTTGGCAGGCGCCCGCTTGACCGGCTCGTCGTAGCGCTTAGGCTCGACATCGTTGTTGGAAGGCCGCTCGCGCAGGTCGATGCCGGCCGCTGCCGGTTGTGACGAGCTGGCCGGCGCCAACTGGGTCGACAGGGCAAGGCGGTCCGCTTCGGTCAGGTCGCCGCGCGGCGTGGTGCCGCCGACCGACGACGGGATCCAGCCCATGATCGCGGCAGTGCCGGCGACGCAGAACAGGATGACTGCCAGCGCGGCGAGGATCAGCATCGGATGCATGCCGGCGCGTTTGTAGGTGCTGTGGAGTGGTGAATTCATGATGGAGTCCTTTTTGTCATACTTGCTGTTTTTTTTAAACCGGCCATTTCCGGCGTCGAACAGGCCCAGCACATGGTCCGTCCAACGGGGCCATTCTCCCTATGTAGTGACGGCCCTTCCGTGCGTCACCGTACATACTTTCACTATTATTGCCGCTACGCTGATTGAAATTGTTTGCAAATGTAAGCTCTACTACAGGCAAGCTCCATTCATGTATGTTTGTAACCGGTCCTGAATTATGTTTGAACACACGCATCGCGTTCGGGAGGGGCCGATGAAGGCAGGCGCTCCTCCCGACTTAGCGCAGCCGAACGGCAACAAGCTACTGGCAGCGCTGCCGGAGAATGACTTTGCGCGCCTCGCCCCTATGCTTGAACCAGTACAAATCGAAGTGGGCGCCGTATTGTGCGAGCCGTCCGAACCGCTGCAGCACATCTANNGAAGTGGGCCTGGTCGGCCGCGAGGGCATGCTCGGCGCAACAGTCGCACTGGGCCACGAGTTGCCGCAGGTAAGGGCGGTCGTCCAGCGTGCCGGCAGCGCCAGCCGGATGGACAGCGCCGAGTTCCGCTCGGAGTTCGCGCACAATCCGTCGCTGCAGCGGGTGCTCTACCGCTACACCGACACGCTGCTGGCCCAGGCGATCCAGATCGCCGTGTGCAGCCGCTTCCACGTGCTGGAAGCGCGGCTTGCGCGCTCGCTGCTTGTCACCCGCGACCGGCTGCAGTCCGATAAGTTCCACCTGACCCACGAGTTCCTGGCGCATGCGCTGGGCGTGCGGAGGGTAGGTGTGACCAAGGCCGCCAGTGCATTGCAGCAGCAGGGCCTGATCATTTACAGCCGCGGCAATATCGAGATCCTCGATGTACAGGGGCTGACTGCCGCTTCGTGCAAGTGCTACGAGATCGTCAAGGATGCTGGCGAGGAAGCGCTGTCGACGGCCTTCGTGTAGGTTGATTCGCCCTGTCGCCGCAAAAGGCGCGCCGGCCTCCGCACACGCATCTGCCGGCTGCCCACGCAGGCCGCTGTCCCGTCAAAAATTTCCCACAGTTGCGCTGACCGCGCCGGACCACCGACAGCGAGTCGCCGCATTGATCCTGCACAGGCAAAAAAATGGCGATGTCACCGAGACGTCGTTTCCACGAAAGCGGGAACCCATGCCGGTTTTGCGCTGGTAGTGAGCTGGCTTTACGACTGATCATCTTCACGACCCAAAAAAAACGCCCCGGCGAGCGGAGCGTTCGTCTGCAAGCAAGCTAACAGATCATTTTGGTGGTTTGACCTGGTTACCGATCACGCCGCCGACAGCTGCGCCGCCGACCGTGCCGGCAGTGCTGCCGCCGGTCAGTACGCCGCCGATCACTGCACCGGCGCCAGCGCCGATCGCGGTGTTCTTGTCTTGTGCCGACATGCTGGAGCATCCGCCCAGGCCGAGGGCGACGGTTACCAGTGCTGCAGTTGCTGCGAGGTGTTTGATGGTGTTCATAATGGGTACTCCTTAGTGGGTTTTATTTCAGGCGGATGTCGTTCTTGACCGACTTCACGCCCTTGACACTGCGCGCGACCGACGAGGCGGTGGCGACGCTGTCCGCCGAGGACACAAAGCCGCTCAGCTGCACCACGCCCTTGAACGTCTCAACATTAATTTCGGAGACCTTCAGGGTAGGTTCATTCAGGATCGCCGCTTTTACGCCAGCGGTGATCGCGGTATCGTCAATGTATTCGCCCACGCTTTCCTGCTTGGCGGTATTCGCGCAGCCGACGACTTGGGTCAGCATCAGGGCGGCCAGCAGGGTCGCTGCAAACTTCAGGTTTTTCATATTCTTATCCTCTGTAGTGGGTTTGGATGGCTTGCGTTGCGGCGCGGGTTAGCAGCACCGTTGCCGCTAGAGTAGAGCCTGCCGTGCAGGTGGTCTGTACGCCAACGCACGTAGTGCCAAAAAGCCAATGTTGGCCAACATCAGCGGCCCTTGCGTTGGCCGGGCGGCGGCGCAACAGGTTTCTGGCGCGCTGCCGCCAGCAGTTTTCCGCATTCGCTGTCCTCGCCAGGCCCCGCATTAACCAAGGGCAAGAGGGCGGCAACCGGCGCGGCGAAGGTGGCCAGCGCGATCGCGCCGCCCGCCTTCAGGGCCAGCACGCCCTTGTCGACACTGACGGCCGGCTTCTTGAAAGGACCGCGTACGTAGAGCGGCGCGCGCAGCGAGATGATGCGCAGCCCCTTGGTTTTCGGGTTGATCGTCAGGTGCAGCGTTTCGTCCGCCAGGCTGATCACGCCATCGACGTTGATGATGGCCTCCTCGGTGTCGACGATGAAGGTGCGCGAGTACATGATCCCGCGGTCGACCGCGAAGTCCGTGGCCATGCAGTTGATCCGCACCTGCTTGTCGCCAAACAGCGTGGTCAGCACGATGTTGCCGATATTGAGGCCCATTTTCTCCAGCAGCATCTTGCTGACCGTGCCCTCGTTGATCAAGGTACGGATTTCGCCATTCGAGGCAGCCAGCAGGGTGGCAATCGAATTGCCCGTGGCCGACAGCGCGGCGTCGCCGTTGATCTGGCCCACCGACGCTTGCAGGCCTTCAATGGCCGGGAACAGTTGCTTGATCTGCAGGCGGCGCGCGGTCACCTTGGCAGTCGCCTTGATCGCGTTCTTGCCCTGGCGGCCGCTGCCGTCGAGCTTGATGTTGGCGTTGAGCGTGCCGCCGGCCATGTCGAATGTCAGCGGCGCCAGCGTGATGACGCCGTCCTTCAACACCAGGTGCGTCGATAGTTTGCGGAGCGGCAGTTGTTTCTCGCGCACGATCCTGTCGGCGGCGTAGCGCACATCGGCGTCGATCGCGGTCCAGCGCTCGGTGTGGAAGGTTTCGACGGGCAATACCTTGTCGGGTGGCTGGACCGGGGGCACGCCGCGCCGTGTCTTGCTGGCGTTGGAGTCGGCGCCGATCAATGGGCCAAGATCGTCGAACTGCAGCAGCTTCGAGCGCACACTGCCGCTGAGCTTGCCGCGTGGTTCGCCGGTCTGGAACGCCAGTGTCCCGCCCAGGTCGCTCGATCCAACCTTGCCGTTGAATTTGTCATAGGTCCAGCGGCTGCTGTCGGGGCCCAGCGAGCCAATCAGCCGGCCCGACGTGCTAAAGGCCGGCGTTTCCG
>CXWL01107535.1_pt1 | contig 16674 bp, 18 predicted proteins | sample 590931 | NCBI WGS metagenome assembly CXWL01 (sample SAMEA3498368, study PRJEB10139) | groundwater metagenome | biome: water well; material: biofilm material | place: Germany | collected 2015-04-27 | reverse complement strand
TGACAGCTCAATTAGCAGTCTATTCGGTCACAATGTTCCTGCAGCGAGCTTTGCTGCAAGTTCGGCAACTTCTTATGCAGATAAGGCAGCCGCCAACTCAAGCAATGCGTTTAATGGGTCAATCACCGCCACGGTGATTGAAGTGTTACCCAATGGTTTCCTGATTGTTAGCGGAGAAAAACAGGTCTCCTTTGATAAAGGCACTGAATTTGTTAGGTTTTCTGGCGTAGTCAATCCAGACACCATCACGATAGGCAATTTCGTAACCTCCACCAAGGTGGCTGATGCCCGAATTGAGTACAGAACCAACAGTAAGGTTGATGCTGCGGAAATCGCCTCCATGCTCGCACGCTTTTTCTTGAGCATGGCCGCGTTATAAAGATCCAAAGATAAAGGTCGAGCATAATGAGTGGTTACTTCAATAAGACTTTTAACATCATCCTGAAACATCGGCGTGATATTGCCTGCATTCTATTTTTTTGCAGTGTAATGTTCATCACACCTGCTCATGCAGAACGACTGAAAGACTTAGCTACTATCCAAGGCGTCAGAAACAACCAGCTTTTAGGTTATGGTCTGGTGGTTGGCCTGGACGGTACGGGTGATCAGACCACACAAACACCATTTACCGTACAAAGCATTATCAGCATGATGATGCAGATGGGGGTGAGCTTGCCGCCAGGCACCAATCTGCAACTGAAAAATGTAGCCTCGGTAATGGTCACCAGCAGCTTGCCCGCCTTCGCCCAACCGGGACAGAATCTGGACATTACAGTTTCATCCATGGGTAACGCCAAAAGTCTGCGCGGCGGCACGTTGCTCATGACCCCACTCAAAGGTGCGGATGGACAGGTTTATGCCATCGCACAAGGCAATCTGGTAGTGGGCGGCGTGGGCGCTTCTGCCAATGGTAGCCAAACACAGATCAATCATCTCAGCGTAGGTCGTATTTCTGATGGCGCTACGGTAGAGCGTGCCATTCCCAGTAACCTCAGTCAGACTGACAGCATCAACCTGGAACTAAAAGAATCCGATTTTTCTACCGCTACGCTGGTTGTAGACGCCATCAACCGCCGTTTTGGCCAGAATACCGCTTTAGCACAGGATGGGCGCGTGATTCGGGTGCAACCAGCCGCCAATACCAGCCGCGTTGCGTTCCTTGCAGCGCTGGAAACCATCAACATCGCACCAGCCGCAACATCTGCCAAAATTATTCTCAATGCACGTACTGGTTCGGTCGTGATGAACCAGTCAGTCACTCTTGAAAACTGCGCCGTATCGCATGGCAATCTGTCAGTGGTCATCAACACAGCGCCTGTCATCAGTCAGCCTGGTGCATTGTCTGGCGGCCAAACAGTATCAACTGCACGCTCACAAATAGAAATCACCAAAGAGCCTGGAAAGGTACTGCAACTGAATAGTGGGGCTAAACTTTCAGATGTAGTTAAGGCACTCAATGCGATTGGTGCAACACCGCAAGACTTGCTCGCTATATTGCAGGCAATGAAGGCGGCAGGTTCTCTGCATGCTGACCTAGAGGTTATCTAGCATGATTACCGGTGAGTACCTGACATGATAAATAGTGCAGATCTATCTGGAAAAGTGGCCTTTGATGCCAACGGCTTAAACAACCTTAAACAGGCTGCAAAAGAAAATTCGCCCGAAGCAATCAAAGCCGTAGCCAAGCAGTTTGAGGCCATATTCATGAATATGATGCTGAAAAGCATGCGTGAAGCCTCATCGCAGGACAACCCATTTGATAACGAGCAGAGCCGCACATTCACTGCTATGCTTGATCAACAACTTAGCAGCAACCTGGCATCAAAGGGGCTGGGGTTAGCAGATGTACTTGCCAGACAACTCAGCAAAAGTGGCTATGCCGCCACAAATACGCTAGAACAAGCCGTTACTGACGAGAAGCCAGCTACAACAACTAGCTCTCAATCTAACGCTGCTCTCATAAGCAATCCATTTTTACCCAACACCGCGAAGGTAATTGAACCAAAACTCGAACATAAAACAGTGCCAGTCGATATTGTTCCAACAGCCAGCAAAATCCTGGACATCAAACCACTGAGTGATAACTCATCAGAATTCCAAAACCGCATGGCACAACACGCTGAAGAAGCCAGCCGCGCCACCGGTGTGCCCGCTCACTTAATGCTTGGCCAAGCAGCGCTGGAAAGCGGTTGGGGCAAACGCGAGATCAAAGGTGCTGACGGTACACCGAGTAACAACCTATTTGGTATTAAGGCTACAGGCAATTGGGATGGCAAAGTAGTCGAAGCCACAACAACCGAATATATCAATGGCGTTAAACAAAAACGTATCGAAAAATTCCGTGCCTACGATAGTTACGCAGATTCTTTCAAGGATTTTGCCAACATGATGCGCAACAACCCGCGCTATGAAAACGTCATGGCGAACCTGCAAAACGTGAATAATTACGCGCAAGCCATGCAAAAGGCCGGATACGCCACAGACCCTGACTACGCAAGCAAATTAGCCGGTGTAATCCAGAAAGTTTCACCCTCATAAAAATATATGATAAACAACGTGGCCTAAAGTTTTTCATCTTTATGCCGTCATCAAACGTATATATGAGATTTTATAAGAGTAAATATCATGGCCTCTAACATACTAAGCATAGGTAAAAGCGCACTTTCTGCGGCTCAAATAGGCCTCAGCACCACCGGACACAACATCGCCAACGCCTCAACACCAGGCTATTCAAGGCAAGTCGTCGTGCAGTCTGCTGCGCAATCTCAAAACTTTGGCTATGGTTATGTTGGTCAAGGCACCGAAATTTCAGCCGTAACACGTGTTTACAGTGAGCTTCTGGCCAGACAGGCTGTGAGTAGTCAGTCAGTCAGTGCAGGTATCGATACCTATAGCACAAATCTTGGCACCATAGATAACATGCTGTCTGACGCCGCTGCCGGCCTAAACCCCGCAATGAATGATTTTTTTGCCAGCGTGCAAGACCTGTCCGCCAACCCCAGCGATACGCCCACACGGCAAACCATGTTATCCAATGCACAATCTCTGGCAAACCGCTTTCAGAGTACCAGCAACCGCCTGAATGAAATTCGTAGTGGTATCAATACACAACTTACATCCGCCGTGAGCTTGGTCAATACCTACGCCAAACAGATTGCCAGCCTGAACGATGTCATTGACAAAGCCATCAGTGCCAGTGGCAACCCGCCCAACGACCTGATGGATCAGCGCGATCAGCTGGTGTTGGAGCTCAGCAAACAAATAAAAACTACAGTAGTGCCCCAAAATCTGGGCAGCTACAACATATTTGTGGGCAATGGCTTGCCATTGGTAGTGGGCGCGGACACCTACGCACTGGCAACCATGTCATCTCCAACAGACCCTGGCCGACTGGAAGTTGCCTATCAGAGCAAGACCAAGACTACCGTTCTGGGTGTAGACAGCCTGCCTGGTGGATTGATTGGCGGCTTACTTCAATTCCGAACTGAATCTTTAGACACTGTACAAAATCAGCTAGGGCAGATTGCAGTGGTACTGGCAGAAACGTTCAATACCCAACATGCGCAAGGCTTGGACCTCAACGGCAAACCTGGTGGCGCCTTATTCAGCATTCCTGACCCCTCAGTGAGCAGCAGCAGTTATAACACTGGCACAGCTGTTGTCGCCAGCAAGATTGTAGATGCTCGCGCAATTACCAGCAGTGATTACCGCCTGCAGTACGACGGAACCAATTACAAGATCACCCGTCTCAGCGATACAACAGTGCAAAGCTTTACCAGCTTACCTCAAACATTAGACGGCTTAAGCTTCAGCCAAGCTTCTGGCACCATGATTGCAGGCGATGACTTTGTTATCCGACCTACACAAAATGCAGCAAGCTCGCTTAATTTGGCAATTACTGATGTCAGAAAACTAGCGGTTGGCGGCCCTGCCCTAGGTTCGACCGCCAACATTGCTAATACTGGCACCGCCAGTATCAGCACACCAACTGCTGGTAGCACCTATTCATCTAGCCCAATGGTTGGTGCGCTCGGGCTTACCTATAACACCGGAGCTCCAGGAACCTTTACACTTGCACCCTCTACACAAGCAGTCACGGTAACCACTGGCAGCACCAGCACAACTTTCCCCGCCGGCACACCGATTACCTACACCAGTGGCGCGACCATTACCGTAGGGGGCTTAAGTTTTGCTATCTCTGGTACGCCCGCAAATGGCGACCAATTTACAATTACACCTAATACTGCCAATGGACCTGGCGACAACCGCAACGGGCTCCTGCTTGGAGGCTTGCCAAGTCAAGGAACCCTGAACAACAGCCAAACCAGCTACTCAAACGCATTTGGCCAGCTCGTCAATAGTGTGGGCAACAAGACCCGCGAATTAAAAGTGATAGGGGCAGCAGAAGCCAGAGTACTGGAACAGGCCACAGCGGCTGTTCAGTCAGAATCTGGCGTTAATCTGGATGAAGAAGCAACCAATCTTCTACGCTATCAGCAGGCTTATCAGGCCGCTGGCAAGATGATGCAAATCGCTAGTCAACTTTTTGAAACCCTGCTGCAACTAGGCTGACAGGCCAAGATTAAAGCCAAGATTAAGCGAAGCAATCAAGGAAAATATCATGCGCATTAGTACCAACACTATCTACCAAGGGGGCATCTCCAAAATCAGCACACTACAATCTGAGCAGGCTAAGCTGCAACAACAGATTTCTACTGGCAGACGTATTGCATCACCTTCAGATGACCCCGTGGCTGCGGCGCGCGCACTGGAAGTATCATACGCACAAGGCATAAATTCAAAATTCGCGGATACTCGTCAAACTGCTCAAATCAAGCTCAATACGTTGGAGTCTAATCTGACCAGTGTTACCAGCTTGCTCGTATCAACACAATCCACGCTGGTCGGGGCTGGTAATGGCACATATTCCAATCTGGAAAGAGGATTTATCGGGGCGGAGTTAAAAGGCTCGCTAGAAGCATTGATCGGCATGGCAAACACACAGGATGCTTATGGAAACTACCTATATGCAGGCTTCCAAACCGATACCAAGCCATTTGTCGCCAATGCCGCAGGTGCAACTTATGCAGGAGACAGCAATCAGCAATTACTGCAAGTGGATTCTCAACGCCAGATGGCGGTAAATGTGACTGGTGATAACGTATTTCAGGCCGGCGGCAATGACGTATTTGCCACCTTAAGTAACTTGGTCACACTGTTAAATACACCAATCACCAATGCAGCCACGCAAGCTGCTTTCACCAGCGGATTGGCAACTGCTATTGGCAACTTGCAAGGCTCAGTAGATAACATACTCAACGTGCGTGCCAATATCGGCTCCAAACTCAATGAACTTGATGCGCTGGATACCTCAGGCTCTGACCGCGATCTGCAATACAGTAAAACCCTCTCTGACTTGCAGGATTTGGACTACGCCAGCGCGCTCTCCGACCTTGCAAAACAACAAACCATTATGGAAGCCGCACAAAAGTCTTTCGTTACAACGACCAACCTATCGCTATTTGAATTTATGTAAGTTTTTGCTGGCAATCTATGTTGGCAGCTCGTTTTTTCTATAGCTGTTCCGTCAAACAATCCGATGCCGTACTATCGTCATACCTTTGAGTTGAGTATCCTGAACGGTCAGCACCTTGTTTCTCACGGCATACCTACTTTGCGAACTGGACAGGTTATACTATTTCCATATAATCTAAAGCAATTCGATTACGATAATATTCATGAGTGAGATGCACACAGTGGCAACAGATTCTGCTGGATTACCTATTAAAGATAGTGCTGAAGCATTGCTCACTGATGCTGAAAAGGCTGAGCTGAAGACACATGCTCATGAAAATCCGTTAAATGAACTTCAGGCACGCTATGTAGCGCTGAAATTGCAGAATAAAGAATTACGACTCACCAATGTTGCCCTGAAAGAGTCCCTTAGTCGCCATGTAGATCTACATGAGTTCGCCCCTGCCGGCCATCTTATTCTCACAGACGAGGGTCTAATTTCTGAAATTGACCTGACTGGCACAAAAATACTGGGGCTGGAGCGCAAAAAATTGTTGCAAAGACCTTTCTCGCATTTTGTTACGACAGAAGATAGTAACCGCTGGCACCACATGTTACTGGAACTGATTCAGGGCAAAAAGCAACAGAGTTTCGAGCTGATGCTAAAACGCACTGATGACTCTGTTTCTCATGCCCGGTTGGATTGTTTGCTTATAGAAACGGAAGGTAAGCCTCTAAAGATACAAGTCGTACTGATTGATATTCACGAGCGCAGACAGGTTGATCGCAGACATGTCGAGACCGAGCTGCGTATCGCCGCCACCGTTTTTGAATCTCAGGAAGGCATGATAGTCACCGATGCCANNCATCATAATGCAGACTTTTATGCTGCAATGTGGGAAAGCATCAATAACACGGGAGCATGGGAGGGCGAAATCTGGAACCGACGCAAGAACGGTGAAGTCTATCCGGAGCATCTCACCATCACCGCAGTGGCTGATAATCACGGACTGGTGACTAATTACGTTGCCACACTGACCGATAGCACCAAAACCAAACAGCGGGAGCAGCAGCGCCTCGCCGAGGAATCTTCGCACCGCAACGCATTGGTACGCGAAGTGCATCATCGTATAAAGAACAACTTGCAAGGTGTCACTGGTGTTCTGCGTAACTTTGCAGCGCAACATCCAGAGTTCGTTGTTCCAATGGCTGGAGCCATCAGCCAAGTACAGAGCATCGCTATTATTCACGGACTGCAAGGACGCACCTCATCAACAAAAGTACGGCTATGCGAATTGACCAGCGAGATTGCCGCTAACAATGAATCATTGTGGAATACGCCCATTTTAGTAGATATTCCACCAAACTGGATTCCCTGCCTGATTGCTGAAACAGAAGCAGTACCCATTGCGCTGGTGCTAAATGAATTAATTTTGAATGCAATAAAACATGGTGATCTGGTAAAAGGGGTTAACATCACACTTAGGCATGAACCACAGCCCTGTGTGGTTCAGGTAACAATCACTAATCCTGGTCGATTGCCACCCGACTTTAATCTTTCTCAAGTTCCGGCTACCGGGACAGGATTGCAACTAGTATCATCGCTTTTACCCAAAAAAGGAGCGAACTTGTCTTTTGAAAATTTTGGTGACATCGTCTCCACACGACTTGAACTTGGACCAACTACCATCACTCTGGAAAAGGAAGAAATGAAAAAATGATGACAAATTTTGATACCAAAACCCTACCTCACCATCGATCTGTCCTTTTAGTGGATGATGATCGACTTATTCTATCGACACTGACCAGCGGACTGACACGAGCAGGCTATCACATCAGCTCTGCGGAATCGGTTGATGAAGCAGAGGCCTGGCTTAAAAACAATGAACGACCTGACCTGGTTATTCTTGACGTGCGCATGCCAGAGCGTAGCGGACTGGAATTAACCAAGCGTCTGGATGAGCTAAATCAAATTCCTTTCATCCTGCTGACAGCCCATAGTGAACAGGACATTATCACGCAAGCTAAAGAATCAGGTGCCATGGGCTATCTAGTCAAGCCGGTAGATATCACACAACTGATACCAGCGATTGAGACCGCGCTATCTCGCGCCCATGAGCTTCAGGACTTGCGGGGAGCGAAGCAACAGTTACAAACTGCACTAGATGCCGACCGCGCAGTTAGCGTTGCGGTTGGCATTGTGATGGATCAGCACCTGATCAATCACGATGATGCATTAGAACTGCTACGCAAAACGGCCCGTAGTCAGCACCTCAAACTGATTGAGCTTGCATCGAACATCGTTAACTCACGTGAGACACTCAATCTTAGAAATGGCACATAAAACTATTTCTTTTTATGCAACTGATTGCATTGAGAACGTTATAAACTTAATCAAAGTTATGTTGTAAAGTACGTCTAATTCTGGTTTGCCCCTGAACCCGGCACCAAGTCTTTGAGGCCCCGAACATGCCTCGTTTTTATTTTCCGTAAACGCCGTTTATGCAAATAACGGTTAGCTAGCAACGGAAAGAAACGATGGTTTTCCTGAATAAGGAAGGGAACATAAATGTTCGGATCGCTTGATGATTTTTTCGCTTCACCCAGAAATTACTCCCCACTATTCATCAGCCACGCCATAAGCGATAGCAAGTCTGTGCCTGCACGATTACCGCTCTCCATCAGCCCCCCCCGCTGTCTAGATTGATACGTCTAAAGTGAGGCGATCGTGATAAATAACTACGATAACCCCATGCTCTCTGATGAGACGCTTGCTTGTCTAACCGAGGCGATTCCAGATGCCATTTTAGTTAAGGATGGCGAAGGACGTTGCTGGGTTGCCAACGAAGCCGCTAAAACGCTGTTCAGGTTGCATGATGTTGACTGGCAAGGAAAAACTGACCAAGAACTTGGCGCCATGCACCCCGATATGCGCGCTGTGCATGAGACATGCCTGGCAGACGACGAAGCCACCTGGAATGTGGGTAAATTACTTGTGTTCGATGAACGCGCTATTGATACGGCAGGCAATGTACGTGAATATGAAGTACGCAGGTCTCCTATCTTCACCAAAAATGGTGCACGCAAAGTTTTGGTCGTCACTAGACGCGATATTACTGACATAAAACTAGCTGAACGTGACCTCCGCGTTGCCGATGCGGCCATTGAATCGCAAGAGGCTATCGTGATTTCAGATGCTAACAACCGTATCCTGCGCATCAACAGTTCCTTCACAAGAATGACAGGTTATAGCCCTGAAGAAGCTATCGGCAAAACAACAAACATCCTGAAGTCTGGCCGTCATGACGAAACGTTTTACCAGAACATGTGGAAAGCATTGAAAGAAAATAAATTCTGGCAAGGCGAGATTTGGGATCGGCGCAAGAACGGCCAGATTTACCTCAAATGGCTGACCATCACTGCGGTGAGCGGGCCAAACGGGGAAGTCCATAATTACATTGGCACTTTTACCGACCTTAGTGAACACAAAGAGGCAAAAGAGGCCATTTACCGGCTCGCGTACTACGACCCGTTGACTGACCTGCCAAACCGCAGGCTACTTCGTGATCACATGGATATCGCTTTGCGCAATAGTGCCCGTAGTTTGCACCATGGTGCAGTGTTCATGATTGATCTTGATAATTTTAAGTTTATTAATGATACCAGAGGGCACGCAATTGGCGACCTGTTGCTGATAGAGATGGCAAAACGTCTAAAATCCTGCGTGCGTGAAGGCGACACTGTGGCGCGACTGGGTGGTGATGAGTTCGTCATCATGCTGGAAATTTTGAGTAAGGATGCAAATCAGGCGGCTTTGCAAGCAGAAGCATTAAGCAAAAAAATACTGGATATTAGCAGTCAACCTCTCCTGGTTGCCGGAGAAGAGCTGCATTGCACGCTTAGTATCGGCATCAGTTTGTTTACCATGCCCGCGGCTTCAAGCGAAGAAATGCTAAAACGTGCTGATATTGCCATGTATCAAGCCAAGTCGGCGGGCCGAAATACCATGCGTTTTTTTGATCCGGAAGTGCATGCGTTGCTTGAAAAGCATCAGACTATATTATCCGAGTTGCATCAGGCCTTACCTAAAGATCAACTTTTACTATATTTTCAGGTTCAAGTCGCTCAGATTGATCACGAAAGTAAAGTGCTAGGTGCAGAAGTCTTGCTGAGGTGGCAGCATCCAGAACGTGGATTAGTGTCTCCAGCTGAGTTCATTCCACTTGCTGAGGAATCCGGGTTAATTATCCCAATTGGCCTATGGGTGCTGGTTACCGCCTGTATACAGCTCAAAACATGGGAAGCAAACCCACTCACCCAACATCTGATTCTTGCTGTTAATGTGAGTGCGCGACAGTTCGGCCAATCTGATTTTGTTGAGCAGGTATGCAGGGTGCTTGAAGAGACGGGTGCCAAAGCGACGCAACTTAAAATCGAACTGACGGAAAGTTTGGTGCTGAAGGATATTGCCGACACTATTGAAAAGATGGAGGCACTGAAACTGCTCGGTATCAGCTTCTCAATAGATGACTTTGGCACGGGTTATTCTTCATTAGGCTATCTGAAAAGGCTACCAATCAATCAGTTGAAAATAGACCAGAGTTTCGTGCGCGAAATTGATACCAATCATAGTGATGCCATTATTGCGCAGACCATTATCGGTATGGCTAATAACTTTGGTTTTAATGTGATTGCAGAAGGTGTAGAAACCGAGGCGCAACGTGCCTGCCTTGAACGACATGGGTGCTCTACTTTTCAGGGTTATTTATTCAGTAAGCCAGTACCGTTGGCGGAATTTGAAAAACTGGTCAGTGAGACCGTGAAAATGGACGGCCCTTCATGACGTTGAAATCTGCAAGGCAATGGATTTTGTACCTTACTGAATTGATTTTTAGGAGCAGTTAAACGCACTATCAATGCCATTAATGAGATAGAGCTAAGTGTTATAGGGCATCAATCAAGGCCCTTAAAAACAGCGAGCAAAGTCAATGGCGATAACGGAGATTGGGAAGAATTTTAACGAGCCTGTAGGAGCGGTCTTTAGATTGCGAAGGCAATGTGGCAGATAGAAGCAATGTGCTTCACTTAAAATCCGAATGTATGGCTGCAATCTTTACCAACTTAAAATCATTGAATGCTTAAAATCATTGAATGAAAGCTTGGCAAATATGGGCATCCATGCAAGACCTTTGCACGAAGCTAATTTAAGTGTGGTTTTGTACTAGAACATCAAAATATTGTCATTCCCGCGACGAAATTGATGGATTTTAGGGCTAAAAAGCACCCATGCAAATGTCTTAATAGTCAGATATTTTAGTCAGGCACTAAAAATCAACCACCTAATTACATATACCCATATAACTCAAGGCGTTTGAAGAGATTTATTTTTTACTGCTCCTAACGCCGATTCTGGTGCCATAGGAACTGTAATATCAGGCACAGCCACTTGGGCCATATTTCTTGCGCCTTGCTCGATAAAATTTTCAATCGGTTTCAGCATACCTGGCAACGCCAGTGCCAACACCAGAAACCCAATACTGAGCGTAACGGGGAACCCGACACCGAACAGGTTAAGCTGTGGCGCTGTTCTTGTGAGTATACCCAATGCCATATTAGTAATCAGCAATGCCGTCACTGCCGGCAATGCGAGCAGCAGGCCTGCGCTAAATATCGTCTCACCCCACATGGCAATCTTCATCGGGTTAATACCGCCCCCACCCACTGCAATCGGCATGGTAATAAAACTGTTGGCCACTGCTGTCACGATTATCAAATGACCATCAAGGCTTAAGAAAATCAGCATCGAAAGCAATACTAGAAATTGATTTACAGCAGTGCTCTGGCCTTGTGTCTGCGGATCATAAAAACTGGCAAAACCAAGACCCATTGACATGCCGATGAGTTGCCCGGCCATTTCAACCGCTGAAAAAACCAAGCGCATGCTGAAACCTATCGCCAAGCCGATTACGAGCTGTTGCACTAGAATGAGCAGGCCTTGAAACGAAAATATCTCAAATTGCGGCAAAGGTGGCAGTGTGGGCATGATGATCAATGTAAGCATAATGCCAAGGCCCAGCTTGACCTGATTCGGGATAGAACTATGACTGAATATGGGGGCCGCAGTAATAACGCCTAACACTCTGGTCAAAGGCCAGAGCAGGCTGATAATCCAGGTTTGTAGAAGTTCACTGCTTATTGAAACCATTTTTTAAAACCTCAGCCACTTTTCCAGTTAAGCCTGACTACTGGGCTAGTTGGCCATCGCCGGTATGCTGGTAAAGACCAAATGCATGTAATCTACCAAAGTGGTGAGCATCCATTGCCCGGCAAACATCAGCGTTGCAAACACGCCCACCAACTTGGGGATAAAAGATAATGTGGCTTCATTGATCTGCGTTGCAGCCTGAAAGATGCTCACGATCAGACCGATAGCGAGAACTACCAGCAATATAGGAGCTGCCACGAGCAAGGTGATTTCCATTGCATCTCTGCCAAGAGTCATCACGCTTTCTGGGGTCATTCTACTTTCCTTAACAAATGTTGATTTTAAAATCCTGCGCTAATAAAAACTTTGCACTAGCGAGCCTAGTAACAACTGCCAGCCATCAACCAGTACAAACAACATCAGTTTGAACGGCAGCGCCACAATTGATGGAGATACCATCATCATCCCCATCGCCATCAGCACGCTAGCCACCACCATATCAATAATTAAAAATGGGATGAATATGGCAAAACCGATCTGGAAAGCAGTTTTTAGTTCGCTGGTCATAAAAGCCGGTACTAGAACTCTTAAAGGCACTTGCTCAGGAGTCTCTATTTTTTCAATTTGTGCCATTTTTACAAACAGTGCAAGATCACCTTCACGCGTTTGCTTCATCATAAAAGCCTTTAGTGGCTCGGCACCCTTATCCAATGCCTCTTGCATGGTGATTCTGTTCTCTGAAAGGGGCTGATAAGCGTCTGAGTAAATCTTGTCTATCACTGGACTCATTACGAAAAAGGTAAGAAATAATGCCAGCCCTACCATTACCTGATTAGGCGGCGCAGATTGCGTACCCAGTGCCTGACGCAATAGCGACAACACAATAATAATACGAGTGAATCCTGTCATCATCAGCAAGGCTGCTGGCAAGAACGTCAAGGATGTCAGCAGTATCAGGGTTTGCAGGCTCAAAGTATAATTCTGGCCGCCACCTGCGGTTGGCAGAGCATTCACTAGCGGCATGCCANNCTCTGCTGTAATCAAAGTGCCAGCAGGCGTTAAGGTCTTTATTGAAAAGCAAGTCATTAGAACTTTTGGTTTATTCTTTTGCATCTGTTTTTACATCCGTTTTCTCGGTAAACTTACTTGTCGATTTTTTTAACCACTGTGCGAACGGTTGAGTGAAAACACCAAGATCAGGATTCAACTGGTTGTTACCAACAGGTGCATGTTCTGCTAATTGCACAGAGCCGACCTCAAGGTTGGCAATGCCGTTTACCTGGCCAGGCGCCACGCCAACCACTATCCAGCGACCTGCCACTTCTACCACCACGACACGCTCACGTGAGCCAACACTGACGCTACCGATGACACGGACCACTGATTGCATGTTGCCTGCGCCAGGCATCATGCGCTTCAACACCCAGGTAATAATCGCCATCACAACCAATACCACAGTGAGACCCAACACCATTTTCAATACACCGCCAGATGGCGATACGGCCACTGCATCAGCAGCCCATACACTACAAGGCAAGGTCAGAAAACTCAAAGCCAGCAAATTCAGACGTATTTTCATTGAGTGTTCTTTATTTGGGTTATCTTGTTTTTTTGGTTGTCTTACCTGTTGATTTTGCGGATACGTTCAGCCGGCGTGATGACATCGGTCAAACGAATACCGAATTTATCGTTCACTACCACCACTTCACCTTGCGCAATCAGGCATCCGTTCACAAGCACATCCATCGGCTCGCCGGCCATGCCGTCCAGCTCAACCACCGAACCCTGCGCAAGTTGCAGTAAATTCTTGATTGCAATCTTGGTGCGACCCAATTCCACCGTTAGCTGCACCGGAATATCCAGGATAAAATCAATATCATTTTGAGTTTCATGTAGTTTGTTCTTAGGAGTAAATTCCGTAAAAACCTGAGCCTGCTCTACATTGGTACTTTGTAACACAGAGGATTCAGCAGATGACTGCTCAGCCATCGCTGCACCCCAATCGTCTTCCACTACTGCTTCATCGACAATCTCATCTATAGCATCAGTCGCCATAAGGTTCTCCTTTAATATATTCAGTTGAGTTGGATCTTAAAAGCTTCTCTACACGCAATGCGTACTGACCGTTAAACATTCCATATTTGCAAAGCATCACTGGCACACCATCTACTTGCGCTTCAATTGCCTCATCAATACTTAGCGGAATGACATCACCAACCTTCATATTAAGCACTTCACCTAGCTGCATTCTGGTCTTGGCCAGATCAGCCACGATCTCGATCTCTGCTGCCTGTACTTGTTGGGTCATCAGCTTTACCCAGCGTTTATCCGCACCCAACACTTCGCCCTGTAATGGGGAGCTAAGCATGTCGCGAATCGGCTCTACCATAGAATATGGTAAGCAGAAATGCATCTCGCCACTTGCTGGGCCCAGCTCAATATTAAAAGTGATCACTACTACTACTTCATTGGGGGTGGCGATATTGGCAAACTGGGTATTCATCTCAGAACGAACATATTCAAACTCTACTGGATATACCGGCTCCCATGATTTTGAATAAGTTTCAAACACAATATTNNTCCCCACCAAACAAGTTATCTACCACCAGAAACACCAGTGTTGGGTCAAACACCATTAACGCAGTACCCCGCAATGGTTTTATCTGTACTAGATTAAGATTGGTGGGAACCACCAGGTTACGAATAAAATCGCTATATTTGGTAATGCGCACCGGCCCGACAGAAACCTCGACAGTACGTCGCAAGAAATTGAATAACTCAATGCGAACTAAGCGTGCAAATCGCTCATTGATGATCTCAAGCGTGGGCATACGTCCACGCACGATACGCTCTTGCGTTGCCAGGTTGTAATCACGCACGCCTTCGGCATCACCCGTAGGCTTGTCATCACCATCGTCCCCGTCAACACCTTTTAATAAGGCATCTACTTCGTCTTGAGATAGAAATTTATCAGCCATGGTGAATGAGAGCTTTGATTACTGAATCACAAAAGAAGTAAAGAAAACACCTGAAACCTCTTGTGGCTTAGCGCCCTTGGAAAATGGCTTTTTCACCTCAGCGATAATTTCATCACTTAGCTGCTTTTTACCTTCTGAAGTTGAAATTTCAGTCGCATGTTTGCTGGTTAACAGCATCAGCAAGCGATTGCGCACTGCTGGCATTTGCCCTTTCAATAACTCAGCTTCTTCAGGGCTGGCCACCTGCAACGAAACTTCCAGTTGCAGAAACTTCTCATCAGGATCGGGCTGTAGATTCACAGTAAACGCTTCAAGAGTGACGAATACTGGCGCATGTGCCGGCTCTTCATGCTTAACCTCTTTTTTATGGTCTGGCTTCTGATGCATAAAATACCAGGCTGCCCCGCCGCCGCCTCCAGCCAGAACCAGAACAGCGGCAATAATGATGATTAATTTCTTCTTGGAAGATTTTGCTGGTGCTGCGACTTCAGCTCCTTCAGGCTTGGGATCTAGTGCCATATTCTTGCCTTTCCATATTGGCTGTGGCCTTTTATGCCTATTTGGCAGTCATCGGCGTTATTGATGGTTCTATTATGGAAAAAAAAGGCTTGGCAACAAGCATGGATAAGAGGGGTGAAAAGGCGTTAAATTATGGTTTCCCACTGCAATCAGTATCTTAAATAGGTTGTATCAAGAACTCTTCTCTTATATTTTTGGTTGGGTATTCATCAGGCTGATTAGTGCGTATTACATACTATTCATACTACTAATTTCATCTGCACCAAATACAGTCGCTTGAAAATAAATGTTAGCTTAGCTTGTCGTTGCAGGCATTTGTACTGCAACGTTTTGGATGTTTAATTAGATGTTGATCTCACCCTATCGATTGCTGAAAGATCTAAAGCAGTGCCATTAAAAAACTGAGAATATTCAATATACTGGCTGTATACAGCCAATTTGCACTTTATTACATCCACACTAGCATTGTGGTCTTGCATCATATGATTTATATAAGATATAGTCATTGAAAAGTAGTATCAAGCTGCACCTAAAAAAGCAATAAAACCTAAAAAATCAATAATAAGCAAGTGGAGGTGCAGTGGCTCAATCATTGAACTTAGAGCGCATTATCATTAAAAACTGGTCAGAGGGTAATCTTGGCCTCAGTCTAACTGGTAACGCTCCGACTCCTCCTGCATCAAGTCCATTATTTACTGGCAACTTCAAAAAGAAAATAGACGATAACGCTACCACTACCAGTCTATTACTAGGTGCCTTCATTAAAGACCAACCCGAATGAAGGCGCTAAAACCGGCCTGTCGTTCCAGCAAGCCGATAACAATGGCGGCGGCGTGACCATCATCACGGCCATCCCGATTGAAATCCGCTACGACCAGGCCCAGCTGGACTTACTGCAACAAAGCTACGATGCGCTTAAAGCCTCGGTTTATGACGCCTTGCTGCTGCAAACCAGATTCAAGCCAGTATCAGACCAAATCAACCTGGTGATAGACAGCGCCGGCATCAAGCTGGATTTTACGCAAGTCACCAGCAGCTTTGACCAAGCCGTCAGCGCCAATGCGGAAGCAGGCTTGCTGGAGTTGATTGATTTTAATTTTGCGAGTAAAGCAGTAGCTGCGAATGATGCAGATTGGAGGGCAGCCGCATGAGTTTGAAGCAGCGATTAATAAAGATATTGGGCTTGACAGATAAAGCCCAAGCTACATCAGTGCGTGAGGTAGCCTTGATGCAGAGCAACGGAATCAAGGGTGATGATAGTAAGCAGTCCTCGATTTCACTTTGTTTCATCGCGGCTACGCTTGCTGAGCGTAGTCGAAGGAGCAGTGGTGCGGTGCGCGATTTACGGGAAGCGGCGAATGATGAGATTTGGAGGGTAGCAGCATGACAGACAAAAAACGTGGTTTGTCTCCTATTGTTTTTTGTTTTTGTTCGGGAGTGATATTGATAATGAATGAA
>CXWL01001582.1_pt1 | contig 16680 bp, 15 predicted proteins | sample 590931 | NCBI WGS metagenome assembly CXWL01 (sample SAMEA3498368, study PRJEB10139) | groundwater metagenome | biome: water well; material: biofilm material | place: Germany | collected 2015-04-27 | reverse complement strand
GGCGCCGGGTCGGTCAGATCGTCTGCCGGCACGTAGATGGCTTGCACCGAGGTGATCGATCCACGCTTGGTGGAGGTGATGCGCTCTTGTAGTTGTCCCATCTCGGTCGAGAGGGTGGGCTGATAACCGACGGCGGACGGCATACGGCCGAGCAAGGCGGACACCTCTGAACCGGCCTGGGTAAACCGGAAGATATTGTCCACGAAAAGCAGCACGTCCTGGTTTTCTTCGTCGCGGAAATATTCGGCGACGGCCAGTCCGGTCAACGCAACGCGCAGACGCGCGCCGGGTGGCTCGTTCATCTGGCCATAGACCAGTGCAACTTTCGACTTGGTGAAGTCCTTGGGATCGATGACCTTCGATTCCTGCATTTCGTGCCAGAGGTCGTTGCCCTCACGAGTCCGTTCACCGACGCCTGCGAACACTGAAAACCCCCCGTGGTGCAAGGCGATGTTGTTGATGAGTTCCATGATGATGACGGTCTTGCCGACTCCGGCGCCACCGAAGAGGCCAACCTTCCCGCCCTTGCTGTACGGCTCGAGAAGATCGACGACTTTAATCCCGGTTTCGAGTACTTCGGTCTTGGTGTCCTGATCTTCGAGCTTGGGTGCAGGCCGGTGAATGGGATAGGTCTTTGTCGTGCTGATGGGGCCCATCTCGTCGACTGGTTCGCCCAACACGTTGATCAGCCGCCCCAATGTCTCGCGGCCGACCGGCACGGAAATCGGTGCCCCGGTATCATGCACATCCATCCCGCGCGTGAGACCGTCTGTCGTGGACATGGCGATACCGCGGACGCGGTTTTCACCGAGGTGCAGCGCGACTTCAAGGGTGATGCGGACTGCCGGCGTGCCGGCGGCCTTATTCTCTTCCTGAATCACTTTGAGCGCGTTGTATATATTCGGCAGTTGTCCGGCAGGAAACTCCGCGTCCACTACCGGTCCGATAACTTGAATCACTTTTCCTATGCTCATAACGCTCCTTCTCTCGCGAGTTCTGAATTCTGAGTCTTGAGTTCTGAGTTCTAGCAGCGTTCTCACTCAGAACTCAGCACTCAGAACTTCCAACCTACTTAAGCGCCTCTGCGCCGCCGACGATGTCCATCAATTCTTTGGTAATGGCGGTCTGGCGGGTTTTGTTGTAATGCAAGGTCACTTTCTTGATCAGTTGTCCTGCGTTCCTGGTTGCGCCATCCATCGCTGCCATCCTGGCGCCATGCTCCGCTGCGGCTGATTCCAGCAAGATACGAAACGTCTGCGTCTGGAAATGTTTGGGAATGAATATATTCAGGAGGTCGGCTTCGCCCGGTTCATAGAGGTAGCTGCCGCCGGTTGTGCCTTCCGCCTGTGCCGCCCCGAACTCTGCTGCTGCATCGACAGGGAACAGCTTCTCCACGATCACGCGCTGTTGAATGGCCGATTTGAACTCGTTGTAGACAATGTGGAGTTCGTCGAACGTCCCCTTGACGAAGTGGTCTGTCAGGTCGCCGCCGATATCGATGGCATGCTCAAAAGTGAGCTTGTCGAAGATGCCGGTCCATTCCTGCCTGATCGGCCAGGTCCGGCGGCGAAAATAGTCGCGGCCTTTGCGCCCCACGATGCTCAAACTTACTTGAAGTCCCTGGGCTTCGCATTGCCGCACAAACTCCGAGCTCTTACGCACGATATTGCCGTTGAACCCGCCGCACAGTCCGCGATCGCTCGTGACGACAAGCACCTCGACCTTCTTCCCTTCGCGCTTCTGCAGCAGGGGATGTGAAGATCGATTCACCCGCCGGCTCAGGTTGCTGACCACGCCTCGCATTTTGAGGGCGTAGGGGCGCGCCGCGAGAATGCGGTCCTGCGATCGTTTCAGCTTCGCCGCAGCCACCATCTTCATGGCCTTGGTGATCTTCTGTGTATTCTTAAACGCCGAAATTTTACGGCGTAGACTTTGTAAACTTGGCATAGTTTCAGGGGACTCAGCGCCCCAATTAAAAATTCAAAATTGAAAATTATGAATTATGATTTGGCCCCGTACCCCATCGTGTGTTTAAAGGTCACGAGAATCTCTTTCAGTCTGCCACCGACCTTGTCATCGATCTTCCCAATGCTCGCGATTTCTTTCTTCAGGTCCGGATGGTGCTGTTGTACGTAGCGCAGCAGGTCGGCTTCAAATTGTTGGACCTTGTCGACTGGGACATCGTCTAGGTAGCCGTTGACGCCGGCGTAAATCGACAGCACTTGATCGGCGACCGGCATCGGTTTGTATTGCCCCTGTTTGAGCAATTCCACCATCCGCACGCCGCGCGCAAGCTGCATCTGCGTCGCTTTGTCCAGCTCGCTGCCGAACTGCGAGAATGCAGCCATTTCACGATACTGCGCAAGGTCAAGCCGAAGGGTACCGGCTACCTGTTTCATGGTCTTGATCTGAGCCGAACCTCCAACGCGTGAGACCGAGAGGCCCACGTTAATCGCGGGACGAATACCGGAGTAAAACAGATCGCTGCCGAGATAGATTTGCCCATCGGTAATCGAAATGACGTTGGTCGGAATGTAGGCGGACACGTCACCGGCTTGTGTTTCAATGATCGGCAGCGCGGTGAGGCTTCCCCCGCCGAGCTTGTCGCTGAGCTTCGCTGCGCGCTCCAACAATCTGGAGTGCAGATAGAATACGTCGCCAGGATAGGCTTCGCGGCCTGGTGGACGTCGGAGCAACAGAGACAGCTGGCGATAGGCCACGGCGTGTTTGGAGAGGTCGTCGTAGACGATCAACGCATGTTTGCCGTTATCCCGGAAGTACTCGCCGATGGCGGCGCCGGAGAAGGGCGCCAGGTACTGCATGGGCGCCGCATCGCTCGCAGTGGCCGCTACCACGATGCTGTATTCCATTGCGTGGTTCTCTTCGAGCGTCTTGACCACACGCGCGACGGTTGAACGTTTCTGGCCGATGGCGACATAGATGCAAAAAACGTTGAGGCCCTTTTGGTTGATGATCGTATCGACGGCAATGGCGGTCTTGCCGGTCTGCCGGTCGCCGATGATCAACTCACGCTGTCCTCGGCCGATGGGGATCATGGCGTCGATGGCCTTGATGCCTGTCTGCAAGGGTTCGCGTACCGACTGACGTGTATTGACGCCGGGGGCCACCACCTCGATGCGGGACGAGAGCGTCGACTTGATCGGGCCCTTGCCATCGATCGGCTGGCCGATCGCGTTCACCACACGGCCGATCAAGGCTTCGCCGACTGGAATTTCCGCAATGCGCCCTGTGCGCTTGACTGGATCGCCTTCCTTGACTCCAACGTCATCGCCCATGAGCACGGCGCCGACGTTATCTTCTTCAAGATTCAACGCGATTCCGTAGAGACCGCCGGGAAACTCGAGCATTTCTCCGGCCATGGCTCCGTCGAGACCATAGACCTTGGCAATTCCGTCTCCGACCTGAATGACCGAGCCCGTCTCCTTGACGTCGACTTGCTTGTCGAAACCTTTGATCTTTTCTTTGATAATCGAACTGATTTCTTCTGCCTTAATCTGCATAGCTACTCCTTAATCAACAAACTCTGCATCGCTTGTAACCGCCCCAGCACGGTGCTATCGACCACCGTGCTGCCGAGACGGATCTGCATGCCGGCGAGATAGCGGGCATCTGTATGAAAGGTGACTTCGACTTGGCGCTTGAGCATGGTGCGCAAGCGATTGCTGATTTGATCTTGTTCGCCTGGGGGTAGGGCCGTTGCGGAGAACACGGTGACTTGCTGAGTGCCTTTCGACGCATCGGCAAGCTTGGCAAAGGCCTCGGCGATTTCAGGAAGAAAGCCGACGCGATTTTTCTTCACTAACTGTTCGAGAAAGGTTTTCCCGATAGGAGGACACCCCAAACGTGAACCGAGTTCTGCAAGAACGGCAATTTTGTCTTCGGCTCCAAAGCTCGGCGAGGCCACGACATGGCGCAATTCTGCCGAATCCTTGATCGCTTGCCCCAGCTCCGTTAAGGCCGCACGGGTTGGGTCGATGGTGGATTGGTCGAGGAGTTCGAATAGCGCCTGTGCATAACGTCGCGCCACTGCTGTCTTAATCACTTTAACGGTCCGTTCGCTCTTTATTTAGAGAAAGGGGGTAGCCTTCGTGGCTCGCACGAAAAGCAGCGCGACAAGTTAGCATTGGCAGACGAGGGCTGTCAATATGACGGTGTGGATCGAAAGAAAGCTAAAATGATTGGATGATGCCGCCGCCCAGTACACGATCATTTCGATAGAACACCGCGGATTGCCCTGGACTCAAGGCGCGCTGTGGCTCATGGAAGACAATGCGGAGGGTGCCATCTGAACGAGACTGGATGGTCGCAGGCGTGGCAGGCGTGGCATACCGGACCTTGACCTCGGCCTCTCTCGATCCACCGAGTAGTGAGGAGTCGAAGAGATTCAGATCTGCGACATCACACTGACTGCGCCGCAATGACTCTTCTCCTCCAAGGACGACAGTATTGGTAGCGGGCTGGACTTGCTGAACATAGAGCCTGCGGCCGGCCGCGATCCCGAGCCCCCGTCGTTGACCGGGTGTATAAAAGGCGATCCCTTCATGGTCGCCTAAATATTGTCCCTCATCGTCCACGAAGGCCCCCGGCTTCTTGGCAGCAGGCGCCTCCTTCTCGATAAAGGTTCGATAATCGCCATGGCTCACGAAGCAAATTTCCTGGCTTTCCTTCAATTCATCTGCGGGAAGGCCCAACGCCTCCGCTTCCTTCCACACGTCAGTCTTCTGCATTCCTCCCACAGGAAAGAGCAGCCGCGCGAGCCATGACTGCCTGAGGCGATAGAGAAAATAGCTTTGATCTTTCCTGGGATCGGCCGCTCGCTGAAGAGTCGACTGCCCCTCGGATTCCCCAATGCGAACATAGTGACCGGTGGCCACAAAATTGATCCCGCGCGCGTCCGCAAGCTCAATGAGAGCCCGCAGTTTGACGCGCTCGTTGCACCGGACACAGGGATTGGGCGTTGTACCTTCGAGATAGCCGGCTACAAAGTCGTCGATCACGCCGGCACGAAAGGTTTCTCTGGTGTCGACCACCTCATGCGGGATCTTCAATGTCTGCGCGACATATCGGGCAATACCGACCTTGCAGCAGCCACGTTCTTCCCAGCGCTTAGAGACTGCGACGGTTTCGTCTTCGTGCTCCCAGACCTGAAGTGTGACACCACGAACGTCGTAGCCCTGGCGTACCAGAAGGGCTGCGGCGACAGAGCTGTCCACTCCACCGCTCATGCCAAGGAGAACAGTAGGGCAAGCCATAGGGGCGCTATTGTACTGAGGAGAGAGGAAAAGGGCTAGCCCGCATTTTTCATGAAGGTTCGTTGCGAAAGCGTGCAGACGCGAAGCGAGACGGGCACTCGGAGGCGTGAAGCCCTGAGGCATACTCGTGCAGTATGTCGAAGGGGTAAACGGCGAGACTGCCCGTCACAGCCGCGTATCCGGGCTTGCAGCAGAAGCTTCATGAATAATGCGGGCTAGGGGCTGTTTCCTGCAGTTAACGGGCAGATGCAGCAAGATTGGGCGACACGTCGACCGGTGGGTTACGTTCGCCGCTCCAATGATGATCTCCCATGTCGCACATCCCATGGAAACGAGAACCTTCTTCGATCGCAATGACCGGGGTTCGGATATCGCCAACAAGTACACCAGGCTTAAGGATATGGATCTTTTCAAGGGCAGTGACGGTGCCGTTGATCTTGCCGCTATTCATGAGCACTCCAACTGATACGACGCCCTCGATTACGGCATGCTCTCCGACGATCAGAGTTCCGGATATATATATCTCGCCTTCGACGCGCCCATCAATCCGAACTGTGCCATCAAAGCTCACGACGCCCTTGAAATCCGTGCCTCTCCCTAACAGCGTAAAATTCTCGTTGTCTTGCTCGATTTGCTGAGCGCGCTCTTTCATTGCCCACATGATCGCCTCCTAAGGCTCTTCCCGCACATGCATGGCCCGGCACCACACAAAAATATACAGGTAAAATGCCTAGATAGTAATATGTTTCCTAGCCATTGACGCGTTTGATATGAGGGGGTGTGATCACTCCGATGGGCAGCAGCGAGGCATCCCGAGAGACATCGCGAACGCCGTGAGCCATTTCGAGTGCGCCGTTGAACAACACGCCGTCTTCCATTGAAAGGACCGGCGTCTTGACGCTTCCATTCATGATGGCCGGAGCACGGAGCTTGATGCTGTCTTTCGCAACGACATCCCCGGTGATCTTTCCCTTACAGACAATGGTTCCGGCAGTAATTTTTGCCTGGATGATGGCCTCTTCACCAATCAGGAGCACGCCGTCNNTACCCTTGAATTCGACTCCCTTCCCCACAAAGGCACTAATGTCCCCCGCCCCATCGGCAATTGTTGAATTTGCAACAACCATGGTAACCTCTTTGCCTTCCTGCTCGTTAGAGCCTGTCTCTTCTCTTTTTTCCTGTCCCCACATGAACGCGCCTCCTCGAGTTGATGCCTCCACTATTCCAGCATAGCTGTGATGCTGTCATGAGAAGTAGTCGATCAGAATGCTCATGGCCGCGCATACGTATAAGCAACAAGTATGCCTCTACGTAGCCAGGCCTCTTTGAGGCAGAATGTGGCGTGGACTAGTTCAGAAGTGTCTCAAGAATTCCATCGAGTTCAGGATGGGAGAAGTAGTGAATGACGATTTTACCGCCTCGTTTCCCTTTCTGGATTACGACTTTAGTGCCTAATCGTTTCTGTAATCGATCTTCCACGTCAGACCAAGGGGTTCGCTGCAATTCCTTTATCCCTCGTTTCTTCGCAACTGACGCAGACTCTACGAGTTTTTCTGTTTCTCTCACCGATAAAACGTTTGAGACTACCAACTTGGCAACTCTAAGCTGTTCATTCTGTTCATGGAGACCGAGAATGACTTTGGCATGCCCCATGGAGATTTGATTCGTTTCAATCAGCTGCTGGATCTCCGAAGGAAGATTGATAAGACGTACGATATTGGCAACCGACGATCGCTCACAATCGACTCGATGCGCAATTGTGTCCTGGGTTAGTCCAAATTCGTTCATCATCCGATGGTAAGTTTTAGCCATTTCCATGGGATTGAGATCTGCGCGTTGAATATTCTCTATCAGCGCCAGGACAACAGATTCTTCATCTCCGCAATTGCGAATGACGGCTTGAATCGTTTCCAGTCCTGCTTCTTTCGCCGCGCGCCAACGCCGTTCACCGGAAATGATCTCGTAGATTCCGTCGCCCTTGCGGCGAACTAATATCGGTTGAAGCAATCCATTTTGCTTCAATGAGGCTGTGAGTTCTGCGAGTTCCTGAGGGGAAAACGATTGTCTCGGCTGATACCGGTTCGGTACGATCGCATCGATCCGCAGATGTTGCACCTCAGGCAATTCCGGCATCGATACGGGCTTGATGGCGGGCAGCAATGCGTCGAGTCCTCTACCGAGCGCTTTTTTCTCCATGACTCACAAACTCCTTGGCTAAGGACAGATAGGCTTGCGATCCTGCCGATGCGACGTTATATAACATGGCTGGGCGTCCATAACTTGGAGCCTCCGCCAGTGTTACATTGCGGGGGATCACTGTGTTGTAGACGACATCTTTGAAATATCCACGAACTTGTTCAGAGACCTGACGCGCCAACGTATTCCGCGCATCGAACATTGTCAAGACGATCCCTTCCAGCTGGAGTTCAGGGTTAAACGACTGACGAACTCGATCGATATTTCCAACCAAGCGGCTTAGCCCTTCCATGGCATAATATTCACATTGAACCGGGACTAAGACGCCACGAGCTGCAACGAGTGCATTCACCGTCAGAATTCCCAATGTAGGAGGACAATCGAGAAAAATAACGTCGAACAACTTGTCAACATCTCGCAAAAAATGCCGAAGCAGTTTTTCACGTTCTTCAACATTCACTAGCTCTATTTCTGCTCCTGATAAGTCAGCATTTGCCGGCAACAGTGATAAACCGTTCACTTCGGTGACTTGTACGGCATCATGAAATTTTACATAATTAATCAAGCAGTTATACACAGTAGTCTGTAGAGAACGAGGGTCGATCCCTAATCCACTCGTGGCATTCCCTTGTGGATCCATATCCACAAGCAAGACACGATTGCCAAGGAGTGCGACCCCAGCGGCAAGATTCACAGCTGTTGTCGTCTTTCCTACGCCACCCTTTTGATTTGCGATTGCTATAATCTTTGCCATATTGAAGGCTGAACCATTCACTCCTACACATGCCCATCAATAATGTTCCACGTGGAACATTCACATATCGACGGACTGTATTATGGGCTATTTTTCTCAAGCACCGATATAACTCTCTTCCCAGACGCCTGAGGAAGAATAAACGCTGTTTCGCTTACAAGATGAAATTCTTTTCCGATTTCTTGTTCCTCAATGATTTCTGTTCGATACAAAACGATCTTCCCTTTTGTGGCCAATAATTCAGGAATATATTCCTTTATTTCTTTATACTTCAAGGCCCTTAGCACAACCATATCAATAGTATGCCGGAGTGGTTGTTTGGCATATTGTTCGATAGTGCCATTAAATACAGCCACATCATGCAGTTTTAATAGGCCGATCACCGAATTGAGGAAAGAACATTTCTTCCGAACCGGTTCTACTAGAATTAGTCGAATATCAGATCTCGCAATTTTAAGAGGAATACCAGGAAACCCTCCTCCAGATCCTATATCGAGCACCACGCTATTTTTCTGGAAGCTTGTCGCGATAAGCACACCAAGCGAGTCAATGAAATGCTTGATGATAATTTCCTTGGGGTTAGTGATCGTCGTGAGATTGATTGATTTATTCCACTCAATGAGATGAGTGAGATAACGCATGAACTGCTCTGCATGGACTTCCTCGATTGTTAGCCCAAGCTCCCTTGCAGCGCTAACCGTGAGATCCCGCAATTCCTGTTCATGTTCCACGTGGAACAATTACGTGAATCAGCAGATGAGGTCAAGACATTCTAGAGGGATAATAGAAATATCGTCATTCGCTCGTCCTGGATTAGGCTAGCTGAAGACTATCTCTGCCGGATCCACCCTTGTATTTTTCGAGTGCGACGAGGAGAAGAGAAATTGCTGCTGGTGTGACTCCTGAAATTCTCGATGCCTGGCCAATAGAGGCAGGGCGAACCTTTTTTAATTTTTCTCTGACCTCCTGTGAAAAACCAGGAGTTCCATCGTAATTGAAGGCTACCGGAATAGCCTTTGTTTCGAGACCTTTGAATCGGTTTATCTGCTGAAGCTGGCGCTTTATGTAACCTGAATACTTGACCTGTAACTCTATTTCATGAGCAGTTTCAATATCTTCCACCGTGCTCATCTCAAGCGCCTCTAACAGGGGCCTATAATGTGCCTCCTGGCGTCGTAAAAGTTGAGCTGTTGTATAGGGCCCAGAGATCTCCTGAATCTGAATCTTGGCTAGCCGTTCACGAACAGCTTCCGTGAGTTTTGGTCGAAACTCTTCGAGGCGTAAGAGCTCAGATTCAATTGATTGTTGTTTTATCTTAAACTTTTCATATACTTCGTCGCAAATCAATCCAACCATCCGTCCAGTATCAGTTAATCGAAGGTCAGCATTTCCATGGCGCAATAGTAGGCGGTATTCTGCCCGTGATGTAAACATGCGATAGGGCTCGCGTGCGTCTTTTGTGATGAGATCATCAATTAAAACACCAATATAGGCCTGCGACCGGTCGAGCACTAATGGGGGTTCGTCTCGAAATCCAAGGACTGCATTAATTCCAGCCATGAGACCCTGAGCCGCTGCTTCCTCATATCCGGAGGTCCCATTGATTTGCCCTGCGTGGTAGAGACCATTTAAAAGCTTAGTCTCCAGGGTCTGGTGCAGTTGCCGTGGTGGAAAGTAGTCGTATTCAACCGCATAGCCAGGCTTAAGCATGGTGGCTTGCTCTAATCCTGGAATCGTTTTCAGAATCCCGGCCTGGACATCGACCGGTAGGCTGGTGGAGATTCCGTTGGGATAAAATTCGCGGCTATCCAACCCTTCAGGCTCAATAAAGACCTGGTGGCGTTCTTTGTCGGCAAAACGCACGACTTTGTCTTCAATCGATGGGCAATACCGAGGCCCTACCGACTCAATAATGCCGCTGTAGAGCGGTGACCGGTCAAGATTGCGTTGGATCAGTTCGTGTGTTGCACGATTGGTATGGGTCAAATGACAGGGGAGCTGACGGTTATCAATCCGGTCGGTCCGATACGAAAACGGCACCGGTGGATCATCTCCCGGCTGAGGCGTCATCACGGAAAAATCGATAGTGGCTCCGTCCAAGCGAGGAGGCGTGCCGGTTTTGAGCCGGCCCACTTCGAATCCCAGGTCGCGCATACAATCGGACAGATGCTCGGCAGACGCCTCTCCGGCTCGTCCCGCAGGAAAATGATTCAAGCCGACATGGATAAGTCCCTTAAGGAATGTTCCCGATGTCAGAATAACGGCCTTCGCGTGTATGTGATCGCCATGGTTCGTCACCACACCGGTAATCGCACCGGCATGCGTCAGCAAGCTATCGACCGTCCCTTCACCGATCGTCAGCCCTGATTGCAGGCCCAACGTTCGTTGCATGGCGTCCCGGTACAGCTTCTTGTCGCATTGGACGCGGAGGGCCCGCACCGCAGGGCCTTTACTCGTGTTGATGAAGCGGAACTGGATGCCGGCAAGATCGGTGTTCCGCGCCATTTCCCCGCCCAGCGCATCGATTTCCTTTACCAGATGTCCTTTGGCGATTCCCCCGATCGCCGGGTTGCACGACATCTGTGCGATTCGGTCACGATCCATCGTGAGCAACAAGGTTTGCGCACCCATGCGCGCTGCAGCCAAGGCGGCTTCGCAGCCGGCATGACCTCCGCCCACCACAATGACGTCGACTGACTGTCCCATGTTCAACCTTTTCCTACTTACCGATACAGAATTCTGAAAAGATTCGGCCGAGAATCTCGTCTGTCGTAATGGCGCCCGTAATTTCTCCGAGCGCGTCGGCTGCAGCGCGCACATCGATCGAGACAAACTCTCCGGCCATTCCGCACCGCACGGACTCGAGAGCCTGGCCCAGGGATTCACTGGCCCGGCGTAATGCGTCACGATGCCGTACGTTCGTCACCGTGACGCTCTCCGCTGCCTCAAAGCCCTCGGACACAAGCTGAGCGCGAAGAGCCGACTTCACCGTCTCAATCCCCAAACCTGTTTTAGCCGAAACAACAAATACCTGGTGGCCCTCAAGCGCGGTATCAGTTTCCACTGTCGCGGCAAGATCCGCCTTGTTCAGGATCACTATATGCTTACGACCCCTGGCGGCGCTCAAGAGCGCCCGATCATCGCTCGTGAGAAGCACACTGCCATCCACGACCACTAACAGGAGGTCCGCCTCGTTCTGCGCAGCACGCGTCCGTTTAATCCCTTCCTGCTCGACAATATCGTCCGTTTCCCGCACTCCTGCCGTATCAACCAAACGAATCATCACCCCGTCGAGATCGATAGATTCCTCAATGGCATCCCTCGTCGTCCCGGGAATGGCCGTCACAATCGCCCGCTCTTCCCTCAGAAGACGGTTCAACAGACTGGATTTGCCGACATTCGGTCGGCCAAGGATGACGACTCGCGCGCCTTCCCGCAAGATCCGGCCCTCCTGCGCCGTGGTTTCCAGCCTCTGAACCACCGCACAGGCCTCGCCCACGATGCGCACCAGTTCATCGCGCTGAAGAAAGGAAATATCTTCGCCCACAAAATCGATTCCCGCCTCTACATGGGCCAATACCGTTAGAAGAGAGGTCCGAGCCTGTTCCACCTCACGAGCGAGATCACCTCGTAGCTGGCGTTGAGCGATATTCAATCCGGCGGATGATGTGGCCCTGATCGTATCGAGTACCGCTTCCGCCTGGGAGAGATCTAACCGCCCGTTGAGAAAGGCCCGCTTCGTAAACTCTCCCGGCTCCGCCATCCGTGCGCCGGACTCAATACATACCGTACAAACCATCCCAAGCACCAAGGCTCCGCCATGAGACTGAATCTCCACCACGTCCTCTGCCGTATACGATCGAGGCCCTTTCATATAGACCACGAGCGCTTCATCGAGTAGGCCCGATATAGGTAGGCGTTTGTGAAGGATGGGCGTCACTTTCTGACTCTGCGATGCGGGGATTACAAGATCGGCAAGATGTAGCGTATGGGAGGGAACCGATGAGAGCGGATCACCAGAGCGAAGCCGAACAACTTGGGAGGCGACAGCAAGCGCATGAGGACCACTCAGACGAACGATCCCAATACCGCCCTCGCCTGCGGGGGTGGCAATGGCACAAATCGTGTCGTTGAGTCCGCCATGCATGACGCCTCTTTCACTGGCAGGAGGCTGAAAAAGTCTTCCAACGTAGGAAGATCGTTATTTGGTTTATTTGGTTTGTCTTGTTTCTTTGGTTGTACGAAACTAACCAGATGAACCAAATCAACCAGATAAACAAAACAAACCAGATCAACGGACAGACCAGATAAACAAGATAGACCGGCCGGGAGACGCCTATGCGTTCGGGCTGCTGCTCTGCTCAGCCCCTGCTGAGGCCAGCGCCTTGTCGTTCAACAGAAAACGATCCGTGATCAATTGTTGAGAGATGGTTAGGACATTGTTCGTCACCCAATACAACACAAGGCCTGCAGGGAAATTCACGAACAGAAATGTCAGACCAATCGGGAGCACCAACATGATCTTCGCCTGTGTCGGATCCATCGTGGTGGGCGTGATTTTCTGTTGGATAAACATCGTCGCCCCCATAAGGATCGGCAACACATAAAAGGGATCCTGCAGCGACAAATCTGTCACCCAGAGCATGAAAGGGGCTTGGCGCAAATCGATCGTCGTGTAGAGGACATTGAACAGGGCCACGAAGACCGGCATCTGCAAGAACATCGGGAGAAACCCACCCAACGGGTTCACTTTCTGCTCCCGATAGAGTTTCATTAATTCCTTGTTCAAACGGTCGCGGTCACCCTTGTATTTCTCCTGGACTTCTTTGATCTTCGGTTGAATGACCCGCATCATTCTCATCGACTTATAGCTCTTGTATTGCAGCGGCACAAATAAGATCTTGATCGCCATCGTCAGCAGGATGATGGTGAGCCCATAGTTGGGGACATAGTCATGAATGAACCGCAGCACATAAAAGATCGGCTTCGCGACCGACTTTACAACCGACCAACTGCCGAAGATGAAGAATCCGAAATCGATCAGATCTTCCAGGCCCATGTCCAGGGCTTTGAGCGTGTCGTATTCCTTTGGGCCGGCATAGAGCTGAAGCGCAGCAGAGGATGTGCCTGCTGATGCGGCCATCCGCACCATGGTCGTTACAATCTGCTCGCCTTCAGTTTTGGCCAGAGAAGATGCGCCCTGTTTCGGGATTAACACCGATACGAAGTACTTATCGTGCAAGGCGACCCACTTGACCGCCCCCTTCCGCTCAAGCTCTTTTTCCGGTGTTTCATTGTCTACCTTGTCGTCAACCTGCGAAGCGGAGCCGATCACGCCGATAAACCCGCTGCCCCATTCCACGATTCCGAAGTTAGTTCCCAGTACGACGTCGTAGGGATCGGTGATTCCCTCCAGGGCAACCGCGACATCTACGACATAACTATCGTGATGAAAGGTCAGCTTTTTCTCCACGCCGATATGGCTGATCGGATCGTGAAACTGCATCGTGACATGCCCGACAGGATGCGCGGCATCGAGTGTGGTGAAATCCTTCTCAATATTATAGAGGCCTTCGCGAATCGTCTTGTCGATGTCGGCATTCGTGACTGTAATCGAGAGAGGGCCCTTGAATTTCCCCCCGTGATACACGAGCTGCACCGGCTTTTTTTCAGGAGGCGACGTGTGGTACCGCTTCAGCTCCCACGTTCGAATCACCCCACCACGATTCGACAGTCCGACCCGAACCAGGTCGGTTTCAATCGTCACCGTCTGTTCCAATATTGTCGGTGCAATATCCGACGAGGGAGCGCCAGGTTTTTGACCGGATTTGGATGGCAGGCTCGAACTGGTCGAACCGCTGTCCTTGCCTATTCCGGGGGCGGGAGCCGGCTCTAGTTCCGCGGAGGAGCCAGGGCCAGCGGCATCCTCAGTAGGGGGCTGAGGATGATTCTGGTCAGGAGCCCATCCCATCTGTCTGATAAACAGATCGAATCCCAGGATGATCGCTAACGATAGAACGAGAAAGACGACAACGCGTTTGTCCATAATAAACCGCTACCCCGATATGACTAATTGCGATCCTAGTACGTCTGGCGAACGTTAGTGTAGTGCGTCAGAAATAGCCTTACACACCGTTCGTGCTGAGCCTGTCGAAGCATGAACGGAAGCCATCAGAACCATGAGCCCTTCGACAAGTTCAAGACGAACGGGATATGTCAAGAAGTGTGAGACGCACTGCGCTAGTCCTCATGGATACGAAGCAGCCGTTGGCGCTGAAGCGTCGACAGCCATGTCCCTTTCAAGATGGCAAAGGGTTGCACAATCGAATCCCGCTTGGGGAAGACCACAAGGTCCAGTCCAGGGAGCAAATGACCACGCAGTTGCCGTGTCAGTTCCCGAAACAGGCGCTTTACCCTATTCCGGCTGACGGCTATACCGAACCGTTTCCCCACCACAATGCCGACCCGGCTGCCAATCCCGTCAGTCCGGCAAACTATCATATTAAACAGGGCGGTCGAGATACGGCTTCCGTGCTCNNTTGCACAGGACTTCGCCTTCGAGACCAGCGATCTGGACTCGGCCATGGTCACATGCTGTCATCCTGTGTTGGGAGCTACTTTGATCTGGGGCACATAACGGAGGGTAAAGATTCCTTCGTGCAGCCCTAGTCAGCGTCGCTCGACCTATACGGTTAAGCGAGCCCGTCCCTTCGCGCGACGACGAGCCAACACCTTCCGGCCATTCTTCGTGCTCATCCGCTTACGAAATCCATGCTCGCGTTTTTTCTTGAGATTTGATGGCTGCTGAGATGTAAACGACATACGATCACTCCTTACCTAAGACGACTCAAAATGACAAGGGGCATTATAGGGATGGGGCCAGCGCCCTGTCAAACTACGCGCCCATAGGAAGCTCGTTATTTGGTTGATTTGGTTTGTCTGGTTGATTTGGTTGAACGAAATTAACCAAATAAACAAAACAAACCAAATCAACTAAATAAACCAAACCAGACCAGGCTAGGCGAGATCTCATGTTTGTGTTTCTCTCCTCCGATATCTAGAATAGGAGGACGGCTTGCCATGAAACTCGAAACTGATCGATCATTTCCCCCGGAGCTTCAATCCCTGGTCGTTGAGGCACAGGCACGGCTCACCGCATCCCGTGCGGTTGAGCGAATGTGGGCCTGCGACCATCGACTTTGGAAACAAGATCCCACCGACATCGCCAACCGCCTCGGCTGGTTGACCATCGTTGAGTACATGAAAGATAGGGCCGAGGATTTGCTGACCTTCGCCGCTTTGGCCAAAAAGCGCGGCATCCGCGACGTGGTCCTGCTCGGGATGGGTGGCAGCAGCTTGGGGCCAGAAGTCCTTCGCGCAACGTTTGGACCATCCAATGAGTTCCCGCGTTTGTGGGTTCTCGACTCTACCGTTCCAGGCTGGATTCAACAGGTCACACAGGCGATCGACCCGGCTCGAAGCCTATTCATCCTTGCCAGCAAATCCGGCGGAACCATCGAAGTCATGTCTCTCTTTGCCCACTTTTGGGAACTTGTCCATAAGACTCAGGGCCACCAAGGCGGCGAACATTTTATCGCCATTACCGATCCCGGCACCGGGTTAGAAAAACTTGCAGCAGAACATCGGTTCTGGCGAATCTTTACCAACCCACCCGACATCGGTGGGCGGTACTCGGTCCTTTCCTATTTTGGACTAGTCCCGGCGGCTCTGATGGGAATCGATGTTGCACGATTGATCACGCGTGCCATAGCCATGGCCCAGGCCTGCCGCACCCAGACCCCTCTTGAACGGAATCCCGGAGCCGACCTTGGCGCAACGATGGCCTCGCTGGCGCAGGCAGGGCGCAACAAAATCACCCTGATCTCATCACCGCAGATCGCCGCATTTGGTCTGTGGGCGGAACAGCTCCTCGCGGAAAGCACAGGGAAGGAAGGAACCGGCCTCATCCCTGTAGCAAACGAACCGATTGTCTCTCCGACCGCCTATGGCACGGACCGGCTCTTTGTCTATCTGCGGTTAAAGGGAGATCAGAATAGACAGCTTGACCGGCAGATTGCGGGGCTCGCGCGGCATGGACACCCGGTCCTGACTCTCGCGCTCCAAGACCGTTACGATCTCGCAGGGGAATTTTTCAGGTGGGAAATCGCCACGGCCGTGGCGGGCCATCTCCTGGGGATTCACCCCTTCGATCAACCGAACGTTCAAGAAAGTAAAGACAACACTGCCCGCGTGCTGGACACCATCCAGGCCACCGGCCGGTTGCCGAAACAAACGACCGCGACAGCGGCACAAGCCGCGGCGCAACTCAAGCGACAATGTCGGCCCGGCGCCTACGTCGCCATCTTGGCCTATACGACACCCTCCTTCAGGATGGAGCAGGCCATCCGCTCTCTGCGAAGAGCGCTCGTCTCCCATCACCATGTGACGACGACAGCC
>CXWL01005657.1_pt1 | contig 16688 bp, 12 predicted proteins | sample 590931 | NCBI WGS metagenome assembly CXWL01 (sample SAMEA3498368, study PRJEB10139) | groundwater metagenome | biome: water well; material: biofilm material | place: Germany | collected 2015-04-27 | reverse complement strand
CCGGTGCCGGGCGGCGTGGCAATGAACGCCGGGTCGTGCGGCGTGAGCGTGCCGGTCATTGGCTCGAGCCAGTAGGCGAGGACGCGGTCGAGTCCGAGATCGGCGACAAAGGCGAAACGGTTGTCCGGCGAAATGGTGACCGAGTGCGGGTGCGGCTTGTCCTGGCGGGTCTTGTTCGGACCAAGCGGGCCGGTGTGGGTGATGAGCGAGGCGCGCCGGCCAAGGCGGCCGTCCGCTTCGAGCGGAAAAGAGGCCACGTATCCCGCGCCGTAGCTGACAGTGATGAGCATCCGGCCGGTGGCGTCGGTGGCGAGCATGCTGGTGTTGCCGCCGCCGCCGGTGCCGCGGGCATTCAACAGCGTCAGCTTGTCCGACGCGGGATTGAAGGCGAAGGCGGCCACGCCGCCGCCAGGCCGACTGTCGGGGCCGGGACCTTCGCCAAGGGCGTAGAGCACGCGGTGATCGGGGCGCCAGGCGAGGAAGGTCGGATTCGACGTCGCCGCGGCCACCACCGACTCGCTCAGCGCGCCGGTGACCGGGTCAAGCCGCACGGCGTAGATGCCATGGCTCGCGCCGTCCTTGGGCGTATAAGTGCCGATGAAGATGAGGAGCGAGGCGACCGGCAAAAGCATGAGGGGTTAGGCCCTCAACTCATCGGAAAATGGCGCAAATTGGCAAGTTCGCTCCGTAGGCCGGCGCGGAAATCGGGGTGACTGATGCTGATCAGGGCCTCGCCGCGCTCGCGCAGGGTCCGGCCGTGCAGGTTGATCGCGCCGTATTCGGTGACAACCCAGTGGACATGACCGCGGGTGGTGACGACGCCGGCGCCGGGGGAGAGGGCGGAGACGATGCGCGAGACCTTGCCGCCCATGGCGCGCGAGGGCAAGGCGATGATGGGCTTGCCGCCCGGCGAGAGGGCGGCGCCACGGATGAAGTCCATCTGGCCGCCGATGCCGGAGTAGATCCGGTGGCCGATCGAGTCGGCGCAGACCTGGCCGGTCAGGTCGATCTGGAGGGCGGAGTTGATGGCGACCACCTTGGGATTCTTGCGGATTACCGCGGTGTCGTTGGTCCAGTCGCAGGGGTAGAAATTGACGAGGGGGTTGTCGTGGACGAAGTCAAAAAGCCGCCGGGTGCCGTTGATGAAACTGGTGACAATGCGGCCGGTGCCGACCTTCTTGAGGCGGTTGGTGATGGCGCCGGCGGCGACCAGGTCGATGATCCGGTCGGAAAACATCTCGGTATGGATGCCGAGATCGCGCTTGTTCATCATGCGGGCCAGGGCGGCGTCGGGGATGGCCCCGATGCCCATCTGCAGGGTGGAGCCGTCCTCGACCAACTCGGCGATGAGTTCGCCGATCTGTTTTTCCACCTCGCCGCTGGAGTCGACGGCGTGCTCATGCAGCGGCCGGTCGGTGAGGGTGAACCCGTCGATGCGGTTGAACGGCACGAGGTTGTTGCCGTGGGTGCGGGGCATGCGGGTGTTGAACTCGGCGATCACGTGGCCGGCGGTCTCGGCGGCGGCCTTGGAGGCGTCGCAGGAGGTGCCGAGCGAGCAGTTGCCGTGGGCGTCTGGTTGCGAGAGGCTGAGGAACGCCGCGTCGAGCTTCACCTGCCCGGAGAGGAAGAGGTTGGGGATGTCGGACAGGAAGATCGGCACGAAGTCCGCGCGGCCCTCGGCGATGGCGGCCCGGAGCGGCGTGCCGGTGAAGAGTGAGACGGAGCGGAACTCGCGCTCGCGGCCCGGCTCGGCGAACAGCGCGGGACCGGCCGTGTGCAGGTGATAGATGCGCACGTTCTCGAGATCGCGGCGGGCACACAGGGCCTCGACGAGCGCGGTGGGCGTGGCGGCGGCCCCGTGGATGAAGATATTGGTGCCGCTGCGGATGCCGGCGACTGCAGCAGCCGGTGAGACGGCCCGGGCGGACCAGTTGGGAGGAGAGGGAATCATGGCGTGGAAGAGGGTCAGTAAATATCAGGGCAGCCGGCCGGAAAACAAAGCCCGGACTTTGCGCATTCCTTGCCGGGCTTTCGGCATCCGTTGGCGCCGGGCCTAGGCCAGGGCTTCCTTGAAATGGCGGCGGCACATCGCGACATAGCGGTCGTTGCCGCCGATCTCGACCTGCGCGCCCTCCTTCACCCCGCGGCCGTCGGGTCCGACGCGGAGGTTCATGGTGGCCTTGCGGCCGCAGTGGCAGATGGTTTTCAACTCGATGAGGTTGTCGGCCAGCGCAAGCAGGGCGGCGCTGCCGGGGAAGAGCTGGGCCTGAAAATCGGTGCGCAGCCCGTAGCACAGCACGGGGATGCGGAGCTGGTCGGCAATCTCCGTCAGCTGCTCGACCTGCTTCCGCGTGAGAAACTGCGCCTCGTCCACCAACACGCAGGCGACAGGCTGGGCGGCGTGCGCGGCTTTCACGTGGGTGAAGATGTCCTCGTCCGGCGACAGCGGCAGAGCCTCGGCGTCGAGGCCGAGGCGCGACTTGATGCGGCCGCCCGAGCGGGTGTCGATCGAGGGGATGAAGAGCAGCGTGCGCATGCCGCGCTCGTGGTAGTTGTAGCTCGACTGGAGCAGCGTGGTCGATTTGCCGGCGTTCATCGCCGAGTAGTAGAAATAGACTTTCGCCATTTGGCTGAGATAAAGACCCAGGCGTTGATCTGGCCAACAAAAAGCCTTGCAAGTGTTTTGGGAGATAAGACTGACTTTATTAAAAAGTAAGAATACTAGAAAAAGTAAGAATAAAACTTGTAATATGACTATATTCGAGTAATCCGTCTCACATGAAAGCCAATACGAGGTCAGACAACGTTTGGTTCACCACCAAAGGCCAGGTGGTGATTCCACTGTGGATGCGCAAGGAATTCCATATCGAAGAGGGCTCACGCGCCGTGCTCGTCGCCACGGATGAAGGCATTTTGCTGAAACCTGTCACAAAACGGGCGATAGCGCGTTTGCACGGCATCCTGAAGCGCAAGCCCGGCGGCAAGTCCTTCACCGAGGAATGGGCCGAACATGAGAAAGAAGAAAAGAGCTTGGAGGAGGAAAATTATGCCCGCCACAGTTCTTGATTCACACGCGCTGGTTGCTTTCCTGCGGGAAGAGCCCGGCTCGGAAATGGTGCGAAAGATACTGGAGAAGGCGGCGGAGCGAGATACGCCGGTGCATATGACCGAAGTGAACTACGCCGAGGCGCAATATATCATCCGACGCAGGGAAGGGGATGAAGCGTGGGCGGCAATCGCCAGAGAGTTGCCCGTGATGCCGATAGAGTTTCACACGGCGGATCGCCGCTTGGCTGATGTGGCGGCCGAATACAAGGCCAAGTATAAACTCAGCTTGGCGGATGCCTTTGCGGGCGCGTTGACCAAGGAAAAGAAGGCTGAGCTGGTCACCGGAGATCCGGAATTCAAGGTGCTTGAAAAGGAATTTAAGATACTTTGGCTGCGCTAATATTCGATTCCTGCAATAATGAAGAATGATCAAATAAAGAAATTATGCATGGATTTGCTTGTTTCGGATTCTGAGGATGAAGTGATCTCGTTATTGAAGAATGCCGGGTTTTGGGAGGATAGTAATCTGTGGCGACTTTACGGAGATAAAGAGGGTAATTTTGCGCAGGCGGGAAATCAGCAAGCGCTCCCAGAAGCCGCCTTAGTCGAGAAACTGGTTAATTGCTGCGACGCCAGGCTTATGTGCGAATGTCTTCTCCAAAACATTGGACCGGAATCAGTCGAGGCGCCGGTTAGTGTCAGGGATGCCGTCGCACGTTTCTTTGAAGGCCGTCGGGCTGAGAATAACGAAGCTGGCACACTTGCAAACTGGCCAGCGGCAAAACGGCTCGAGCAGTCGAAATTCATAACCATTGCTGCGACTGGCGGGCGCCCCACAAAGGGACATAAATCTAAGAACATGTGTCTGACCATTGTGGACCAGGCTGAAGGACAGAGTCCGAATCGACTCCCGAAGACGGTCTTGTCTCTAAATGAAAAAAACAAGCAGCGCATTCGGTTTGTTCAAGGTAAGTTCAATATGGGTGGGTCGGGAGCGCTGCGGTTCTGTGGCTCCGCAGGCTTGCAGCTCGTAATCTCGAAAAGGCATCCAAAATTGGCAGAGCGTGAACGAGCAATTGATGAGACCGTCGACCAGTGGGTATTCACAGTTGTTCGTCGTGAAGAACCTAGCACAAAGAGCGGTGAGCCAGTGAATTCAGAGTTCACATATCTCGCACCTGTTACGGCAGATAGTAATCCCAGAAAAGGCGGCTTACTAGGATTCTCAGGGCAAGAGTTAGAGCTGATGCCAGAACAAGACAGAGCGTATGCTCGCCGAATTGCATGGGGCACAGCCATCAAACTGTATGAATACGATACCTCGGTGGGACAGAGCAATGTGCTGCTGCCGGACGGCCTAATGTATGCACTCGAAAGACTATTACCAGAAGTCGCATTGCCGGTTCGAATTCATGAGTGTCGAAGCTATGGAGGTGCACAGGAACGCAGCTTTGAAACAACGATTAGCGGACTGGTTGTGCGCTTGGAAGAAGGCCGTGGTGATAATCTCGAAATAGGGTTTCCAGACTCTGCTGTCTTAAAATTGGGAGATATGAAGATGACTGCGCGCATCTACGCGTTCAAAGAAGGGCGAGGCGCAACATATTTGAAAGATGAGGGAGTCATATTTCAAATCAATGGCCAGGCGCATGGCTATCTTCCGAAATCCTTGTTCTCTCGACCTAAAGCAGTGGGTCTATCCCGCCTTAGGGATTCTTTGTTAGTGCTAGTAGATTGCTCAGGTCTCAGCGCTCGTCAACGCGAGGACTTGTTTATGAGCAGTCGTGATCGGCTTAGTAAAAAGCCGATTAGATACGAAATAGAAGCTGAGATTGAAGAGCTCCTACGCACTAGTCCCAAGCTGCGAAAACTTCAGCAGGAACGTCGAGAACACGATGTAGAGACCAAATTGATGGACGAGCGGCCGCTTGAAGAGGTTTTGGGAAAAATATTCACTGCATCTCCTTCCCTAAAGTTACTCTTCTTGAAAGGGCAGCGTCTCGCACGACCTTTCGCGACTGGAACCGGGGAGAAAAATGGAGGCGGTGGTGGAGTTAAACCAGGCGCAAAAGAGTTCAAGGGTCTTAGGCATCCAACATACTTCCGAATATTAGGTGCCGAGAATGGAAAGGAATATACGAGGCATTGTGAAATCGGGCGACGTTGTAGGATCAAATTTGAGACTGACGTCGAAAACGGCTATTTTGAACGACCCGTCGACAAAGGTGATTTTGATCTGGTCTTACTCGACCATAGCGAGTCGAAGAAGTTGACATGTGCAGTGACGCTCGATGACGGGATCGCACACCTAAGCCTTACGCTTCCGGCTGAGGTCTCGGCGAACGAGGAACTTCACTTTCAATCTACAGTTGGTGATCCGACGTTGGTTCAGCCATTCGTAAATCCGTTTAAACTTATTGTCGAAGCCCGCAAAGAACGGAGTGGTGGCCCGAATAAGCCAAGACCGCCCAGGACGGCTGGAGGGGATGGCGATAGCTCATCGGAATCAGGCATAGAGCTTCCGCCAGTCTTCATGGTTCACGAAGGCGATGAGAGGTGGATCAAATATAAATTTACCGGTGAAACCTCATGCCACGTAATTCCTGATACCTTCGAGGAAGGAGAAGATTCAAAGGTAAGATATACTTTCTACATAAATGCGGACAATACGTCTCTGAAAACAGAAATGAAGTATGGCAAGCAAGACTCCCGCTTGCTTGAGGCAAAATTCAAATACGGTAACGTTCTCTTGGGCTTGGCACTGCTTCACGACGACAAGAAACATAAGAGTGATAAGGACCCACACGAGAAGAAGGACGACGACGATGGAGAATCGGTCGAAGATCGAATCAGAAACCTAAGCCGCGCTGTGGCTCCGGTGCTTATCCCAATCATCGATCAATTGTCAGCGCTCGATGAGGATATGCTGACGGAGCTGAGTGCAGCAGGTGAGGACGCCTAGGTTTTCGATGGGCGGTGAAAGAGAACGACTTCTTTGCCTGCATCTCCAGATTTCCGCGTAGCAGCATACCAACGCCGGCCGGGAACGGCGCGCCATAGATTGCCGTCAATATGAAGTTTAGCGGGTAGTTCAGGCATGACTTGTCTGTAGCCGGCATCTTCCATCGCATGTAAAAATGCGGGCAGCTGCCACTCAGGCTGATTAAAGGCGACCATCTGGACAACCAGCGCCTCGTCTTTGAGACGCTTGCGCGCGGCCATAAAGACTTTTGTCAACCGATCGTAGTAAGTCTTCAAGCCGACTTCACTCCGATGGCCGAGGTTGTAGAATGAGATTCCGTCGCCGTCGCGGCAGTTCGCGATGGCGAAAAGAGCCGGTGTCTCGCGCCTCCCGAGGATTTGCCAGCGGTGGTAAAGCATGTGCACCCCGGGGTAGGGAGGGGAGGTGACAATTAGAGATGCTTTCTCAAGCGGCTCGTCATCCCCACAGCGCTCACTTGAAGCGCGAATAATCTTTCGCCGTGAAGCCAGTGCTGTGTTCCGAATGCCGAGTTCCTTAGAAACTTTCCACGTATAAGCGTGGAAGGCGCGCACATTAGTCGTGATTTGGCGGTAGAATTCCGCACGCATGGCAGCGGTGGCAGGAATACGTTTTTTGCAATCTAGCGCCCATTGTCCCACCGCAAGCAGGATTAGGCGTGCGAAATTGCGCTGTCGGTTATTATTTAGTCGATCAAGTCGTGCTATTATTTCGGTAAAGAAAGCTAACGCATGGTGAGGTAGATTCCGTCGGTAATAACCATCATCCGTATCAAACTCTTCCCAGTTCATGGCGGCGGCGGGGATAGCATGGTTACTGATCTCTTCGGCCCACCGGAGCAGGGCACGCCCGTCGTGCACACTAAGTGGAGTTGTTTTTGTGCGGGCAAGGAAACAGGCTAGCTGACTGATATCGTATCCAATAGCTCGCCTGCCCAATGCAATTGCCTCGATAACACTTGTCCCCCCGCCTTGGAAAACATCCAGGATTATATCTCCCGGCCGGGAAAATGCCCTAATCACCTCTCGTGCAAATTCAGGAGCAAATCTTGCGGGATATTTGTATAGATTGTGTGGACAGTTCGTTACTCTGGATTTCGATGTAGCAGCGGCCACAAAGTCCGGTGAGATCAGGAGCTTGGATTTGCAGTCACTTGATAATGCGGGGGTCACTTTTGCTTCCTCCGGCAGTCGTGACATTTGTTTTTCTCCACCAGTTCTGCGATTTTGTCATCGGCAGCGAATGCAAGCAGGGCGACCTGCACAGCCTCACTCCGATTTCCAATATGCTCTGTAGTTGAGCGTATTTTATTTTGGATTTGCTTCAGGCGCTGTGCATGAGCTGGTCCCAAACTAATCGAATATACTCGGTTGAGAGTTGCTTTCATTAACTACGTAATAAGCAACTAGAGTAGTATCCTACTAAGATATCAATCACATATTGCTGTGGCGCCATCTCTTCTTCCGCCTCCGCTCTGCGAGCCACGGCTAGACAAGTGGTCTTCTCGGAGTTGCAACTACCGCATCCGGGCAAATGTTTTCTGGAGCAATTCGAGGTCGGACGCGCTCTCCGGCCTTCGCTCGTTGAGCTACGGCCCGGCCAGTCGACTTTTCCGGGCCGATTATCTCATTCGTGCGAACGTCTTTTGGAGGAGCTCCAAATCCGAGGCGTTCTTCATCTTCTCGCGGGTGGTGGCGATGAGCTTCTGCTCGAGGGCGTTCTTGGTCGGACGGGTCTTGTTTTCGAAATAGATGCCGAACTTCCCGGGCCAGGGCTCGGCGGCGAGCTTGAAGGCGGCAACCTCGTCGGTCGGGTCGTGGCGGGCAGCGTCCTCGGGGGAGCCGTCGTTCTTCTTCAGTTCGATGGTCTGCCAGGCGCCGCCCTTGCGGGGCACGGCGCCGTCAAAGGCGCCCTCGAAGAATTCGACGCACTCGGAAAGGATCTCGACCACGGAGAAGCCGTCATGCTGCGAGGCCTTGAGCATCATCTCGACCATGTGGTTGACCTGCGTGGCGTGGCTGCGCGCGACGAAGGTGGCGCCGCTGTTGATGAGCGTGCGCATCGGGTTGATGGGCTGGTCGAAGGCGCCCCAGGGGTCGGTCTTGGACTTGAAGCCCAGCGGCGAGGTCGGGGAGGTCTGCTTCTTCGTCAGGCCGTAGACCGAGTTGTCCATGATGACATAGGTCAGGCGCGGGTTCTTGCGGGCGGTATGGACGAGGTGGTTGCCGCCGATGGAGAAACCGTCGCCGTCGCCGCCGAAGACGAAGACATGCAGGTCGTCGCGGCCGAGCGAGATGCCGGCGGCGAAGGGCAGGGAGCGGCCGTGGATGTAGTGGCCACCGTGGGTGTTGACGAAATACGGGAAGCGCGAGGAGCAGCCGATGCCGGCGAAGGTGACGATCTTCTCCTGCGGGTAGTTGAGCTTCTCCAGGACCTTGTAGAAGGAGGCCAGAACGGCGAAGTCGCCGCAGCCGGGGCACCACGTCGGGTGGTCGGCGGTCAGGGCCTTCTTGGTCAACGGAGCTCCAGCCTTCGCCAAGGCTTCGGCTGGCAGGCCCGGGGCGGGGGGAGTAACAGCGGCAGTAGACATGATGGATTAAGTGGTTTGGGGTTTAGCCGCGCTGGGGGATGGCCAGCACGCTCTGCTTGCGCATGCCGAAGGTGGTATCGCCCAGTTCGAGGTGCTGGGCCACCCGCTCGAAGATCTCGCTGACCTTGTAGGTGAGGCCGTCGGTCTTGGTGATGCTGCTGATGGCGGGGTTGGCGTAGCGCGCGCGCAACAGGGTGGCGAGCTGGCCGTAGCCGTAGAGGCCCTGGTCGTTGATTTCCACGACAAGGATCTTCCGGTAGCGGGCGAAGATCTGCTCGAGGCCGTTATCCAGCGGGTGGACATGGCGGATCTGGAGGTGCCCGACCTTGACGTCGGCGCCGCGCAGGCGGCCCACCGCCTCGCGGATCGGACCGTAGGTGCAACCCCAGCCGATGAGCAGGGCGTCGCCGGATTCGTCGCCGAACACCTCGGGGGCGGCGTAGTTGTCCGCCACGGCCTTGATCTTGTCGCGGCGCTTGGCGGTCATCTTCATGTGCAGCGCGGGGCTGGCGGTCGGGTGGCCGAGTTCGTCATGCTCGAGGCCGGTGACGGTCGGGTATTTGCCGGAGCCCATGACCGAGCCAGGGGGCGCATGGCGCTGCAGCTGGTCGAGCGGGTAGGGCTTGAAGGTGGCTTCGCGCGGGGTGAGGTCGGGCTTGGCCCCGATCATGAGCTTGGCCAGGTCGGGCTCGGCAAAGGCCTCGATGCGGGTGGCCAGCGCCTGGTCGGAGAGGATGATGACGGGCGTGCTGAACTGCCGGGCGATGCGGCAGGCCTCGATCGCGGTGTAGAAGCAGTCCTCGACGGTCTGTGGGGCCAGCACGACGCGCGGGCAGTCGCCGTGCGAGCCGTAGATGGCCTGCAGGAGGTCGCTCTGCTCGATGTTGGTCGGCATGCCGGTGGAGGGGCCGCCGCGCTGGATGTTGACGACGATGAGGGGCATCTCGGCCATGGTGGCCCAGCCGAGGGCTTCCATCTTGAGCGAGAGGCCGGGGCCGGAGCTGCCGGTGATGGCGAGGTTGCCGCCGTAGGAGAAGCCCAGGGCGGTGGAGGCGGCGGCGATCTCGTCCTCGCATTGCACGAAGATGCCGCCGTATTTCGGCAGCTCGACGCGCAGGGTCTCCATGATGGAAGACCAAGGCGTGATCGGATAGGCGGCGCCATGGCGGACGCCGGCGGCGATGAGCCCGTAGGCGAGGGCGGTGTTGCCGTCGGTGGTGACCTGCGGGGGCGCGCCGGCCGCGGGGGGGGCGGCCTTTTCCAGGCGGTAGCGCAGGTTTTCCGCCGGGTAGGCGTAGCCGGCGTCGAAGGCGAGGAGGGCGTTGCGGACGATGTCCTCGTTCTTGCCGCCGAAGCGCTCCTTGATCAGCTGAGTGAGTTTCGGGATGTCGAGGTCGAACATCCGGGCGATGAGGCCGAGCACGTAGATGTTCTTGCCCTTTTCCTTCACCGAGCCGCCCACAGCCTCGACCGTGGCGCTGGTCATCGGCACGCCGACGGCGGTGACGGTCTTGTCGTCCGGGTCGGGTTTGACGTGGTCGCTGTCGTAGAGGAGCACACCGCCGGGGCGGAGCGAGGCGCGGTGGCTCTCGTAGCTGTGCTGGTAGAAGGCCACGAGCACGTCGGCTCGGTCGCCGGACGAGAGAATCTCGCCGGAGCCCATGCGGACTTGGAAAATGGACGGGCCGCCGGAGATCGTGGACGGGATGGTCATGTAGGTCATGACCTCCTGGTCGGAGCGGCCGGCGAGACGGGCGAGGAAGCCGCCGATGGCCTGGATGCCGTCCTGGGAATTGCCGGCGAGCCGGATGACGACGTCGTCGATGGAGGGAGTTGCACCCGATGAGTGCGTTGCCGCGCCAAGGGGTTCTGGGGTGTTGGGACTGACCATTACTACACTATGTCCTAACCAAGGGGCTGGGTAAAGGCTGGGCTTGGCAGAAACGCCGCATTTCTTGCCTGCCCGAGGGTGGGGACTGGGAGCGGTATAAGCAAAACCCGGGCGCAAGCCGGGGTTTGATTTGAGGGGCTAATGGGGTGCGGCGGGTTTGTGCTCACTCCCAGCCGATCGGGCGGCCCTTGTTCTGCTCCTGCAGCCACGTCATCAGCGGGGCGTAGAATTCCACCATGGCGCGGGTCGAGAGCTCCTCGCCGGTGGCTTCCTTGATGACCTTGCGCCAGTCCTCGGTCTTGCCCTTCTCCATGATCTTCCGGAAGAAGTCGCCGACTTCCTTGTTGTTCGCGTAATTGCAGCTCTGGGGCGGCTGCTTGAGGATTTTTTTCGCGATATGGTCGTTGAGCTGGTATTTGAACACCTGCGCGATGGCGTAGCTGTAATAGTAGCAGGGCGTGTCGTTGATGTGCGTCTTGGTGGCGGCATCGCACCACTCCTCGCCGCGCGCGGCGGGCGGCTCGACGCCTTGGAAGTCGCGGACGTATTGCCACCAACGGGCGTTCCACTCGCCGGCGGGCAGACCCTTCGCATAGACGTCGGCCTCCCAATGCGCCATGACGCCGGAGGACCAGAAAATGAACGGCACGCCGGGGACGAGGGCGTTGTTGAGGAGGAAGGCGTTCTCGTCGACCTTGAAACCGGCGGGCAGGATGCCGAGCGACTTGAGGTAGGGCGCCATGCCCGAGGCCAGCGCGGTCAGCTCGCCGAAGCCCTCGTGGAAGGCCGGGTTCGCGCCGGTGCGGAGCAGGGCTGGCACTTCGGGCCGCGTGTAGCCCATGAAATAATAGATGTGGCCGAACTCATGGTGGTTGGTCGAGAACCACCAGGGATTGGCCTCGATGCTCTGCAGCGAGCGCAGGTCACTCTCGAGGTCGACATGCCACGCGGAGGCATGGGTGTTCTTCTTGCGCTTGTCGCCGGCGGGCACCGGGTAGAGGTCGGATTTTTCCCAGAAGGATTTCGGCAGGGCGGGGAAGCCGAGGCCGACATAGAACTGCTCGGAGGACTTCGCCACCCACTCGGGCGTGCGGTCCTTGAAGAACGGCGTGAGGTCGGCGCCCTCGGAGAGGCCGCCCCATTCCTGCGACCAGCGGTTGTTGATCCAGTGGGCCGGGATGCGCTTCGGCACGGGCTGTTTGTATTTCTCGGCCAGCTTGTATTTCACCCAGGTGTGGAGTTGCAGGTAGAGCGGGCGCAGCTCGCGCATGAAGCTGTCCTGCAGCTTGATCATCTCCTCGGTGGTCATGCCATAGCCGGCGACCTGCAGCGCGAAGTAGTCCGGGTAATCGAGCTCCTTCGCCACGCCGTTGCGCAGGTCGCGGAGCTTGACGAGGCCGGCCTTGAGGGCCTGGCCCGATTCCTTTGAGGCCTCCCACACGGCCTGCCGCTCGGCGAGGTTGGTGCTTGAGTTGAGCAGGTTGTCGATTTCGTTCACCGTGACCGGCTTTCCAGCCAGCTTGAACTCGAAGCCGTTCAACGTGGAGGCCTGCGCGACCTCGGCGTCGATGCGGTCGGCGACGAGTTTGGGGTTGGTCATCGGGCCCTCGGCGGCGGCGAGGAGCAATTGCTGGAGTTCGCGGATGGTGAGTTCGTTCAGCTCGTGGCGTTTGAGGAGGAGCGCCTTGGCCTCGTTGATGAGGACGGGGTCGCCGGTGAAGGCCGCGCGCGACTTGCTGGCGGCCTCGGAGCCGGCGTCGTGGACCGGCGAGACGTCGGTGAGGGCCTTCCACTGGGCATTGCCCTCGAGGGTGACGAGGGACTTGTAGGCCGAGTTGACGAGGAGCAGGAAGCGGTCGGCGCGTTCCTGCGTGGGGTTGGAGTCGGCGGCGAACCCGTTCGACAGGCTCAGGGTAAACGCGGAGGCCGCGAGCAGCACCGCAACGGCGGCACCGCGAAGAGGGGATGCAACGCGAGTCATGTCCGGCAAACTACGCCGCCTGCCCGCCCCTTGGCAAATCAGCAAAAGCTTATTCAATGTTAATGGCGTGTCTGATTTCTGGCGGCTATTTTCTTGATAAACTCGGCTTCAAGCAATGTTGCACCTTTTCCGTAATGCGCTTCTCGGTGATGTTCAGCGCACAAAGCGATTACATTATCGACTGTGTCCTTACCGTCCTTGGCGAGTGCAATCACATGATGCACTTCAAGGTAGTGTCGACCGTCCAGCATTTCGAATCCCTCCTTGCCGCAGTGTTCGCACTTTCCTTTGGCATGTTTTAGCACGTAGGCCCGCACTTGAGGATCACGGATAACAGTCCAAGATTGAGTGGTCGCACGATCAGGACGTTCATTCCCAGCCGGAATATCATCGAGATCCCTCAATCCGTCATTTTCCGCCGCCTCCGCGTTCCGTGTAGCGGAGACTTCTGCCATTAATACGGATCCCATGTGATAACCGTATGTCACGCCGTCGATCTCTCTGATTTGAAGCTTTATCAGATAATCGGCTTTAATCTCCTTAATACTTCTCGGCGTTGCCTTGGGATCGCGGGCAACGCACACTAGGCCATACGCGGGAATTTTATGCTGAATGACCAGAGCAAGAATTCTTTGTTGGTCTCTTGCGCCGTTTGGACGTTCGGTTTTGTAGTCGGGCCATGATAGCCGGTTTCTGCCGCCAATCATTTCGTCGGCCCATAGAGTGAAAATCACCCTTCGGTGATCTGGGGATATTGCACACCACGACCAATACGGATTCGTGGGAGTTGTCCCCAGGATTTCAAAAGCCTTGTTTCTCCTTAACCTCGGCGCCATGAGCACTAAGGTGTGTGATTGAGGCAAGTCGTCAAATCTTCACCGAGCTCACCCGCTGGCCGTCGGTCACGCGGTCGCCAACGCGGTCAAATGAGGTGTCGATGCCCTTGAGTGATCCCCGCAGTTTGCGGACGTCGCGCACCGGGATGATCTCGATGCGATTACGGTAAGGGATTACATGCGCCTTCTCGCCCGAACGGATGCCCATGACCTCGCGGATGCTCTGCGGGATGACCACTTGGAATTTGGGCGAGATGGTGACGATTGCCATATCGTTGAGCGATGTTAGGATCGATCGGTTTGTCAATGACACGCCCTATATCTTCACCGGGCTCACCCGCTGGCCGTCGGTCACGCGGTCGCCGGGGTAGAGGATGACCTCGTCGCCTTTGTTCAGGCCCTTAAGAACCTGCACCTCGGAGCCGCTGGAGCGGCCGGCCTCGACGGGCACGAGCACGGCCCGGCCGCCGCGCACCACGTAGGCGGCGGATTCCTTGCCGTGGCGGAAGAGCGCCGACACCGGCACCTTCAGCACCGACTCGCTTTCCCAGACGACGACGCGGGCCTCGACGCGGAAGTTGTCACCGAGGGTCGGGCGTTCGGCCACAGGCGCGATGATGTCGGCCACGACGTTGACGCGCTGCTCCTCGACGCCGAGGGCGGAAATCTTGGTGAAGGCCGCGGGCTCGACCAGCCGCACGCGGGCCTCGAGCGGTTGCGGCCCGCCCCATTGCTCGAGTTCCACCCGTGCGCCGGGTGTAAGTGCGGCGCCGTCGCGCGACAGCAGCTCGATGACCACCTCAAGGTCGGCGGGATCGCCGACATCGAGCAGCGGCGTGCCGGCGGTGACGGGGCGTTCGCTTTCCTGGAAAACATGCAGCACCCGGCCGGCGACGGGCGCGCGGACCTCGATGAGCGCCGGGGTGGTGCCGGGCGTGGCGACAGCCAGTTCGGTCTCGGCGGCACGCAAGGCGCCCGCGGTGGCGATGATTTCTCGAGCGGCCGCGGTTTCACGGAGCTGCGCTGCATCGAAGTCCTGCGGCGAGACGGTCCCGGCGGCGAACATGCGCTCCACGCGTTTCAATTCGCTGATGGCGAGCGCGTGCGCGGCGCGGGTTTTCTCCAGCGCGGCCGCCGCGGAATCACGGCGCGCCTCGGCCAGGGCGCGGCTGCGGGTGTCGAGCGGCGAGGAGGCCATCGGCTCGATGACCGCAACGACGTCGCCGGCGGCGATGGTAGCGCCGGGCTTGAAGGGCACGCGGCGCAACTGACCGGTGACGGGTGACGAGACGACGTAGCGCTGCTTGATGCGGGTCTTGCCCTCCTCGCTGACGGTGGCGCGCAGCGGACCGGTGGCGGCACGGGCGGTCTCGACCGGCGCGGGCTTCGGACGCAGGCCGAAGCCGAGGGCGACGATCAGCCCGACGCCGAGGGCGTAGGGCAGCCAGCGAAGACGTTTGACGGGAGCGGGGGAGGGATTCATGGGGAAGTGAAAGTGAGGGTAAGAGTGGAGAGGATTTTAACCACGGATTACACAGATGAACACGGATAAAGGCCAAGGCGGGTTTTCACAGGAGCACGCAGAGAAAAGGCAGGAGAGCGGAATCTCTGTTTCCTCTGTGACCTCCTGTAAAATGATTGGTTTGTTTTCCATCGGTGACCATCCGTGTAATTTCTTGGTTCGGTAAATTAGAGATCATTAGTGAAGATTAGTGGTAAAAGCGTCTGGATCACTCCGGGGCCTTGAGCGTGGCGATGAGGTCGAGCTGCTTGAGTTTGCGCAGCACGACGAGGGCGGAAAAAACGGACGCAGTGACGACGACGACGATCGCAAAAGAATAGGTGTAGCTGGTGAAAACCAGAGGCAGACGCACAGTCTCAGTATTAACCGAGGAGACGATAACCGTGGCGAAGCCCGTGCCGCACGCGAGGCCGAGGGGCACCGCCAGCACCGCCAGGATGACCAGCTCGATGACGAGGATGGCGCCGACCTCGCGCTGCGTCATGCCGACGACCCGCAGGGTGGCCAGCTCGCGCGCCCGCTCGGCGAGGGAGATGCGGGCGTTGTTGTAGATCACCCCGAAGGCGACCACGACGGAGAAGAAAAGGTAGATGCTTTGGATCAGTCCCATCATCTGGGCGGTGGTTTCCCGGAAGCTTTTCCGCAGGGTCTCCTTGATCGCCACCGAGCTGACGCGGGGGATCTCCTTCAGCGCGGCGAGGAATTCCGCGCGGCGGCTCAGGTCGAGTCCGAGGCTGGCGCCCGTGATGACGTCGCCTTCGCCGAGAAAGCGGTTGATGGCGTGCAGTTCCATGTAGGCGGTGATGCCGGTGAAATCCTCCGCGAGGCCGGCCAGCGGGAGAGACTTGACCGGCCGGCGGCCCTCCAGCGCCTCCACGACGAGCAGGTCGCCGACCTTCGCGCCGAGGACCTCGGCGAGCTTGGCGGAAACAATCAGGCCGTCGGTCGGGGGCGCGATTTCCCGGTTGGCGCGGTCGACGGCGCGGCTGTGCATGGCGCCCGGCAGCAGGCTGCGCAGGCCGATTTGCCGGCTGCGGCCTTGAAAATGAACCCGCACGGCCGCGAAGCGCGAGGGCTCGAGGCTGGTGACGCCCGGCAATTGCGCCAGCTCGTGGGCGAGCCGGGCCGACGAGGGTTCGACGAGGCCGAGGTTGAGATCCTGCCGCTGCACGACGTCCCACTTGAAATCGAGTATCTCCCGGATGCCGGCCTTGAAGGTGTTGGGCAGGATGAGCAGTGCGGTGGCCAGCGCGAGGCCGGCGACGGTGAACAGCGCCTGCATGGGGCGGCGTTCGAGGTTGCGGACGGCGATGCGGAAGGAGTGCGTGAGCAGCCGTTGGAGGCCGAGGCGTTCCAGGTAGGCCGGCCGGTAGCTGGCCGGCGGCTCCGGACGCATGGCCTCGGCGGGGGGCAGGCGCGCGGCCTTGCGGACCGAACTGAAGACCCCGAGGGTCACGGCCCCGAGTCCGACGGTGAGCGCGATGGCGACGGCGGTGCCATCGAGACGGAAAACGAGGTCGGGGAACTTGAAGAACAACTCATACATGATCACGAGCTTCTGGCCGAGCGCGAGGCCGCCGAGCAGGCCGAAGAGCACGCCGCCCGCCACCATCACGAAGGCGAACTTCAGGTAATGGACCACGATCTGGCGGTTGGTGAAACCGAAGGCCTTGAGAATGGCGATCTGCTCGCGTTGCAGGGCGAGCAGGCGCGAGAGGACGGCGTTGGTCATGAAGGCGGCGACGCTCAGAAAGATGCTGGGGAAACCGACGGAGAGGATGGTGAGCACGCGGATCTCGTCCGACACGCGGATGTGCGA
>CXWL01114618.1_pt1 | contig 16697 bp, 15 predicted proteins | sample 590931 | NCBI WGS metagenome assembly CXWL01 (sample SAMEA3498368, study PRJEB10139) | groundwater metagenome | biome: water well; material: biofilm material | place: Germany | collected 2015-04-27 | reverse complement strand
CGCGCTGCGCAAAATAGCCGACAACGGCCGTTTTGCGGTGGAAGCGAACGACATGGGCGCCGTGCGCTGCCTGCAAAACCGCGTTCCATTCATCGCCGGGCCGCACCTGAACCTGTACAACGGTCCGTCCCTGGCGCTGCTGGCAAGCCTGGGCGCGCGGCGCTGGGTGATGCCGCTCGAAATGGGGCGCGAGGCGCTGGCGCGGATGCTGGCCGGGCGCCCCGCCGGACTCGAGACCGAGGTGTTCGCCTACGGGCGCATGCCGCTGGCGTTTTCGGCGCGCTGCTTCACCGCGCGCAACCGCAACCTGCCCAAGGACGACTGCCGCTTCAGCTGCATGGACCATCCCGACGGCCTGCTGCTGCACACCCGCGACGCCGAACCGTTCCTGGTCCTGAACGGCACCCAGACCCAGTCGGCGCTGGTCTACAACCTGGTGGGCGAACTTGGCGACATGCGCGCGCTCGGCGTCGATGTGGTGCGCATCAGTCCCCAGGCCGACGGTACCGGCGAGGTGCTGGCCGCCTTCGACCAGGTGCGCCGCGGCGTGCCCGGGACCGTGGATGCGCAGCGGCGGATCGGGTCCTTGCTGCCGGCCGATGCCTGCGACGGCTACTGGTTCGGCCGGCCCGGCATGGAACGCAATACCGGAGCCCGCGCATGAAAATCCCGCGCTACACGCTGCCGGCGCCGCTGGGCGCGATGCTGGCGCGCCTGCCGGCCTATCCCGGTTCGTGGCTGTTTGCGCGCGCGCTCGACAGGGCGCTGGCGCAGCACCTGCCGGCCGACGTGCGCGCTGCGCTGGATGGCAAGACGCTGCGCCTGCGCGTGACCGATGCGCAGCTGGCGTTCGACTTCATGTGGCGGCGCGATGCCTTCGCCGCCTGCGCGCCGCACGGCGCACCCGACCTGACCATCGGCGCCGCCGCGCACGACCTGCTGCTGCTGGCGCGCCGCGAGGAAGACCCCGACACCCTGTTTTTCAGCCGCAGGCTCGCCCTCGAGGGCGATACCGAGCTGGGACTGCTGGTAAAGAACACGCTCGATGCGCTTGACGCGTCGGCGTTCGACCTTGGCGCGCTGCTGCGTCCGCGCCCCGCGCGCGCCAGCGCATCGGCCTGAAAGGAGATCCCGCATGCCGCACCAGGACAAGACGCTGCCGCTGGTGTACTCGTGCTCCGGCTGCTCGAGCGCGGCGCAGATGGCCAACCACGTGGCGCTGCAGCTGGACCGGCGCGGCGTCGCCGAGATGTCGTGCATCGCCGGCGTGGGCGGCGACGTGCCGGCACTGGTCAGGCTGGCCGCGTCGGGGCGCGCCATCATGGCGATCGACGGCTGTCCGGTAGCCTGTGCGCGCAAATGCCTGGCCCGGCAAGGCGTGACGCCGGATGTGCACCTGGAACTGAGCGCATTCGGCGTCAGGAAGCGCCTGCATGCCGACTTCGATGCCGGCCAGGCTGCCGACATGGTCGAGCGCGCCAGCGACGCGCTGGCGCCTTGCGCGCTTCGGGCGCCGCGCGGCTGAGCACGCGCGCATGCGAGCGCAGCCCGGCGCTGCCCGGACAGCGTATACTGCTGGAAGCGGATAGTTCCGCTCAACCAGACGGGCAGGAGGCCGCAGCAATGTTTACGGAAACACCCATGACTGGTCCCCGGCCGCGCGTCGCGCTGCCCGCAGGCGAACTCCCCCAAGGCGCGCCGCACGCCGGCGTGGCGCTGCGCGATGCGGCGCCGGCAGGGCCGGCCGCTCCCGCCGCCCAGCGCAAGCTGGCGACCACGATGGTCGGCGCCCTGGTCGGATTCCTGGCGTTGGCGCTGGTCGCCATCGGCGCGACCCTGTTCCTTTCCTGGCAACTCGAGGGCAGCGCCGCGGCTATCAACGACACCGGCAGCCTGCGCATGCATGCCTACCGGCTTTCCATTGCGCTTGGTGGCGCGCCGGCCGGCCCCACGGCGCAACGGCAGCAGGAAGTCGCGCGCGCGGTGCAGGCGATCGACGCCATCCTTGCCCAGCTCGAGCGGGGCGATCCCCAGCGTCCGCTGTTCCTGCCGCCGCGCGCCGAGATCCAGCAGCAGTTCCGGCATATCAGCCTGCTGTGGCGCGACCAGCTGCGCCCCGCCGCGCTTGCGCTGGCCCGGCAAGGCGCCGCCGGCCCCGGCGTGGTCCCGTTCCGGCTCGAGGCGGACAGTTTCGCCACCTTGGTCGACGCGCTGGTGCGCCGGATCGAACAGGACAGCGAACAGCGCACCTTCTGGTTGCGCGGCTCGCAACTGGCGCTGCTGGCCATGGCGCTGTGCGGCACGGTCAGCATCGTCTACCTGATGTTCATGCTGGTCATCGCCCCGGTCAACCGCCTGCAGGAGGGCCTGGGCCGGATGAAGGACAAGGATTTTTCGGTCAGGCTGGCGGTCGAAAGCGGCAACGAATTCGGCCAGCTGGCGCTTGGATTCAACGCGATGGCCGACCGGCTGCAGGCCCTGTACGGCAATCTCGAGGAGCTGGTGCGGATCAAGACGGCCACGCTGGAAAACCAGAACGGCGAGCTTGCGCTGCTGTACGACAGCGCCGCCTTTCTGCAACTCCCGCATCCGCTGGAGGCGCTGTGCGATGGCTTCCTGCAGCGCATCAGCGACTATTTCGGGGCCGACGGCGGCTCGGTGCGCGTACTCGATGCCGGGCGCGGCAATGTGCACCTGGTGGTACATCGCGGGCTGTCGCCGGAGCTGGTCGAGACCGAACGTTGCCTGAAGGTCGGCGACTGCCTGTGCGGCGAAGCGGTCCAGACCAAGGTCTCGGTGGTGCATGATTTGCGCAAGCTCGACCGGGCTCATGAAAAACAGTGCCACCGCGATGGTTTCCAGACCGTGTCGGTGTTCCATATCGTTGCGCACGAGCAGCACCTGGGCTTTTTCAACCTGCATTTCCGCACCGTCAAGACGTTCGGCAAGGGCGAACACGCGTTGCTGGAAACGCTGGGGCAGTTGCTCGGCATCGCGGTCGAGAACCTGCGGCTGGCCGCGCGCGAGCGCGAAATGGCGATCTCCGAAGAGCGCAACCTGGTGGCCCAGGGGCTGCACGACAGCATCGCCCAGGGCCTCAATTTCCTCAACCTGCAGGTTCAAATGCTCGACAGTTCGGTGCGCGGCGGCCGCTTCGACCAGGTGGCCGAGATCGTGCCGGCGCTGCGCACGGGGGTGCAGGAAAGCTATGAGGATGTGCGCGAACTGCTGCTCAATTTTCGCAGCCGGCTGCTGGAGGACGACCTGGTCGCGGCGCTGCAGGGCACGGCCGACAAATTTTCCCGCCAGGCCGGGGTGGCGGTCGAACTGAAAGCGGACGTCGATGGCGCGCCGTTTCCGCGCGAGCAGCAGTTGCAGCTGCTGTTCATCGTGCAGGAAGCCTTGTCCAACATTCGCAAGCACGCGCTGGCCAGCCGGGTCGAGATCCGGATCGAGGACGGCGAGGACTTCCGCCTCACCATCCGCGACAACGGCGTCGGCTTCGATCCGCGGATGCTGCTGGAACAAGGCGCCAGCCATGTCGGCGTGCACATCATGCGCGAGCGCGCGCAGCGCATCGACGCCACCTTCACGGTAAACTCGGCGCCCGGCGCCGGCACCACCGTGGTATTGCAACTGCCGCGCGCGCATCGGCGCGCGGCCTGACCCAACGATCCCAACGGAGTTTGCATGGAAAAACCTGACCAGCCGATCAGCGTACTGCTGGTCGACGACCACACGCTGTTTCGCAGCGGAATCCGCTCGCTGCTGCAGCGCCACGCCGAGTTCACCATCGTCGGCGAGGCCGCCGATGGCGTCGAGGGCATCAAGCGCGCCAAGCAGACCATGCCGGATGTGGTGCTGCTGGACCTGAACATGCCCGGCATGTCGGGGGTGGAAACGCTGCAGCTGATGCAGCAGGACTGCCCGGACGCCGCCATCCTGATGCTCACCGTGTCGGAAGACGCGGACGACCTGGGCGCGGCGCTGCGGGCCGGCGCCAGCGGCTACCTGATCAAGAATATCGACGCCGACTACCTGATCCGGGCGATCCGGCGCGCCGCCGCCGGCGAGACCGTGGTGGCCGAGGCGATGACGGGCAAGCTGGTGGCACAGTTGCAGGCGGGGACCCAGCGCGACGAGCCGGCCTCCGAACTGGACAAGCTGACGCCGCGCGAAAAGGACATCATCGCCTGCCTGGCGCGCGGCGAAAGCAACAAGGTAATCGCCCGCACGCTGGACCTGGCCGAGAGCACCGTCAAGATCCACGTGCAGAACGTGCTGAAAAAGCTCAAGCTGAGCAGCCGGGTGCAGGCCGCGGTCTATGCGGTTGAACAGCGCCACGCCCATCCGGCGCGCGACAAGAGCGCCTGAACGGCGCCTGTCCCGTCAGCCGCCGCAGCCGCCGCAGCAGGAACCCGGCGGCACCACCCGGAATCCCGCCGCGGCAACGGCCGTGTCGATGCTGCCGCGCGCGACCAGCTGGCCGTCGTACGTGATGGTGGTGCGGCCGTCCGGGTTCGAAATGTCGACCGCGGACACGCCTTCGATCGCCTTGAGCGCGGCGCTGAGCGTGGCGGCGCTGGCCTCGCCGTGGATTGCCTGAACCTTGAATACGTCGATCTGCATGGTGGTTTTCTCCTGGGGTTGATGGGGCCAGTGTTGCGCCCGCGCCGGCCGCGCGCAATATGCCGCATGGGCTAGTGCCGCTACGCCTTTTCGACGTTGCTTTAAGGCGCGGTTTAAAGTAGTATATCAAATACCACTTTAAATGTCGAGTCCCATCATGAGCCTGCTATCGATCGAAGAACCAGTCCCGCCGGCCGGCGCGCATGCGCCCTGGTTGCCCGGCCACCCGCTGTGGCGGCTTGGCTTCCGGCCGTTCTACCTGCTGGCCGCGCTGCTGGCCGCCGTCGCGGTGCCAGTGTGGGTGGCCCAGTACCTCGGCTGGATCAGCTGGCCGCGGGTCGGGCTCGGCTGGCACATGCACGAAATGGTGTTCGGCATGGCCGTGGCGGTCATCGTCGGCTTTCTCCTCACGGCCGTGCGCGCCTGGACCGGACTGTGGACGCCGCGCGAAGGCCACCTGGCCGCGCTCGCCGCGGTATGGATCGCGGGGCGGGTGGCGATGCTGGCCGCACCGCCCTGGCTGGCGGCCCTGGTCGACCTGGCCTTCCTGCCGCTGGCGGCCTGGCCGCTGTTTCGCGTGCTGCGGCGCGGCGGCAACAAGCGCAACCAGTTCCTGCCGGTGCTGCTTTGCCTGCTGGCCATCGCGAATGCGCTGTACCACGCCGCCGTGCTCGGATGGGTCGCGCTGTCGCCCGTCGCACCGGTGCAGGCCGCGATCCTGATCATCGTGCTGATCGAATCGGTCATCGGCGCGCGCGTGATCCCGATGTTCACGCGCAATGGCGCGCCCGGCAGCACGCCGCTGGTGCATCCGCGGCGCGACAACCTGGCGCTGGGCCTGAGCGTGGCCACGGTGATCGGCTGGATGCTGCCGCTGCCGCCGGCCGCGTTCGCCGGCATCGCCTTTGCGGCGGGCTGCGCGGCTGCGCTGCGGCTGGCGGGCTGGCAGCCGCAGCGCACCCTCGGCGTGCCGCTGCTATGGATCCTGCACCTGTCGTACGCGTGGATCCCGGTTGGGTTCTTCCTGCTCGCGCTGGCCGCGCTGCATGTGGTCACGCCAAGCGCCGCGTTCCATGCGCTGGCGGTCGGCTCGATGGCCGGCCTGATCATCGGCATGATGACGCGCACCGCGCTCGGGCACACCGGGCGCCCGCTCAAGGCCGGAGCCGCCGAGATCGCGATGTACTGGCTGATCCAGCTCGGCGCGCTGGCGCGGGTATGCGCCGCCATCGGTCCGGACGCCGCGCGCCAGGCGTGCCTGGTGGGCGCGGCGCTGGCCTGGTCGCTGGCGTTCTCGCTGTATGTGATCGTCTACGGCCGCTACCTGTGGCAGGTGCGCATCGACGGCAAGGAAGGTTAGGAAGCCGGCCGCAGCTGCGCCAGGTGGCGGCGGGCGCCGTCGGCGGCGAGGCAGCCGGAATCATTTCGTCAGCGGCGGCCCGCTCGCTAAACCGACACTCCCACGGTGAGCGTGGCGACGTAGGGAAGATGGTCAGGAACGTGACCATGCCGTTGGCGTCGGCTTCCTGCACGCCGCGCAGGTAGTTCTCGCCGGCGATCGCGTTCGAGTACGTCGAATACTGGCCGTCGCGGTCGCAGTGCCACAGATAGACGGCGCCGCCGGCCAGCGAGGCGCAGCTCTTGCCGGCGTTGACCATCTGAAGCTTGATCGTCAGCGGGATGCCCGCCGCGACGCCGGCAGGTCCGGCGATGCTGGCACGGATGTCGCTGCGCACGATGCCGGCCAGGATCAGCGCGTTGGCGACGCCGTTGACATTGTTGTTGGTGCCGTCGCCCGGGTAGGGGCCGCCGGTTTCTTCCGGGATCACGGCGCAGGTGGCGCTCGAAGAACCCGTGGTCGTGGTTGTCGTGGTGGTGCTGGTGGTCGTCGTCGCCGCAATGCTGTCGGCGCCGCCTCCGCAGCCGGCCATCGGCAGCGCCGCCGCGCCGGCGAACAGCCAGCGCAGCGACTGGCGCCGGCAGGCCGTCATGTTCAACATGGTCTCGATGTCCTCGGGCGGCGCGGGCCGGCTTCGTTCGAGGGACGGCGCGGGCCGCCATCGCTGGCCTGGCGCCGCTGTTCGGGCGTAAGCAGCGCATAGACCTGGGCATCGGTGCGCGCCTGCTGCAAGGCCATCGCGGCCATCGCCTTGGCTGCGGTTTGCGCCAGGGCCGATGCCTTGGCATCGTCGAACTGGCCGGAGGTGGCCATCGCGCGCAGCGCCTCATGCGCATGGCGCGCCGCCTTCGACTGCTCGCGCAGTTGCGGCTGCTGGACGTGGACGATCGCAAACACCTTGTCCTGCTGGGCTTCGTCGAGCACCACGCCGCGCAGGAACAGCGGCGCCGGGCCGTGGCCGCGCGGGCCTTGTTCATGCATCATGTGGCCGGGCGGCGGTCCCCGGTCCGGTTCGGCCGAGATGGCGGCTGTGCTGACGATGCAGGCGCAGCCCAGCAGCGCGAGGCCGTGGCGTGGGAAGAGTTTCACGGCGAGTCCTGGGTGGTGTTTTTGAAGGCTTCATTCTCTGGCGCATCCATGTAAAGCGCTGTCAGGAGGGTGTAAAAGCAGGTAAAGAGCGCGGCGGGGAACCGGCCGGGATAGGGCGATTTGCTATGATTGCGGCATGAATCAAGTGCTATTAATTGACGACGATGTCGAACTGGTCGCCATGTTCAAGGAATACCTCGAACGGGAGGGATTTGGCGTCTGCTGCGCCCACGACGGGTTTGCCGGCGCGCGCGAAGCGCTGTCCGGCCAGCACGCGATCGCCGTGCTCGACGTCATGATGCCGCACATGAATGGACTCGAAACCTTGCGCCGCATCCGGGCCGCCAGCCNNCCACATGCCGGTGCTGATGCTGACCGGGCGCGGCGACGACACCGACCGCATCGTCGGCCTCGAGCTGGGCGCGGACGACTACGTGACCAAGCCGTGCACGCCGCGCGAACTGACCGCGCGCATCCGCGCGATCCTGCGCCGCACCAACGGTCCACGCGACGAAGGGGCGATCACGCTCACCGTCGGCAAGCTGTCGATGCAGCCGGAGCAGCGCCGCGCGAGCTGGGATGGCCAGCCGCTCGAGCTGACCAGCACCGAATACAACCTGCTCGAAGTCCTGGCGCGCAACGCCGGGCGCCCGGTCAGCAAGAACGACCTGTCGGAGCAGGGCCTGGGCCGCCCGATGGCGCGCTTCGACCGGAACATCGACGTCCACCTGAGCAGCCTGCGCCACAAGCTCGGCACCCTGGGGGACGGGCGCTCCTGCCTGCAAACCGTATACCGGGTCGGCTACCAGCTGATTCGCGAATAGCGCATGGGCCGCCTGTTCTGGAAGTTCTTCCTCTGTATCCTGCTCGCCCAGCTGGCCGCCACCATCGGCGTCGGCGCGGTGTTCTGGCTGCGCGACCAGGCGCGCGCGCAGGCATATGGCGCCGCACCGGCCCGCGCGATCGACACCGGGCCGTCGGCTGAATTCCTGATCGACTCGGCGGCCGCCACGCTTGCCCACGGCGGCAGCGCGGGGCTGCGGGAACTGGTCGCCGCCACCGCGCGCTACAGCGTTTTCGTGATCGACGAGCGCGGGCGCGACATGCTGGACCGGACCGTGACGCCGGAACTGCATGCGCAGGCCGAGCGCCTGCTGGCCGCCGGAACTCGGCACAACGTGGTGCGCATGCTGACCGCGCCGGATGGCGCGCGCTACCTGGTGTTCGTGCGTTCGCTGCGCCAGCACGGCGGCCCGGGCGGCCCACCGCCCGGGTCTCCGCCGTGGCCGCGCGCCGAACCACCCCTCGGCGGCGGTCCTGGCGGGCCAGTGGGGCATGGCCCCGGAGGTCCTCGCGGCCCGCCCCACTTCCTGGCCTACATCACGATGATCGGCGGGACCATCGCCAGCCTGCTGTTCGCGGCGCTGCTGGCCTGGTATTTCTCGCGGCCGATCCGGGCCCTGCGCAGCGCGTTCGAGGCGGCGTCCGGGGGCGACCTGGCGCCGCGCTTCGCCGCCGTCAAGGGCGTGCGCGGCGATGAGCTCAGTGACCTCGGCCGCGATTTCGACCGGATGAGCGCCCAGCTGCGCGCGCTGATGGAAGGCCAGCGCCGCCTGCTGCACGACGTGTCGCACGAGCTGCGCTCGCCGCTGGCGCGACTGCAGGCGGCGATCGGCCTGGCGCACCAGCAACCGGAAAAGATCACCACCTCGCTCGAACGGATCGAGCGCGAGAGCGTGCGGATGGACAAGCTGGTCGGCGAGCTGCTGACGCTGTCGCGGCTGGAAGCGAAGGTCGCGCTGCCGGCGCAGGAGGATATCGCGCTGATGGACCTGGTCGACGGGATTGTCGCCGACGCCCGCTTCGAGGCCGAACAGCAGCATCGGCATATCGAGGTGAAGGGCGCGGCGCTGGTCAACCTGCGCTGCGCGCCGGACCTGCTGTGGCGCGCGATCGAGAACGTCGTGCGCAACGCGATCAAGCACAGTCCCGAGCGCGGCACGGTCACCATCGAGCTTGACGCCGACGTCGGGCAGGCCAGGATCACTGTGATGGACCGCGGCCCCGGCGTGGCGCCGGAAGCGCTGTCGGCGATCTTCCAGCCGTTCTACCGCTCGACCACGGGCGCGGGCAACGTCGACGGCCATGGGCTCGGGCTGGCGATCGCGCAGCGCGTGATCGATGCGCATGCGGGCGCCATCTCGGCCAGCAACCGCGACGGGGGCGGCCTATGCGTGGTCATCACGCTGCCGCTCGCCATCAAGGCGTAATCAGCGGAGTACACGTGTCGGCCAGGCGTAGTCGTTGGCTAGGCGTGGACTCAATATTGTGGTCGACCCTTGCGCTAGCCTGCGGTGGGCGCGCTGGGGTGATCATGCTGCCGTACCTGAAGAACGCGTGGGAAGCGTCGCCGCGGCGCGGCGAGGATGACCTCCTGGCGGCGATCACTGACGGTGCTGTGCTGCGCGTGCGGCCCAAGGCGCTGACGGTGGCGGTCATCATTGCGGGCCTGGTGCCGATCATGATCGGCTCAGGTACCGGTTCGGAAGTGATGCAGCGGATCGCCGCGCCGATGGTCGGCGGCATGATCACGGGGCCGTTGCTGTCGATGTTCGTGGTTCCTGCGGTGTATCCGCTGCTGCGCCGGCGCGACCTTGGTATCATGGGTGAACACCAGGAGGAGAGGACTTCACGATGACCAAGATAACTGTCCTGCCGCACCCCGACTATGCGCCGGAGGGAGCGGAATTTGAGGCGCCGCCCGGCGAGACGATCCTCGATGCGCTGCTGGAGCATGGCGTCGAGCTCGAGCACGCCTGTGGCAAAGTGGGCGCCTGCACCACTTGCCACGTGATTGTCGTGTCGGGGTTCGAATCGCTGAATGCGGTCGATGAGAATGAGGAGGACATGCTCGACCGGGCTTGGGGGCTGCGGCCGCATTCGAGGTTGTCGTGCCAGGCCCGGATCGACAGGGAAGACCTGACCATCGAGATTCCGCGGTATACGATTAACCTCGCCAAGGAAAATGCGTAGCAATCTCGGTGCGCGCGCAAAGGCCGGAATTCCTTGGTTAACCCGTCGTTCACGCTTTCGCGGGAACGACGGTCTTAAGAGTGGCGGTATTCGTTCAGACAGTCGCTCAATGTATATGCGGAATCTCGCATAATGATTTGCTCCCGGTGATCGTGCAGGTGTTGCGTACGGCGCCGGTAGTGCCCCAAATCTTAACGGTCCATTGTTCGGCGCCCGCGCGCTCCATGGTCATGTAGCCGAATCCGTCCACCCACGAGCTGATATTCCCGACCACCGCGCCAGGCGCCGGGCTTGCCCCGTCCGGCAATGTCTCGGGCAAAGGCACGATGTCTTCCGCCGTACCCGAAAAACCGCTGATGAACTGGGTCGGGTGCGCGCTCGAAAAGCTGACCTGCTCCCACAGGTGCACGTGGCCCGACAATACCGCCTTGACACCCTTCGGCAGCAGGCCGGGATCGACCGCGCCGAACGCATCCTGCAAGCCTTTGTCGCCATTGAACAGTGACACCACGCCTTTCTTTTCCTGCGCGCCGAAACCGAGAATCGGATGGTGGTTGACCAGGATGCTGTACGGCGCCTTGTGCGACAGCGCATCCATCTTGCGATACATGTCGGCGAACTTCGCCATGCGCGGATCCTGCGGCGTGAGCCCCTTGTAGGTGGTGTTCGACGTATCGATCACGACCAGCTGCGCGCCATCGCCGAGCGGCACCGCATACGGATCGCTGTAATCGCCCACCGCATCGTTGGCTGCGTCGTTGCAGTCGCGCCCCGCAAGCAGCGGACGCGGATCGAGGAAGCGCCAGTAGCCCTGGCCGCCGCGCGCACAGGACTCGTGGTTACCGCGCGCCATGACCCACGGCGCCGCTTTCAGCAAGGCCCGGCCGGGCGTGAAGAAGTCGGCGTCCCACGCGTCCCAGCCGTAGCCCCACGGGCTGCCGGCGCAACCGGGACGGTCGGCCGGACAGGTGTTTTCGCGGTAGTGATAGTCGCCCACGTGCACCACCAGGTCCGGCATCCAGGCGGCGGCCAGCGCGGCGATGCGGGCGAACGGATAAGCCTCGGGGCGTTTGCAGTCCTGGTAGTCGCCGTCCTTTTTCAGACGGCAGCCGGTATCGCCGATGACGACGATGCGGTCGAGCCGCGCGCGCGGCAGCGGCAGCGGATGTCCCGCCACCGAGGCCTGCGCAGTGCCCGCGGGGATTGGTGCTTCGCAGATGTTTACCGGGAACGCGCTCGGCTTTGAATCCTCCGGCGCCGACACGGTGCGCCGCTGGGCGATCGTTTGCGCCGGCGCGCGCAGCGTCATGGCGACATCGCGCTGATCGAGCCGGATCGAAGGGCAGGCCGCGCCGGACGTCAACGCCCGCGCGACGGCGCCGCCATCATCTCCCACCACAATGAACGACGACAGCTCGGGCGCGCGGCCAGGGGCGGCGCAGCCGGCAAGCACGGCGAGCGCGGCGAGCAGTGTGGGTCGGAAGAGCGATTGGCGGAGTAGATACATGACAGTTCAGCAGCAAAAAGGAAGCAATCTACCATATGCCCGCAAGTTGGCGTCCCACGCGGACCCGGCTGCACGTTAGCCAGCAAGCTTTTCGCCATCGTCAGATATACTTGCCCGCTGGGATCAATCAATAGCGGACTAACCATAGTGGACGAACATCCGAACGGCGCGCGTGAGCGTATTGAGCAATTATTGAACACAGCGAAGGGTGGGGCGCATGCCCGCTACACGCAGTTCCACGCCTACCTGATGCGCAGGCCGCCGCTGCAGCGCACCGCGCTGATGCTGATGTGGGGCGTCGCCGCGCTGATGGCGCTGCTGCTGGCGTACGTGCTGATCCTGATCCCGGTCACTCCCGGCATCAAGGACCTGAAGCAGGCGCGCGCCGCGCGCGCTTCCACGCTGGTGTCGGCCGACGGCAAGGAGCTGGCCAGCTTCGACCAGGGCTTGCAGGAGCGCGTGAAGCTGAGCCAGATTTCGCCGAACGTCACCGCGGCGCTGGTGGCGACCGAAGACCACCGCTTCTACCAGCACCACGGGATCGATTTCAAGCGCACCGCCGGCGCGATTTTCTACAGCCTGAAAGGCGATGCGCAGGGCGGCTCGACCATCACCCAGCAGCTCGCGCGCAACATGTTCCCAGAGGAGATCGGCCGCTCGCGCAACCTGAACCGCAAGCTCAAGGAGCTGATCACCGCGCTGAAGATCGAGGCCACCTACAGCAAGACCGAAATCCTGGAAGCCTACCTGAACACGGTGCCGTTCCTGTACAACACCTTCGGCATCGAGATGGCGGCCCGCACCTATTTCGACAAGCCGGCCTCCCAGCTCGACATCCTGGAAAGCGCGACGCTGGTCGGCATGCTGAAGGGGACCAACTACTACAACCCGGTCACCAATCCCGAGCGCTCGGTCGAGCGCCGCAACGTGGTGCTGGGGCAGATGCTCAAGCACGGCATCATCAATCAGGCGCGCTTCAAGGCGCTCAGCAAGCGCCCGCTGCGGGTGCACTTCGCGCGCCAGGCCGAGCGCGCCGGCACCGACACCCACTTCACCGCCTACGTGCGCAAGTGGTTGATCGACTGGGCCGATGAAAACGACTACAACCTGCAGCTGGACGGGCTGGTGGTGCACACCACCCTCGACTACGCGCTGCAGCAGGCCGCATTGCATGCGGTGGACCGCCAGGCCAATGCGCTGCAGGCGGTCGCCGACGTCGAATGGAGCCAGCCCGGCATGAACGTCTCCGGATCGACCGGCGCCTACGCCGCCGCGCGCGGCTCGGTCAATCCGTTCCAGTATTTCTGGCAGTCGCACGCGGCGCTGGNNTCGCCCAGCTGCGCGCGGCCAAGTCGCGCCTCGAGGCCGGCTTCGTGGCGCTCGATCCGGCCAGCGGCGAAGTCAAGGCCTGGGTCGGCAGCCGCGACTTCCAGCGCGAGCAGTTCGACCACGTGGTCAAGGCCGAGCGCCAGCCCGGCTCCACCTTCAAGCCGATCGTCTACGGCGCGGCACTGGAAAAAGGTCTGACGCCTGACCGCCCATACCTCGACGCGGTGATGAATATCAAGGCGGGCGACGGCACCATCTGGCGCCCGACCGACATGACCGGCACCACCGGCAACCAGATGACGATGCGCGACGGCCTGGTGTTTTCGAAGAATACGATCACCGCGCAGGTGATGCAGGACGTCGGCCTGCCCGGGATCATCAACCTGGCCAAGGCGCTCGGCGTCAACCAGAGCAAGCTGCAATCGGTGCCTTCGCTGGCGCTGGGCACCAGCCCCGTGACCCTGCTTGAAATGGTGAATGCGTACGCCACCATCGCCGCGCAGGGCGAGTACCGCAAGCCGATCTTCGTCACCCACATCACCGACCGCGAAGGCAAGACCATCGCCACCTTCGGCGGGGAATCGCCGAAGCGCGCGATGTCGGCCGCCTCCGCGGTGACGCTGATCGACATGATGCGCGGTGTGATCAACCGCGGCACCGGCACCGCGGTGCGCAGCCGTTTCGGCATCCAGGGCGACGTCGCCGGCAAGACCGGCACCACCCAGAACAACGCCGACGGCTGGTTCATCCTGATGCACCCGAACCTGGTGGCCGGGGCCTGGGTCGGCTTCAACGACAACCGCGTCAACATGCGCAGTTCGTATTGGGGCCAGGGCGGCCACAACGCGATCCTGCTGGTGGGCGATTTCTTCAAGACGGCGCTCGACAGCGGCAAGCTCGATCGCGCCGCCCAATTCCCGGGCGGACCGAAACTGGCGCCGGTGCGCCCGCCGGAGGAACCGGTGGAGGTGATGGAGGAGGCCGGGGAAATGCGCCAGGAGGGCGTGCCGCCGCCTGAGGAACCTGCCGCGCAGCCGAGCCCTGAACCGGAGCCGGTGCCGGACGAGCCGCCGCCGGACCGGCGGCAGCAGGAACGCCAGGCGCGCGACGCCGAGGTCGACCGGCAGATCCAGCAAGACCGCCAGTTCCAGCAAGAGCGCCAGAACCGGCAGGATCGCCAGTTCCAGCAGGACCGCCAGCCCGAGCGCCAGACGCCGGACCGCGACTCGCAGGAACGCCAGCCGGCGCCGGACTCGCCCGACGCCTGAGCTTAGGGCTCGTAAATGAATAACTTGGCGTTTTGGCGGTCAGGGCGGGATGTCCTGCAAGGCGTTCGCCGCGCCGCAGTGCGAGCACTGCAAGCGGCGAACAACGCAGCAGGGCGNNCGCAGCAGGGCGCCCGTCCTGGCCGAGAAAAACGTTCAAGTTATTTGTTTATGAGTCCTTAGTACAGAATCACCGACTGCGCGCCGACCTGCACGGTGCGGGTCGTGCCGCTGGCGCTGATGTTCACCGCCGGACGCTTGCAGCCGACGTCGAGCAGGACCAGGAACTCGGCCGGCGCCTTGCCGTCGTTCTTCAGCGTGTAGGCGCCGTGCGCCTCGGTGGTGCCCGGCTTCGGCGCGTAGCCGGCGCGGCTCTCGTACGCCGTGCCCGCGCCGAGCGAACGCACGCACACCGACCGGCCGTTGGCCGCGATGCTCACGTCGGTCGAATTGCTGGCGACGATAGGCGCAGCCGCATGCAGGTTGAATTCGAAGGTGTGCGGGCTCGTGGCAGACAGCTTGTCGCGCACAATAAACGCGTTCTGGCCGCGCAGGTACCATACCTGGCGTTTGGCGGAGCTGAGCTGGCCGGCATATGCCGGCGTGGCGTCGCCTTCCGCATAATCCCAGGTTGGCTGGGTCGAGAAAGCGGTGATCCTGCCGTTGCGCTGCAGCTGCTCACGGTAGCCGCTGGTGGCCTGGCCCTTGCCGCCATCGAAGGTGACCGCATTCTGCGACCTGGTCTGGCTGTACCAGTTGGTCCAGTAGGGTGAACCGTACCAGTCGTACCAGCCGGCCTTGATCAGCAGCGGCTGGCCGGCGACCGACAGCATGAAGGCGTTCTGGTCGCCGTGGCTGTGGCTGAACGAGCCGTAGGGACTGGACTTGAAGTAGAACGAAGTGCGTGCGGGATTGCGGATGTCGCTGTGCATCGCGGTCCAGCCGATGCTCGGGTAGTAGGCCGAGCTGGCCGGGGCCGATTCGAACGGGGCGCTGGCAACCGGCATCGGGTATGGCGCTTCCAGCAAGGTCAGCGTATCTTCGGTGCCGCCGAGGTTCTTCACATACCAGGCCGCGCGCGGCGTGGCCATGCGCGAGGCGAAGGCGTGGAACACGCGCGGGTCGGGCCGGGTGTCGGAGCCGTCGCCGAACAGGTGGTTGCGGGTGCCGGGCGGGGTGAACTGGGTGGCGAAATCGAGGAAGCCGAGCGCCCATGGCTTGGTGTAGAAATTCACACCGGTGGCCTGGACCAGCGGATCCCACAGCGCGACCAGGTAGCCGGCAGTGTATTCGGCATAGCCGCCTTCCGGGCCGCTCCATGGCGACGGGTTGTTGGCGTAGACGCGGAACGCGAAATCGAACCATTTCTGCGCATCGGGAATGTCGCCCAGGCCGAGGGTCGAGATCAGCACCACGAAAATCAGGCTGGTGTTGGCGTGCGAATCGAACGGGAACTGGTCGAGGCGGCCATTGTCGCCGGCCAGGTTGGCGTAGATTTCGTTGGTGCGGGTGGTCACCGCGGCCAGCCAGCGCGCCTTGCGGCCGGCATCGAGGCTGCCGGCCAGCATATCGACCGCCTTGATCAGCGCCAGCGAAATCTGGCGCGTGGCCTGGTCCTGGTTGACATAGCTGGTCGGGCCTTTCGGATCGAGCGCCGCGAGTTGGTCGCCTTTCTTCAGCGCTTCGGCCAGGAACCACGATTCGCCCTTGAGCCGGTACATCATGGAGGCCGCTTCAAGCTGGCGGCTCGCTTCGTTGATGCGGGCCCGCACGTCGGTTTGCTGGGCCGCCATGCTGGCGGTCAGCGGCGCCGCAATCTGCATGCTCCAGCGCGCGTCCGACAGCGCCGGCAGCGCCGTGATCTGGCTCCTGATTTCATTCGTCATGCGGCTGGTGTAGGGCTCGAACTGCTGCATGCGGGCGGCGTTCCATTGGCTCATCGGCACGANNGTGCGCGTGGCCGACCATTCGGACGAGGTGGTCGGGCGCACCCGCCACGAGTAGTTGCCCACCGCCAGGCCGCGGGTCGGCAGGTACCAGTTGCGGTCGACCACCACCTTGGTCGGGGTCGACGAGCCGGACGCCGTCAACTCCAGCTCGTACCGGGCGGGACCGCTCGGATGGCGGGCCCAGGTGAAGCCCGGCGGGTTCTGCGGCTGGATATCGCCATTGGCCGGCCGCGGCTTGACCACCAGCGGATCGTTCGACTGGGCCCAGTCGGCATGAGCGGCGCCGGACAGCATCAGCGAGGCAAGCAGTAACACGCGCGAGGAAGGCAATTTCATTCTGTTCCGACTCCTGAGTGATGAGCGCGTCCCCGCGTGCGGCGGGCGACCGGTCCGCCCGAGGACAGCCGGTTCACCGCGCTGTTCAAAATTTCCGCTCGCAAATAATCCAATGAGTCAATTTTCTGCGGGCAATTCAGGGGTGAAACATACGTGTGTGG
>CXWL01005076.1_pt1 | contig 16698 bp, 18 predicted proteins | sample 590931 | NCBI WGS metagenome assembly CXWL01 (sample SAMEA3498368, study PRJEB10139) | groundwater metagenome | biome: water well; material: biofilm material | place: Germany | collected 2015-04-27 | reverse complement strand
GCCATGTATCTGCAAGGCGTGGAAAGCGTGTTTGATCTGACATGGACAAAGGGATTGACTTATCACGATGTGTATCATCAAAACGAAGTCGAGCAATCCAAATATAACTTTGAACACAGTGACACCGAATTTCTGTTTCTGGCTTTTGGCAAGTACGAAGCCCAAGCCAATCATCTCATCGAGAAGCAATTAGCATTGCCAGCCTACGAACAAGTGCTGAAAGCGGGGCATACGTTCAATCTGCTGGACGCACGCAGCGCCATTTCAGTCACCGAACGTGCCGCCTATATCGGGCGCATCCGCAATCTGTCACGGCAGGTCGCCAAAGCGTATTACGACAGTCGCAAAAACTTGAATCCACCTTTCCCGCTGGCACCCCGTGAATGGGTTGCGCAAATGCCGGATATGCAGGAATCCGCATCATGACCAAAAACCTGCTCGTCGAATTATTGGTCGAAGAATTACCCCCGAAATCACTGAAGCAGCTCGGTAACAGCTTTGCGGAATTATTAACCGCCAGCTTGAAAGCACAGGATCTCGTGTCGAAGGATGCGCAGGTCATAGCGTATGCTTCGCCGCGGCGTCTGGCGGTCCATATTACCCATGTGGCAGCACAAGCAGCAGATAAAGCGATTGCGCAGAAGCTGATGCCGACAACCGTCGGACTGGATGCCCAAGGACAAGCGACGCCGCCGTTATTGAAAAAATTGGCGAGCCTGGGTGCCGATGCATCGGTCGTGCCGCAATTGAAGCGCGTGATGGAAGGTAAAACGGAAACATTATTTTGGGATAGCACGGTTAAAGGAACGCCATTAACCGACGGCCTGCAAAAAGCATTAGAGGAAGCGATCGGTAAATTACCGATCCCCAAGGTGATGACATACCAGTTAGCGGATGGCTGGAGCAGCGTTAATTTTGTGCGTCCTGTGCACGCATTGATAGCCTTGCATGGCGCGGACATCGTTCCGGTTAATATTCTGGGGCTGCAAGCCGGGCGCGAAACGCAAGGGCATCGTTTTGAGNNGTGTTACACAGTGCGGATAGTTATGCGCAGCAACTGGCCACCGAAGGCGCTGTCATTGCCAGTTTTGCCGCGCGCCGCGAAGCAGTCGCGTACCAGCTCGCTGTCGCGGCGGCGCAGGAACATCTCACGCTGATCGACGATGACGCGTTATTGGACGAAGTCACCGCATTGGTCGAACACCCCAACGTTCTGGTTGGCAAATTTGCTGTGGAATTTCTGCAAGTGCCGCAGGAATGCTTGATTCTGACCATGAAAGCGAATCAGAAATACTTCCCGTTGCTGGATGCACAGGGAAAATTGGCCAACAAATTCCTGCTGGTTTCCAATATCCGACCAACTGATCCCGGCTTGGTCATCGGCGGGAATGAACGAGTGGTTCGTTCGCGCCTGGCTGACGCCAAGTTTTTCTTTGATCAGGATCGCAAGAAAACGCTGGAATCGCGCGTGCCGGAATTGGACAAGGTGGTTTACCACAATAAGCTGGGCACGCAGGGTATGCGCATGCACTATGTTCGCGCTATTGCGAAAATGATCGGCGAGCTACTGGGTGGTGACGAACTGGCTAAGCAGGCTTATGAAGCCGCCACATTGGCCAAAGCGGATTTGCTGACCGATATGGTCGGCGAATTTCCGGAACTGCAAGGCATCATGGGGCGCTATTATGCGCAACACGAGGGCTTAAGCGACGATGTCGCGTTTGCCATCGAAGATCATTATAAACCGCGCTTTGCCGGTGATACGCTGCCGCGCAACCCTGTTGGTGTTTGTCTGGCGCTTGCGGACAAACTGGAAACCTTAGTGAATATGTTCAAGATTGGTGAAGTACCAACTGGCGACAAAGATCCATTTGCATTACGGCGACATGCGCTAGGAATTATAAGAATTTTAATCGAGAAAGATTTGTCACTCGAATTAGACAAATTGGTGCAGCGAGTAATTGGAATAACTGAAGATGCAGATATTCCAGAAAAATGGGAAAGCCGTTCACCTGATTTTATGCTGGAGCAATACCATACCTTGTATCAAATACGTCAAGAGCTGTTAATATTCTTTTACGAGCGCCTTGCTGGCAGCTTGCGTGATCAAGGCTATACCGCCCAGGAAGTCGACGCCGTGCTCAGTTTGAATCCGCAGCAGCTCAGCGATATTCCCAAACGCCTTGCCGCCGTGCGTGCTTTTGCGGCATTGCCGGAAGCGGCTAGCCTGGCGGCCGCCAACAAACGGGTGGGCAATATTCTCAAAAAAACGGAAGGTAGTATCAGCGACACGGTGGATACCGGTTTATTACAAGAGCCTGCCGAGCAGGCGCTTTATCAGGCATTAACAGGGTTTTCTTCCAAAACCAAAGAAGCTTTCGATTCCGGAGATTACACAGCTTCGCTGCAAATCCTGGCCGCGCTGAAATCGCCGGTTGATACCTTTTTTGATCACGTGATGGTGAATGTTGAAGATGAGTCATTGCGCAAAAACCGCCTTGCCTTGCTGAAGCAGTTGCATCAGATCATGAATCAAATAGCCGATCTTTCTAAACTGGCATCTTAATATGAAACTGATCATCCTCGACCAAACCGGTGTGATTAATCAGAGCAGCGACGCATTTATCAAGACACCGGATGAATGGATTCCTATTCCTGGCAGCCTGGATGCGATTGCCCGGCTGACGCATTCCGGTTATCGCGTGGTCATCGCCACCAATCAATCGGGTATTGGGCGCGGGTTGCTCGACATGGCAACTTACAATGCCATTAATGACAAAATGTACAAGGCGGTCAATCAAGCAGGCGGGCGCATTGATGCCATATTTTTTTGCCCGCATACCAACGCGGATAAATGTTCCTGCCGCAAACCGGAAACCGGTTTATTGGATGAAATCATGCAGCGCTATGGGGTTAATTTAAAGAATGCGCCGGCAGTCGGTGATTCATTAAAAGATCTACAAGCCGCCGACGCTGTCGGCGCCATACCGATGCTGGTACTGACCGGCAACGGGCAAACAACGCGTACTGCGAAAGAAATTCCCGCCGACACGCAGATTTTTGAGAATCTAGCAGCCGTGGCCGATGCGTTGGCTGGAGAAGAATGACAGTGGCAGTTTTACGTTCAGCACTGTATATGTTGCTGCAAATCATCATTACGCCGCCGTATGCCTTGCTGACACTAGCCTGTTTCCCGTTATCGCCGCATAACCGCTATCGCGTGACTTCAAGTTGGACCATGATCATGCTGTTTCTGCTGCGTTACCTGTGCGGCATTCGCTATCAAATCATCGGCGCGGAAAATATCCCGAAAACGCCGAGTATCGTGATTTCGAAGCACCAATCGGCCTGGGAAACGCTGGCTTTCCAGAAAATTTTTCCACCGCAAGTGTGGGTACTGAAAAAAGAATTACTGCGCATTCCATTTTTTGGCTGGGGATTGGCGATGACCAGCCCAATCGCGATCGACCGCAGTGCCAAGAAAAAGGCCTTGGAACAAATCGTTGAACAAGGCAAAGACCGGCTAAGTCAAGGATTCTGGATTGTCATATTTCCGGAAGGCACGCGCATCCCGCCGGGGCAACGCGGCAAGTACCGCATTGGCGGCGCATGGCTGGCGACGCATACCAATGTGCCGGTAGTGCCGGTCGCGCACAATGCCGGTGAGTTGTGGGGGAGAAATTCTTTCGTCAAACATCCCGGCACGATCACCGTCAGTATCGGCGAACCGATCGATCCCACCGGAATGGAAGCGGGGGAATTGAATGCCAAAGTGGAAGCCTGGATTGAGGATGAAATGCTGCGTATCAGCAAGCAGAGTCAGCATAAGCCATAAAAGTGTTCGCGCAAACCATTCTAAATGGCCGGGAAATTACTTACACACTCAAGCGTTGTAAGCGCAAATCCATTGGTTTAAGAATTGATAGTCATGGCTTGAGTATCAGCGTTCCATTACAAACCCCAATACCCAATGTTGAAAATATCCTGCGGGAAAAAGCGGATTGGATAACGAAAAAGCTGAAACATTGGGAAAGCAAAAAACATCTCGCATTAACCTGGACGCCTGATGCCACGTACCCATTACTGGGTGAACCGTGGCGCATCGCGCTGAAACCATCGGGTGAAATACAAATGGCATGCCAATCCGCCAATACAGGGGCGGATGCGGTATTGGTGGAGCAATTCGCGGTGCAACTCAATCCCAGTCAAATCGAAAAATTCGTGATGGCCTGGTATGGCCAGCAAGCAATCACCTGTTTCAAACAGCGTATCACGGTGTACGCACAGACACTCAATCTACCCGTACCTCCATTCCGCCTGTCGCGCGCCAAAACCCGCTGGGGCAGCTGCAACAGCCGCGGCATCATTCACCTGAACTGGCGTCTGATCCAGATGCCGTTGCATCTGGTGGATTATGTTGTCGCGCATGAGCTATCGCATCTGATTGAAATGAATCACTCTGCTGCATTTTGGAAATTGGTGGGGAGTGTTTATCCGGATTATTTGATGGCGCGGAAGGAACTCAAGGAGTATGGTTAATACCATTACATTTTTGTTATGTTTAAATACACATAGAATGTAATGTGGGGACGGCCTTTACGTATTGAATTCGCTGGTGTGCTGTATCGCTTGACAATGAAAGGATGGAAAAAGGAAACAAGAATATCAAATATAAGACTTAACAACATGATCTATCATGATCTTTTGGAATTTTAGCGAAAAAAAGCGAATATTATTCCTATACGTGATAAATACTAACCAGATTTTATGTAAGCCTTGACTTTTTAAGGCAACTACATTTAACACCAGGAGTAAGGATGATGAAAAAAATTGTAAAATATTGCTTGCTTGTTGTAGCTGTCAGTACAAATTTCCTGCCTAACGAGGGTCGAGCTAATTCGGTCGATGATTTGATAAATAATATAGCTAAGGGGTGCCGGTTCAATATTCAAACAAAATCAAAGAATGAATATGTATCCGTTGGGGATGACGGTAATATTCTTAGGTGGGAAAAAACAGGTAAGAACGCACAAAAATGGATCGTCTATCCGGTTGATCCGAGTATGCCATCTGATAAATCGGAAGTAACGGAGTCTTTGAAGTATCGAATCATGACTGTCTCCAATGGTGAATTCATGTCGGTTGGAAGCAACGGGAGCATCCTCAGGTGGACGAAGGCCGGTGATGATACTCAAACATTCAAGTTCGTGGATCCGAACGGTGATTATCTGAAGATCAAGGAGCCGACGAAGAGTGAATTTGTTTCCGTTGGGTGGACTGGTTCCATCCAGCGCTGGAGCAATACCAATGACAATTATCAACTCTTTAAATTCGAACCAATCGAATGTATTGGGAGTACAACACCTTATTTTCTGGATGATAAAGTAGCCGAAATTGAAAAAATAGGACCACCACCAATCACCAACATAAATGGTCCGGGGCCTGTTGGAACTGAGTCTGAGAGAATTAAGATTGGCTGGGAGAGAATATCCTACTTGCTGGTCGATGACCCTCTCTACACTAACAAAATAAGTCAGGGTAAGAATGAGGAGTGGTACACGCTTGAACGATGGAGATATTGGAAGGCGGACAATATCATACCGATCGGCCTTAGCGAAAAAACGGTGGAAATTACCTACTATATTGGAATGTCACAATCTTCGTTGGACGAGTTGAAAAAGACAGTATCCCAAGGTTTCACAGGCAAGCTTGAGGTTGAGGGCAAGGATAAGGTGGCATCCGCAAAAGGCAGTCTGGAATACGCTTACAAGCAAGAAAACATTGAGAGAACAGAGTCTAAGCAGGATCAACAGGAATGGCGTACACGTAAAGTAACTGAAAAATTCCCTAAAACTGACAAACAAGCTGTCATAGTTACTTGGGTTCTGTATGACGAGTATAGTTTGCTTGGGGACAACGGGAAAAAGAAAATCTGGCAAAATCCTGTACTAGCCGTTGTCGCGAACGTGGCACCGCAAGTGGTGATCTATCCGCCCCTTCAAGAATTTAACACACCCTTACAAAATATGATAAATCAGATGGGCAATCAGACTAAACCGATACCCTAATTATAAGGATGGGTTTCGCAATAAAAGCGAAACCCTTCATTAAAACGTATCGATCCCGGATTTCAACGGCTTCATTCCATAAGAGCCTGTTCAAAGATCTAAAATAGACTCTGCACAACTTACATTCACCTTCAGCGTGTTTGACAGTCAATACGACTTTCCGTACATTCATCTGCTATGAAAAGGCGTTTTCCACCTTATACACCGGTTAATGGCGAGGAGAAACAACACCATGATGCTCACTGCCTACTTTAGTGAGTTGCACCCCAAATAAACTAACATAAGATCACTCATATTTTACTTTCGGCGGTAAAAGTAAAATAAGCGATTTTATACGTTACTTTTCGCATGCAAATACTCAATCCATATTCCCGATTTGCTGAGTTCATTCCTCAAGAATGATATGATTTGCCACTATGAATGTATAAACAGTTGGAGAAATCATGCGCAAGTCTGAACCTGAATCCGGTTTGAATTTTAATCTGATTATGCCAGCCGCATTATTGCTGGTTTTATTAGTTGTACCCTTTTCGGTCAATTCTTTTATGCATATGTTTTCGGCTAAAAAGCAATTTATTAATACGCTGATGATGAAAGTTCCGATTGACAGTGCTGCGATCACGATTCCGGCAACGGTCAAACAGTATGAATCTTTTGATGTGGCTTTAAATCTGGAGACGAAACAGCTTGCTCGGTTTGTGAATGAGATTGTTTCAATGTCATCCGAAGGCACTGCAATACAGGGAATTACTGGCGTGGTGTCGCCCGACATGAAAGCTGAAATTGCCGGCGAGGATTTTGAGATTGACAAGCAAGGGCCGCAAGAACAACTCTCCGCTTATCGTGGTACTGCAAACTGGCGCTGGCGTGTCACACCGGAATCATCAGGGTCTCATGATTTAAAATTCCAGCTGCACCTCTTAACGCAAAACAATGGCCAGCAGAGCACTAAAATTCTGGATCTTGCCGAAGCGAGTTTTTCTGTCCAGGCGAATCCATCGGAATGGTTTAAACGTCATTGGCTTTGGGTTGTTTCACTGCTACTGGTGGCTGCCGCGATCATTTTTGGATTGCGGCGGCGTCATGCGCGATAAAACCAGTCGCTGTGTTTAGAAAATTTTTTAGGCGGCTTGAAAAAGAACAAAAGATCCTTATATCGATAAACTGAAAGTGTAGTTTTTTGTAACTGTAAAAACGCCGCATTAAAGGTTTGTTGGTTACAGGGCGCCTCTAAAAATTCAAAGTTCTAAACAACACGAGGCACGAGCAAAAAATGGTGACGCAGCATATGTTTGATATGTAAGGAAACATTTTTTGTAAGTAACAAAGTGTTGTGACGAAATTTGGATTTTCAGAGATGCCCTACAGATTGAATGAGGCGTTGCTGTTGTAGATACACAATGTGCTTTTTAATCGATAAGGAGAAATTTATTATGGCCATTACACGTTATGAACCCTGGGGTTTGCTCAGTCAACTGCAAAGAGAATTAGAACGAAGCGGTGCTGAAGGTTCCACCGCAACTGCGGAATGGGCGCCTGCTGTTGATATTAAAGAAGAAGCTGACAAATTTGTCATCCATGCCGACATTCCTGGTGTTAAGCCGGAAGAAATAGACATCAGTATGGAAGACGGTGTGCTCACCATCAGAGGTGAAAAGAAATCGGAAGCGAAAAGCGAGAAAGAAGGCTATAAGCGGGTTGAACGCACTTATGGTTCTTTTTACAGACGTTTCAGTTTGCCGGATACCGCCAATGCGGATGCGATATCAGCAGCTTCAAAACATGGTGTTCTGGAAGTGATCATACCGAAGCGGGAAGCTGTACAGCCCAAGAAAATTAGCGTAACAGCGGTACAGTAATCATCCGAGTATTTATCAAATTTAATCTATTTTTTTGAATCAGCCAGACAAAATGGAGCCTGCGGGCTCCATTTTTATCAGAACTTGCTTTTGCCAAGCGGGGTAAAGCATGACAGAATGTCTTCCGGTCACCTCTAAAAATCCAAATTTCGGCACAATACTTTGTTTTTTACAAAAAATGTTTTCTTACCTATCAGTTATAGGCTGCGTCAGCATTTTTTGCTCGTGCCTCGTTTTGTTTAGAACTTTGAATTTTTAGAAGCGCTCTTCCTGTTTTCTTGAAGATCCAATGAATCCTAATTAACCAGCAGTTCCCTATTAAACTTCCCTGATGCCTCTTATTACACTGGAAAACGCCTGCTTGGCTTTTGGCCATCATGCCTTGCTTGACCACGCAGATTTGCAACTTGATCCGGGCGAGCGCGTGGGCTTGATCGGCAGAAATGGCGGAGGGAAATCGAGTTTGCTGCGCGCCTTATCAAGCGAAATCAAACTGGATGACGGCAGGCTTTGGTGTGCGCCAAATTTAAAGCTGGCTTTTGTATCACAAGAACCCGTGCTAAATCCTGCCAATACGGTGTATCAAGAAGTGGCGAACGGCTTAGGCAAGATCAGTCAGGTATTGCTGGATTATCATGCAATCTCTCATGCGTTAAGTGACAATACAGAAGACACGGAAGCGCTACTGATTCGATTGCAAGATCTTCAGGGCGCATTGGAGGTTCAGGATGGATGGAACTTGCAAGCAAAAATCGAAACGGTGATTGACAAGCTTAACCTGCCAACCGATACGCTCATTGCGCACCTTTCGGGTGGTTTAAAAAAGCGGGTGGCGCTGGCGCGTGCTTTGGTGATATCCCCTGATGTTTTATTACTGGATGAGCCAACCAACCATCTTGATTTCACTTCGATTGAATGGTTGGAAGGATTGCTGCAGGGTTTTTCTGGCAGTGTTTTGTTCATCACGCATGATCGGCGTTTTCTAGATAATGTGGCAACAAGAATTATCGAGCTGGATCGCGGAAAACTGGCGACCTTCGCTGGGAAATTTACTGATTACCAGATAAAAAAAGCAGAAATTCTGGAAATTGAAGCTATCCATAATCAGAAATTTGATAAGGTTTTGGCACAGGAAGAAGTTTGGATACGTAAAGGAATTCAAGCGCGGCGCACGCGCAATGAAGGCCGGGTACGAAATTTAGAAGCATTACGTTTGGAACGCGCGGCCAGAAGAGAAAAGATTGGTAAAGCCAATATCAATGTAGATGTGGGCGAACGCTCAGGTAAATTGGTCGCCGAGCTGGAGCACGTGAGTAAAAGTTATGGCGATAAAATTATTATCGATGATTTTTCCTGTCGCATTATGCGGGGGGATCGCGTAGGACTATTAGGGCCCAATGGCGCTGGAAAATCTACATTATTAAAATTAATTCTCGGTGAATTACAGCCGGATTCCGGTGAAATTCAACAGGGCACCAAGCTAGCGGTCGCCTATTTTGACCAGATGCGTGAACAGTTGGATGAAGAAATGATTCTGACGGATACCATCAGCCAGGGCTCCGAGTTTGTGGAAATTAACGGGAAACGTAAACATGTTATCAGCTATCTGGAAGATTTCCTGTTCGCGCCACAGCGTGCCCGCTCCCCAGTCAAATCGCTTTCGGGAGGCGAGCGCAATCGATTGTTGCTGGCTCGTTTATTTACACGGCCTGCCAATGTTCTAGTATTAGATGAACCCACAAATGATCTGGATATTGAAACGCTCGAACTGCTGGAAGCCTTGCTGCAGGACTATACCGGCACATTATTTCTGGTCAGTCACGACCGTGAATTTCTTGATAATGTCGTCACACAAGTAATTGCATTTGAAGGAAATGGAAAATTGTGTGAATATATTGGCGGTTATGAAGATTGGATACGTGCAAAACATTTTGAAGATAATATCGGTCAGCAGAAAATATTATCGAAGTCAGAGACTACACCAACCAGTATTCCTAAATCATCCGGGTTTTCACGCGCTAAAAAACTTAGTTACCAGGAAATGCGTGAGCTGGAAGCATTACCTGGTAAAATTGATAGCTTGGAACAAGAACAAGCAAATATTACCTTGCGTTTGAATGAACCAATTATTTATCGTGATTATCCGGACGAAGCAACAGCACTGCAAGCACGCTTTGCGACGATTGAAAAAGAACTGATAGACTGCATTGCAAGATGGGAAGAATTAGAATCAAAATCTGCCGCAAAAACGTAGCACTTATGACAGCATTTCCTTATAAACAACATGGACATGCTTATACTATTCATTGACCAAATCGAACACATCGTTTAAAGTTCAACTTTTGAGAGAGGGAGGCTTATATGAAACAAAAATCAGTTATGAATTTATTAATTGCCTTGAGTATGCTTTTAGCATTTTCTGGGGTAGCGCAATCGGCTGGAGATGCAGCAGCAGCAAAATCAAAAACTTCAATGTGTGAAGGATGTCACGGAATTCCATTGTACAAAACAGCTTTCCCTTCCGCGTATCATGTTCCAAAGCTTGGTGGACAACACGCAGATTATATCGTTAAAGCGCTGGAAGGATACAAAAATGGTACACGCAGTCATCCTACTATGACAGCTCTGGTTAAAACGCTATCTCAACAAGATATAGAAGATTTTGCTGCTTATTATTCTAAAAATTAATTAAGTCATTAACGCAAGGAACGAATTATGAAGAACTATGTAATTGCCGCATTAAGCGGTGCAGCCTTGATACTATCCAGTCAAGTAGTGGCTGCTGATATTGAAGCAGGTAAAAGTAAAGCAGCTGAAGTTTGTGCTTCATGTCATGGTGCAGATGGTAATAGCCCTGTTCCAAATTTCCCCAAGATCGGTGGGCAATATAGAACTTATTTGGAAAAAGCATTGCAAGATTACAAATCCGGCAGCCGGAAAGATCCAATTATGGCTGGAATGGCAGCGAGTTTGAGTGCAGCGGATATTGAGAATCTGGCTTTTTATTATTCAAGCCAATCCGGCAGCCTGAATTCAAACAAATAAACAGATCAATTTATTTGTACCAGATTTAAGAACGGGATAAACACTGACTGAAAGTCGGTTTTATCCCGTTCTTATTATCTTGTTAGCTTGTTGAATTTAATTGTTTGTCTAAACAATCAAAGTAGATAGTAGCATCGGGCGCAGAGTGGTTGCGCTGCGCTTGCCATATCATTTCTGCTAAACATTCCATTACTTGGTGTGTGGCAGTATGCTCACTTCCTGTATTTGTCTGCAAGCGTGCAAATCGCTCACAAATCCCAATCGGCTGATTAATAGACAATTGCTCTTTGATCGCCACGTGCATGCTCATATGCAGGAATGGATTGGTGTCGCCCATCTCGGGTGAATAATCTTTATCCAGATACCGATCGGCATCATCCAGAATGCCATGGTATTCCGGATGTAGCAGTATCACCTCCAATACAATCGTTTCAATACCGGATAATATTTCGCGCTGGCGGTATTTGCGCCATGTATCAAAAAATAATTGGCGTGCCTGTTTTCTGGATGGTTTAAACATTGCGTGATATCGGGGTTAAATCTTCTTGTCTTTAAATTCGCATAGATGACTAATTGTACATACAGTACATTCCGGCTTTCTGGCTTTGCAAACGTACCGGCCGTGCAGAATCAGCCAGTGGTGTGCATCCAGACGGAATTCTTTGGGCACTGCTTTAAGTAGTTTTAATTCTACCTCCAGCACATTTTTTCCAGGGGCGATACCCGTGCGATTAGCAATCCGGAAAATATGAGTATCCACGGCGATGGTTGGTTCACCAAAAGCGGTATTCAAGATCACATTTGCAGTTTTACGCCCGACACCGGGTAATTTCTCCAGTTGTTCGCGCGTGCGAGGTACTTCGCTCCGATGTTGCTGCATGAGTAATTGGCAAGTTGCCAGAATATTTTTTGCCTTAGTTTTATATAATCCAATACTTTTAATAAATTCAGTTAAACCTGTTTCGCCCAAGGCAAGAATTTTTTCCGGTGTGTTGGCCTTGGGGAATAATTTTCGTGTTGCCAGATTGACACTTTTGTCGGTCGCTTGTGCCGAAAGAATGACAGCAATCAGCAGCTCAAAGGGTGAGCGGTACTCCAGTTCGGTAGTTGGATGCGGATTTGCTGATTTCAGGCAAGCAAAGATTTCATGACGCTTAGCGGAGTTCATGTGGCTTTATTGGTCAAATTATTTTTGACAGCCTGGGATCGTGCAGCTATTGCCCGCTTTATTGCAGCTTGAACAATTGCCTGTTTGCGTGCTTCCGCTGATGTACTGATTATTTTCATCTGTACGGTATTTTTGTGTTGGAGCGGTTTTTTCTTCGCTTGTTTTTCTCGTGCCAATCTCTGTAATCTGAATTGATAACGTGAGCGTGCCGCATCCGCAGCCTGTTTTTTAACTGCATTGGCTGACAAACTGAGTTTATCATTACTTTTCTCAGTTACCGGAATCAGACTAATACAATCCATCGGGCAGGGTGCAATACATAATTCACACCCGGTACATTCTGCGGCGATCACTGTGTGCATTTGTTTGGCGGCACCGGTGATTGCATCGACCGGGCAGGATTGGATACAAAACGTACAACCGATACAAATACGCTCATCAATCCAGGCGACCACTTTGGGTTTGGGTAAGCCATGCAATGTATTCAGTGGCTTGGGGGGTACGCTCAATAACTCCGCCAATTTTTGAATCCCTTCCTGATCTCCGGGCGGGCATTGATTGATATCGGCGCGACCTTCCAGGATGGCTTCTGCATAGGGTTTGCATCCTGGGAAGCCACATTTTCCGCATTGAGTTTGCGGCAAAATGGCATCAATTTTTTCTATGAGTTGCTGGCTCATCCTAATACGCTAATGAATCGCTCTGTTTAGTTTTATCAGCACACACAGCCTGTGTAATTTCTTTGACCAAGTCAGGACCATAATAAATCAGACCGGTATACAGTTGTATCAGGTTTGCGCCGGCTTCCATCTTGTCCCGTGCATCGCTCGCCGACATAATCCCGCCGACACCGATAATGGGTATGGCGCCTTGAAGCAAGTGATGCAGTTGATAAACAATCGCGGTGGCGCGTTGCGTCAGTGGAGCGCCGCTCAAACCACCGTTTTCCTGTGCTACCGGCAAGTGCTCAATGCCGGTCCGTGAAATCGTCGTATTGGTTGCAATCACACCATCTATTTGATGCTTCATCAGTAACGCAGCAATCGATTCAATTTGTGCTAGCTCAAGATCAGGAGCAATTTTTACCACCATAGGCACGTATTTTCCATGTATTTGCGCGAGTTTCATTTGTTCGGATTTTAGTTCGCTTAACAAATGATCCAGCGCATCGGTGGCTTGTAATTGCCGCAAATTTTGCGTATTGGGCGATGAAATATTGACGGTGACATAACTGGCGTAGCGATACACTTTCTGCAAGCCGATCCGGTAATCTTCTACCGCCTGCTCGAGCGGGGTATCGAAATTTTTTCCGATATTAATACCCAAAATGCCTTGATAGTCTGAGTGTTTGATATTTTCGATCAATTGATCGACGCCATGATTATTAAAACCCAACCGATTGATCACAGCATTTGCTTCGGGAACACGAAAAATTCTTGGGGCCGGATTACCCGGTTGAGGTCGCGGTGTCACTGTGCCGATTTCAAGAAAACCAAATCCCAACGCAGCAAGCGCATCCAGATGTTCGCCATTCTTATCCAGTCCAGCGGCAAGTCCGACAGGATTGGGAAAATCCAACCCCATTACGCTGCGCGGCTGACAAGCAATCGCAGTGTTTTTTAGCAATCCAAACTTTCTGGCCTGTTCGATGGCGCTGAAAGTAATGCAATGAGCGGATTCAGGATCAAGTTTAAAAAGCAGCGGGCGAAGGAATGTGTAGAGCATAGGGAATTTTATCCTGAACGATTGCCAATTTGAGAAATTTTCATGAGGAACTGCTGCTGTCCAGCAATTGCCACTGACCGTTCGTCAAGACTTCCAGCGGTTGGAAATTGGCTTTATAGCACATCTTTCGATTTTCTTTGATCCAATAGCCCAGATACAGATAAGTCAAGCCAAGTTTTCGGCATTGTTCAATCTGCCATAAAATGTTATAGGTGCCAAAACTTGCGTTGGCAACATCTGCATCAAAGAAAGTATAAACCGATGAAAGTCCGTCCGGCAGTACATCGACAATACTGACCATGCGCAGCTGATCCCCTTCATGGAACTCAATTAATTTGGAATTTACATGGCTTTGTAATAAAAAATTATGATATTGCTCTCGGCAATCATGATCCATACCGCCACCCGAATGGCGTTTTACCTGATACTGTTGATAAAGCTCATAATGCACCGGTTTGTAGTGCAGTGGGAGTTGTACGGCTGTCAAATGCTGATGCTGTTTCCAAGTGCGACGCTGTGTGCGATTGGGAGCAAAGCTATTCACATTAACACGTACAGATAGGCACGCACGACAATGCACACAACTGGGACGATAGGTATAAAGGCCGCTACGGCGGAAACCAGCCTGTATCAAGTTTCCATAAGTCTGATTATCGATGAGGTACTCTGGCGTGACTACTTCAGAACATGCCAGTTCGCCGGGTAAATAACTACAGGGATAGGGGCTGGTGGTGTGAAATTTAAGCACGGGCATCACTCACTAGTCGATCAAAACACGATCAAAGTTCCATTTGTTAACGGGTTTGGATCCGATTATCAAGGTATTCAGCTTTTGACCGAACTCCACTCTTGAAATTTCCCGTGCACCTAAAGATGCCAAATGGCCGGTTTTAACCTGACAATCAATCAAGCCATACTCCCAGTATTGTAGTTGCTTTACCAGATGGACCAAGGCAATTTTCGATGCATCCGGAACAAGCGAAAACATCGATTCACCAAAAAATACCTTACCCAATGATACGCCGTAGAGCCCGCCGATCAGTACGCCATCCATCCAGGTCTCTATAGAGTGTGCCAGACCCATTTCGTGCAGTATTGTATAAGCAGCAATCATTTTCGGGTGTATCCATGTCCCTGCTTGTCCTCTGCGCGGTGCTGCACAGGCGTGCATAACTTGAGTAAAACTACAATCAGTACGAATCTGATAGTGGTCTTTTTTAAGTGTCTTGCGTAAAGAGCGAGAAATTTTTAATTCATCAGGAAACAACACCATTCGTGGATCCGGGCTCCACCAAAGTATCGGATCGTCTTCATTAAACCAGGGAAAGATACCTTTGCTATAGGCTTCAAGCAAACGTTGTGGCGAAAGATCTCCGCCAACTGCCAATAATCCGTTGGGTTCGCTAAGTGCGTTCTCTACGGGTGGGAACGATGCACAGGATCTACTGCCGGGGGTCATAAATTTTCAAGTTATAGATATTGATTGGTATTAGTTTGATATAGATCAAGGTTGCTATTTTAACGTTTAATTACCATCGGTTTCCGATTACAAACCTATAACCAGAATAATTAAGAAATATAAAGGAGACATAAGTGAGAAATCTTCTCGACAAAGTACGGCTGGCTTCCCGTATTGCTGCAGGTTCGTTTTTTTTGGCTGCTGTGATGGCGGCACCGCATGCTTTAGCGCATGATGTAGCTGCAGAGCGTATCAAGCAATTAGAACAAAGCTTGCAGGCCATTCAAGTTGAATTGCAAAGAATGAAATCCGAATCCGCTCAGGCTGCACAAAAGGTTAAAAGTATAGAACAAACTGCTAGCCAGACAGAACAGAAAATAAATAGTCTTGAAGAGAGAAAGGCTACACTAGTAGAAAGGGTAGATCCATTAACGCAACGCATCGGTTCAGATATAACAGAAAAAACTCGTATGCTGCATTTCCGTGGTGGTTTTGCACACATGATGAATCACCGCGAAGGTGTAACCATACAAAATCCGGTATTGCCGATTGGTGCACAAGATCAAGCGGATAAACAAGGCTGGTATGCGGGTGCAGGCATTGATTGGGGATTGACCAGAGATATGTGGGGGCTTTTACCCAAAACGACTGTTTTTGCAGAGCTGATGTTCGAGTACAAACAATTCGGTTCTCATGTTTTGGGTAACGGTGCGGTAGGTAATGTGCCGAGTATGTTAGCAGGTGGCGCATACAATCCGATTAATGTGACAGTCAGTCAACTTACAGTATCAGCATCACCTAAAATCAAATTCTTCGAAGGTTCTAAAATCAGACCTTGGATTATTCCTGCGGGTTTGGCAGTTCACGTCATGAGTCCGCCGTCTAATTCGATTACATATATCGTGCCAGGCGTTCAATTCGGTGCGGGTGCCGATTACAATATTTGGAAGGATTTTTTTGTCGGCATCGAGGGTCGCTATCATTTGGTAGCCGGAAATACGGATGGTATTAATTTGAGTGGTATGACTGCTGGCGGTTATGTTGGTATTGGGTTCTAAAAAAAGTTTAAATACTGAATGAGAGTGATGGTTTAACAGTAGTTTAGTACACACAAAGTAAAGATTCTTTAGTTTCTCATCGTTGCTTTTTAGTTTCGTTCGCAGCCAGAAGAGTATGTATGCGTAACGGAGCCTTGGCACCTCGCTAGTTGTTTAGTGAGGTGTTTTTTTGTGGTTCTTGCTGGATGTATGTTGCCATGCAACAGTACTTTGTAGGACACATGGGAATGTGAACGGGATATAATTTTTCTAAGGAAACGCTGATTAATTCACTGCACACCAGGGGCTAAGCGAGTGGTTTTGGGATATTGGGTTA
>CXWL01009875.1_pt1 | contig 16702 bp, 16 predicted proteins | sample 590931 | NCBI WGS metagenome assembly CXWL01 (sample SAMEA3498368, study PRJEB10139) | groundwater metagenome | biome: water well; material: biofilm material | place: Germany | collected 2015-04-27 | reverse complement strand
TAATGTTTCTGCCTCTGAGGCACTTACCCTTCTCTTCGCCGGTAAATTGCCTGACTTTATCTTGTAGTTCACTTGAGGAAAAAACTACGCTGAATAGTTACAATAGAATCACTATTCGCTTCAAATGTTCAAAAAATCTGTCTCAAAATAGCTTCCCCCTCGCTACGACCACTATTCTCGGACGGCCTCCCAGGAAATCTCGGCGATGTTTCTAGAAAAAGATAGTTCAACTTAGCAAGAATTTGATTCGAACATCTTTGTCAACTAATGTTGACAAGGGCAGTTCTTGAACGAATAGCCTTGTCTATGAACATTAATTACATTGAATTTTGAATGGCGTAAAGACTTAATCCCATCAGTGCTTGAGGAAATATACCCAGCGCTAACACGGCAAAACCATTTGCACTCAGTAGAATCTTCACATCATTATTGGGCAAAATAGGTTCATTGGTTTCTGGTTCATCAAAATACATTAACTTGATAATACGCAGGTAATAAAAGGCACCAATTAATGAGAACAGCACCGCTACAACCGCCAGCCAAACAAAACCCGCATTGACAACTGCCTGCAATACTGCAAGTTTGGCATAAAACCCGATCATCGGTGGAATACCCGCCAGTGAAAGCATCAATAGCAATGTAATAAATGCATACCAGGAATTTCTTTTACTGAGTCCTTTGAAATCGTTGATATTTTCAGCTTCAAATCCACTACGACACAGCAACATGATCATCGCGAAAGTACCTAATGTCATCAGAACATAGGCTATGACATAAAATAAAGCAGAGCTATAGCCATTTGTATCCGCACTGATAAATCCAAGCAACAGGAATCCCATATGAGAAATGGTTGAGTAGGCCAACATTCGTTTGATATTGGATTGTGCGATAGCTGCAATGTTACCTATTGCCATTGACATTACAGCGAGAATTACAAGCATGCCTTGCCAGTCAGCGACCATTTCTCCCATGCCTTCAACTAACAAACGCATTACAAAACCGAATGCTGCCAGCTTGGGTGCAGAGCCGATAAACAAAGTAACGGCAGTCGGTGCACCCTGGTAAACATCAGGTGCCCACATGTGAAAAGGTGCTGCACTTAACTTGAAGCTAATACCAGCCACAATAAATACCAGACCTACGACTAAAACTTCTTTATTACTTGCTTCGCTTTGTATGATCTGAGCAAGTTGTGAGACATGTAATGTTCCGGTCGCTCCGTAAACCATCGACATGCCATAAAGTAAAAACCCAGATGCCAATGCGCCCAACACAAAGAACTTCATGGCTGCTTCGGTTGCCATGACTGATTCTCGACGTAATGCCACCAATGCATAGAGAGACAGTGAAAGTAATTCCAGGCCAATATAAAGCGTCAGAAAATGACTGGCAGAAATCATTACCATCATTCCCAATGTTGCAAATAATATCAAGCTAAAAAACTCACCCTTTAGCATGCCACGATCTCTAATATAAGCATGGGAATATATCAGCACAGCTGATACCGTGCCATACACCATCAGCTTAAGCATATCTGCCATCGTATCATCGACATACATGCCGGAAAATGTTTGACTGGTTTCTGTTGAGAATGACAGAAAAGTGAGTAATGCACAACCCAGTAACGTCACTTGTGTCAGTAGATACGCAACGTAACGTCTATTTTCGCCTGCGGTGAGATCAGCCAGCATTACCACGCACACCATGATGAGCATAAATATCTCGGAGGAGGCTGGCGCAAAATCAGGTGGTATAAAATTCATTAATTCTTAATCCTCATATCGGGAAATATCACTATTCCAGAATCACTTTTTTTACAACTTGCTGTTACTGACATGTGCCAGTAGGTGATCTATCGTCGTATGCATAACTTCTGTTAATGGATAGGGATAAACACCAATCCATAAAACTAAAATCGCCAAAATTGCCAATAACGCGAACTCACGCTTTGAAATATCTTTTAATCCTTCAACAGCAGGGTTTGCCACAGCACCAAATACGACTCGTTTGTACATCCATAATGTATAAGCTGCACCAAAAATCAATGTAGTCGCGGCCAAAAATGCATACCAGAAATTAACTTTAACCGCACCCATAATGACCATAAATTCACCCACAAAACCACTTGTGCCGGGTAGTCCGGCGTTCGCCATGGCAAATAACATAAAGAAGGCGGCAAACACAGGCATTTTATTGACGACACCGCCATAGTCAGCAATCTGACGTGAATGTAATCGATCATATAGTACACCCACACACAGGAACATGGCGCCAGAAATAAATCCGTGTGAAATCATCTGAACCATCGCGCCTTCAATACCATAGGCATTAAACAGGAAAAACCCTAACGTAACAAACCCCATATGCGCGACAGAGGAATAGGCAATCAGTTTCTTCATATCAGCTTGCATGAGTGCAATCAGTCCAATATAAACGACTGCTATCAATGACAAAACAATCATCATATCAGCCAGATAATGGCTAGCATCAGGTGCAATTGGCAGTGAGAAACGCAGAAATCCATAGCCGCCCAATTTAAGCAGGATGGCAGCCAAGACAACTGAACCACCCGTTGGTGCCTCTACGTGCGCATCGGGCAACCACGTATGCACTGGCCACATTGGCACCTTGACCGCAAATGCCAGCAGAAAAGCGACAAATATTAAAATTTGTGGTGTCAGTGGAATTGCTAATTGATGATAATCCTGTATTGAGAAGCTACCTCCCGATGTTTGATACAGATAAATAAAAGCAATCAACATCAAAAGAGAACCAAGCAACGTATACAGAAAAAACTTTATGGCTGCATAAACACGATTGGGGCCACCCCAAATACCTATAATCAAGAACATCGGTATAAGCGATGCTTCCCAGAATACATAAAATAGAATCGCATCCAATGATGCAAAAACACCATTGACAATACCAGACATGATTAAGAACGCGCCCATATATTGTGATACACGTTCTTGGATAACATTCCAACCTGCCACAACAACCAGTGGTGTGATAAAGCAATTCAGCAAAAGCAGTGGCATTGATATACCATCCACGCCCAGATGATAATTGACGTTAAAACGCTCAAACCAGACGTGATTCTCAACAAATTGCATTGCGACCGTTGCAGAGTCAAAACCTGTATAAAGAGGAATCGCTACCAACAGTCCTAGAATTGATCCTGCAAGCGAAATCCAGCGAGCTAACTGCGCGTTGCGATCACTTCCAGTTGCAAATACGGCAATGCCAAACAAAATTGGTAGCCAAATAATTAAACTTAATAGTGGGAATTCAAACGACATGCTTATTCCGTTTTATTTATTAGTACTTATTATCTTTAAGTATTTGATTCATTAATATTCGTATCCAGCGCCCTGTTTTACAATCTTTTTATTAGCGTTAGTAAAGCCATAACGTCAAGATAACAAATATACCAACGATCATGGTAAATGCATAATGATAGATATAACCTGTCTGCCATTGCCGCACGAATGCTGCAGTCCAGGCTACGACACGAGCTGCGCCGTTGACAAAAAAACCATCAATTAGTTTCACATCGCCATACTTCCACAACATCGTACCTAAAGCACGAGTGCCACCGGCAAATAACCATGAATACAATTCATCGATATAATATTTGCGATCCAGTAAAGTATATAAAGTGCCAAAACGGGCTTTTATCTTTCCCGGCAAATCGGTTCTTGCGCTATATAAGTACCAGGCTGTAAAAATACCTGCCGTTGATAACCAGAATGGTGCCGTCGATAGGGCGTGCACCATCATTCCTCCGATACCTGTAAATTCTGCACCCAATTTTTCAATGGCATTATGTTGCGGCAACACATGGATTACGTTATCAAAATAATTGCCAAAAACGATCGGACCAATAAACCATCCGGCAGCGATAGTCGGTATGGCTAAAATCACAAGCGGCGCTGTCACCACCCACGGTGATTCATGCAAATGCTCTTTTGTATGCGCATCCATCCTCGGCTGCCCATGAAAAGTCATGAATATCAGCCGGAATGTATAGAGCGCTGTAACAAATACCGTTGCCAATACACAGAAATACGCAAAGCCGACACCGGGGATATCTGCAAAATGAACAGCTTCAATAATGGCATCTTTTGAGAAGAAACCGGAGAATCCTGGCACACCTGCACTGGCTAATGCAGCAATAAACATCGTCCAATAAGTAATGGGCATGTAATTTTTCAGCCCCCCCATTTTCTGCATATTCTGCTCATGGTGCATTGCGATAATTACGGAACCGGCGCCCAAGAACAGAACAGCCTTAAAGAAAGCATGCGTCATCAAATGGAAAATTGCAGCCGAATAAGCCGACGCCCCCAGTGCAACCGTCATATAGCCCAATTGCGATAAGGTGGAATAAGCAACCACTCGCTTGATATCATTTTGCACTACGGCTACGAACGCCATAAATAGCGTGGTTATTCCACCGATCACCAATATGGTTGAAAGTGCCGTATCGGATAACTCAAATAGCGGTGACATGCGTGCCACCATAAAAATACCGGCCGTCACCATGGTAGCAGCATGAATTAGCGCAGAAATCGGTGTGGGGCCTTCCATTGAATCCGGCAGCCACACATGCAAAGGAAACTGTGCCGATTTACCCATGGCACCAATAAACAACAAAATACAAATAACAGTAATAACCAACCAGGATATGCCAGGTATTAACTCAATCTTTTCATCGACTATTCCAGGCGCCTGCGTAAAAACAGTTGCATAATCCAGCGTACCAAAATACGTCAACACCATGGCTATGCCCAGCAGAAAACCAAAGTCACCGACACGGTTCACCAAAAATGCCTTCATATTGGCGTATATCGCCGTTGGCCGGGTATACCAGAATCCAATGAGCAAATATGATACGAGACCGACGGCTTCCCAGCCGAAAAACAACTGCAGGAAATTATTCGACATCACCAACATCATCATTGAGAAGGTGAATAATGAGATATAACTGAAGAACCGTTGATAGCCTGAATCGCCATGCATATAACCAATGGTATAGATATGCACCATGAGTGAAACCAGACTGACAACGACCATCATGGTTGCCGAAAGTTGATCGATCAGAAACCCGATCTCAAACTTCGTATCACCCGTAACTAGCCATGTATAAACGCTTCCGTTAAATACATTGCCATCCAGTACATCCATAAAAATAATCAGGGATGCCACCAGAGAAGTGAATACCATCAGAATAGTCGCACGATGACTCCATACAGGACCTATAAAACGTCCCAGCAATCCGGCTATGAGTGCTCCCACCAGCGGTGCTAGCGGCACCAGTAAATAAAGTTTTTGCATCTCGCTCAATAATTCTTATGTCAGTTATAGGTACTTAAACTCTTCCAAGCGTTTTGTATTAGCCTTTGAGCTTATCCAGATCATCAACATTGATCGTGCGTTGATTACGAAACAATGCGACCAGTATTGCCAGGCCTATGGCTGATTCTGCCGCCGCGACTGTCAGGATAAAAAATACAAAGATCTGTCCGGATATATCCTGTAAATAGTGTGAGAACGCCACAAAATTCATATTCACAGCCAGCAGCATCAATTCGATTGACATCAATAAAATGATGACATTTTTTCTATTGAGAAAGATACCGACAATGCCGATAGCAAACAAAATCGCACCAAGTACCAGATAATGGGATAACGATACCAAGCTAACCACCTCTTCTTATATTTTCAAAAATGATCAACCAGTTCATCAAATGCCTTCCTTATTCTTTCTTTTCTGATGGCATTGCCACCACACGTATTCGATCTTCTTTTCTCACTTTGACCTGTCTGGACGGATTGGGTGATTTCTTATCTTCACGATGACGCAGCGTCAATGCAATTGCAGCAACCATGGCCACCAGCAGAAGTACTGCCGCCAACTCAAAGGCATAAACATATTCGGTATAGATTAATCGTCCCAGTTCTTTGGTATTACTATAGTCAGCCGCTTGCGGTTCCGGTGTAGGCATTTCTTCCAATCCAAAATGTTTACCCATCAAAACCATTGCTATCTCCGCAACCATCACCAAAGCAATGATCGCTCCAAATGGAAACCATCGCCAGAATCCTTCGCGTAATCGATCCAGATTAATATCCAGCATCATCACCACAAACAGGAACAACACCATCACTGCGCCTACATAAACCAAAACTAATGTAATCGCCAGAAACTCAGCTTCCAGGAGCAACCATAATCCAGCACAGGTAACAAATGCCAAAACCAGTAATAGCGCAGAATAAACCGGGTTACGTGCCGTTATGACACCAAGTGCTGACGCCACCAGAATTGCTGCAAAAATATAAAAAATAATGTCCTGAAAATTCATTTGTATTTACCAGCAAGACTCAACGATAATGCGCATCGGCTTCTCTATCCTTGGCAATCTGCTCTTCATATCGATCCCCGATAGCCAGCAACATCTCTTTGGTGTAGATCAAATCGCCCCTTTTTTCCCCATGATATTCAAGTACTCGTGTTTCAACGATTGAGTCGACCGGACAGGATTCTTCACAAAAACCGCAGAAAATACATTTGTATAAATCAATGTCATAACGTGTCGTTCGACGCGTACCATCTTCTCGCTCTTCTGAATCAATGGTAATAGCCATTGCAGGACAAACTGCTTCACATAATTTGCAGGCGATACAGCGCTCTTCCCCGTTTGGATAACGACGCAATGCATGCAAGCCGCGAAAACGCGGCGATTGGGGAGTCTTTTCTTCCGGGTAGTGCACAGTTATCTTTGGTTTGAACAGATAACTCCCTGTCACCGCCATACCTTTTATCAGTTCAAATAATAAAAAGGTACTAAAGAATTTCTTGATTCGATCCATTGTATTTTCTCTATTTTAGAACCAGATATTTAACGGAAATGTATCCCGCATTGATTCAGGTAATTGCATGATTAAGCCCAGCAGAACAATCCATACCAGCGTAATCGGAATAAATATTTTCCATCCCAATCTCATAATCTGATCATAGCGGTAGCGCGGAAAAGTCGCACGAAACCAAAGAAAAAAGAACAAGATAAACGCAATCTTCAACAATAGCCAGATAAATCCGGGTATCAGCGTAAATGGCGCCATGTCAATTGGTGGCAGCCAACCGCCCAAGAACAAAAGCGATGTCAGGGTTGCAACCAGTATCATATTGGAATATTCGGCCAGGAAAAACACGGTAAAAGCCATGCCAGAATAATCAACATGGAAACCTGCCACAATTTCCGATTCCCCTTCAGCCACATCAAATGGTGCACGATTCGTTTCAGCCACGCCTGAAATCAGATAAATCAGAAACATGGGAAATAGTGGAATCCAATACCAATTCATCAGACTATTTCCCTGTTGCCCATTAACAATATCGCCCAGATTCAAACTTTGAGACATCATCAATACACATACCAGAGCAAAACCCATTGCCAGTTCATAGGAAACTACCTGAGCAGCGGAACGCATGGCGCCTAAAAATGCATACTTGGAATTCGATGCCCATCCGGCAATAATAACGCCGTATATACCCATTGATGTCATCGCCAGAATATATAGTAATCCGGCATTGATATCAGCAAGAACAAGTTCAGGAGAAAAAGGTATCACCGCCCAAGCTGCCAGTGCTGGCATTATCGTTAATACCGGCGCCAGAATAAACAAGAACTTATTGGCACCCGTTGGAATAACGATCTCTTTCATGATTGCCTTAACCGCATCAGCAATCGGTTGTCCCCAGCCACGCAACCATGGAATGCCAAAGAAGGTTACTCTATTCGGTCCAACACGGATTTGCATGTAGGCGATTATCTTTCGTTCAGCAAAGGTCAGATAAGCAACACCCAGCAACAATGGAACGACAATAGCAAAAATAAATGTCAAGTTTGTTGCTAATGAGAACAACATGGCACCCCATTCTGTTCCAAATATTTGCACAAACTGTTGTTGAATATACTCCATTAATAAACTCCAACCCTTACCATTACAGTTTTTCCATCCATATTTCTCCAAACAGATCGCCTAGCACTACTGTCTTCGGATGTGCGCCTGCAATGCGCACGCAATTGGCAGGTAATTTTTCATCACAGGCAGCTTCAAGCTGCACAGATTCTTCTCCCTGCCTAACTTTTACTTGATCTCCCGCAGCAATACCCAAGTTTTCAAACATCTCAGTTGCCATCCATGCTTTTGGTGGTGCTGCATCATGTGTAGATTGTAAAGATTCAGCGCGACGAACAATCGGATCTGCCTGATAAATCGGTATCTCTCCAATGCGTTGCATACCATGCTCTTTAATTACTTCAATCTCAAAATCAGAATTCCTCAAAGAATTATTCAAGTATTGATTAATTTCTAACCCATCAGGAAAAATTTCTGCTCGAATTTCTTCCGGCGTCTCGTAATCAAACTTCTCAAGTGCCAGTAAATTAGCTAATACACGCAATACCTTCCACGCAGGTCGAGCTTCTCCCAATGGTGATACGACTCCATTGAAACTTTGTATCCGACCTTCTGTATTGACATAAGTGCCTGATGTTTCGGTAAAGGGTGCAATAGGTAGTAACACATTTGCGTAATCTCCCGCATTTCCCTGATATGCACTCATAGATACTATAAACTCACTTGATTTTATTGCTTTTAGTGCTTGCTGAGAATTATAGGTATCAAATTCTGGCTCCACATTCATCAATAGAAATGCCTGACATTTTTCGTCCGTTGAGCCAGCGCTGAATCCTAACATTTGAGCTGCATTTAATCCGCTTAATCCTACATGATCCAATTTTGTAGCAATCGGAAATACGCTGGTTTCAGGTATCGCACCTACTAAATATGCACCTACGCTATTTGCGGCTTCACCGAATATGCCACAGACCGCGCCAGTAACTTGCGCAATTAAATCTGCAAGCCAATTAATTCTTGAATATTCTGGATGATGTTGAGATAGGTTGCCAAGATAAATCGCTGCCGGTGTGTTTTCGATTAAACTGGAGGCAATGGCAAATGCACTGGCTGTACTTGAAGCATTGATTGATTTAATTAGTTGCTGTAATTCATTAGCTTGCTCTATTCCTTTTATTTCAATTGCTGCTTTTAGAATTTCTGCCAGCGTCATGACCATTGCACCAGGGGCAACTATCGCTTTATTCGCAACATTGACCAGCAAATCATCATCTACAGGATTTAAAATGTTTAATTGCATGCCATTTTTAGCGGCTTGACGCAAGCGTTGTGCAATTAATGGATGATCTTTACGTAACGTACTACCGACGATCAAAACAGACTTCAGCTGTGATATATCCGCAATACTGGTACCCAACCAAGGAACACCCTGCTGTTGTTTATCTGCACGGAAATCTGATTGACGCAGACGATGATCAATGTTGCCACTCCCCATCGCTCGCAACAATTTCTGCAACAAATAAAGTTCCTCAGATGTGCTATACGCAGAGCCTAATGCGCCAATACTTTTGGCGCCATATTTATGTTTGATTGCTTGTAAGGCATGAGCTGTAAATTCCAGTGCTTCCTGCCATTCGCACTCAATCCATTGACCATTTCGCTTAATCATAGGTCGCGTCAATCTGTCTTCTGAATTCAGTCCTTCGTACGAAAAACGATCTTTATCAGATAGCCAGCATTCATTAATTGCCTCATTGTCTCGAGGTAGAACGCGCATTACGCGATTCTGTTTGACTTGCACCACCAGATTTGAACCTAGGCCACAATGCGGACTTATTGATTTTCTGCGTGATAATTCCCAAGTACGCGCAGAATATCGAAATGGTTTGCTGACCAATGCACCCACCGGGCAAAGATCAATGATATTACCCGATAATTCTGAATCCACAGTCTTGCCAACAAATGAAAGTATTTCAGAATGTTCACCGCGCCCGGCCATTCCAAGTTCCATGATCCCTGCAATTTCCTGACCAAAGCGTACACAACGCGTACAGTGAATGCATCGCGTCATATCTGTTGAGATCAGTGGACCCAAATTCTTATTGACCACAACTCGTTTCGCTTCGGTATAACGAGATCCACTCGCACCATATCCAACTGCAAGATCTTGCAGTTGGCACTCACCGCCTTGGTCACAAATGGGACAATCCAGCGGATGATTAATGAGCAGAAATTCCATGACACCTTTTTGTGCCGTAACTGCCTGTTGAGAATGTGTATAAACTTTCATTCCATCCATAACAGGTGTAGCACAAGCAGGTAATGGTTTAGGCGCTTTCTCCACTTGTACTAAACACATGCGGCAATTTGCAGCAATGGATAATTTCTTGTGATAGCAAAAATGTGGAATATACACACCGACCTGTTTAGCACCATCCATGATGGTGCTTCCTTTAGGTACAGATACTTGTTTACCGTCGATTTCTATATTGACCATCGGCTAAAATTCTTGGGTTAATCACGAATTATAAAATTGACACGCTCTACTCATTTAAACAGTTATTCTAATCCGCGATAAGAATGTAAATTAATAAATACATAACTGACTGTATATAAATATATTTATAATATTATTTATCTTTCTATTGAGAATTGGAATTAGACCTTACACTTCTTATGTTCTATATGGTAAACAAACTCGTCCCGGAAATGTTGAATCATCGCGCGAACAGGCATAGCTGCCGCATCCCCCAAGGCACAAATCGTCCGCCCCTGTATGTTGTCAGCTATATTATCTAGCAGGTCAAGGTCTTCTAGCCGCCCCTTGCCATGTTCAATACGGTTGACGATACGATAAAGCCATCCCGTTCCCTCACGACATGGCGTACACTGACCGCAGGATTCTTCATAATAAAAGTATGACAAGCGTTCTAGCGCCCTTACCATACAGGTTGTTTCATCCATTATGATAACAGCACCCGAGCCAAGCATAGACCCGGCTTTGGCAATGGAGTCATAATCCATATCTGTTTGCATCATAATATCACCGGGTAATACAGGCATTGACGATCCACCCGGAATGCATCCTTTTAATTTTCTACCACCTCGCATGCCACCGGCCAGTTCCAACAACTCAGCAAAAGGAGTTCCGAGCGGTATTTCATAATTGCCCGGCTTGTTAACATGGCCTGAGACCGAAAATAATTTTGTGCCGCCGTTATTGGGTTTACCGAGCTCCAGATATTTCTCGCCGCCATGACGGATAATCCAGGGAACTGATGCAAAAGTTTCAGTATTATTAATGGTAGTCGGTTTACCATAAAGACCATAATTCGCCGGAAAAGGTGGCTTAAAACGTGGCTGGCCTTTCTTTCCTTCCAAGGATTCTAACAATGCCGTTTCTTCACCACAGATATAAGCACCATACCCATGGTGATTATATAGTTGAAAACTAAACGATGAACCAAGAATATTATTCCCCAGATAGCCAGCTGCTCGCGCCTCTTCAACGGCTTCTTCCATGCGCTCGTAGGTTTCCCATATCTCGCCGTGAATATAATTGTAGCCTGCTTTAACACCCATTGCGTAGGCGGCAATGATCATTCCTTCGATCAGAATATGAGGATTAAAGCGCATGATATCGCGATCCTTAAATGTACCGGGCTCCCCTTCATCTGAATTACAAACGATATATTTATCTCCTTCATAGCCCTTTGGCATGAAGCTCCATTTCAATCCAGTGGGAAAACCAGCACCACCTCGACCACGAAGTGCCGATTTTTTGACTTCTTCAATAATTTCTTCTGATGTATTTTTTTTAGCCAGTATTTTTCTTAGAGCTGCATATCCTTCACGTTTTTCATAACTTCTAAGCCGCCAATTCTCAGAATCAGATGGATCAACTCCATTCATTAATGTTTGTGGATACTGTTTCATTCGTCCAGTTCCTCCAACAGTTTATCGATCATTTCGCCGGACATAAAACTACACATGCGATTATTGTTAACTAATAATACGGGCGCGTCACCACAAGCTCCCAGACACTCACCTTCCTTTAGCGTAAATTTCCCATCCGGTGTAGTCTGGTTGAATTCAATTCCTAATTTTTGCTTTAAATAGGCAGCACTTCCATTGCTACCTGATAAAGTACAGGGCAAATTAGTACATATCGTGATCTTGTATTTACCTACTGGTTCCAGGTTATACATATTATAAAACGTAGCCACTTCATACACTGCAATGGGGGGCATGCCTAAATACTCAGCGACAAAATCCATTGTTTCATTGGCCAACCAGCCCTTTTCTTCTTGTGCTATGGCGAGCGCTGACATGACAGCTGACTGTTTCTTGTCGATCGGATATTTAGCGATCTCTCGATCTATTCTTTTAAGGGATTCAGTGCTTAACATCGTTTATCTATCTATCTCACCAAATACTATATCTTGTGTACCAATGATTGCAACCACATCAGCAATCATATGCCCCCGTGACATTTCATCCAGTGCGGCCAGATGTGCAAAACCAGCCGCACGTATTTTCAGTCGATAAGGCTTATTGGCTCCATTGGATACCAGATAGATACCAAACTCACCTTTGGGATGTTCAACAGCCGCATAAATTTCACCCGGAGGCACATGAAAACCTTCTGTAAATAGCTTGAAATGGTGAATCATTTCTTCCATACTCTGTTTCATGTCTACCCGCGATGGGGGTGCGACTTTATGATTATCTGTAATTACTGGCCCTGGATTCTTACGCAGCCAGTCAACACATTGCTTAATAATGCGATTTGATTGACGAAACTCTTCCATACGCACCAAATATCGATCATAACAATCGCCATTAACACCTACCGGTATGTCAAAATCAATACGATCGTAAACTTCATAGGGCTGTTTCTTTCTTAAATCCCACTCCACACCCGAACCACGTAACATTGGACCTGTAAAACCCAATGCTTTGGCACGTTCAGGAGAAACAACGCCGATATCAACCAATCGCTGCTTCCAAATTCTATTGTCAGTTAGCAATGTCTCGTATTCATCCACATACTTTGGAAAACGATTGGTAAAGTCTTCAATAAAATCTAATAAGGAGCCTTCTCTATTGGCGTTCCGCAAACGCGTTTGTTTTTCATTATGAATTTTCGAAGATTGATACTGAGGCATGGTATCTGGTAAATCGCGGTATACGCCACCAGGTCTGTAATAGGCTGCATGTAGCCTGGCACCTGACACTGCTTCATAACAATCCATCAAGTCTTCTCTTTCACGAAAAGCATACAGAAACATTGTCATAGCACCTACATCAAGAGCATGTGCACCAATCCACAATAAGTGATTAAGTATGCGAGTAATTTCATCAAACATTACACGTATGTACTGCGCTCTTAATGGCACTTCAATTTGCAACAGCTTTTCAATAGCCATTACATAAGCATGTTCGTTAACCATCATCGAAACGTAATCCAATCGATCCATATACGGAACTGATTGAATAAACGTTTTGGTTTCTGCCAATTTTTCTGTTGCACGATGCAATAATCCGATATGAGGATCCGCACGTCGCACAACTTCTCCATCCAATTCCAGTACCAAACGCAGCACACCGTGAGCTGCCGGATGCTGTGGTCCAAAATTCATGGTGTAATTACGTATTTCAGCCATAAGCTACTTCAAGGAATTCTTATCTAAAAAAACAATCAATACAGTGAAACTGTATGAACATCAAGGCTCACAGTCCCCATAATGTTCTTCTCGTATCACATGTGGTGTTATTTCTCGCGGCTCAATACTGACTGGTTGATAAATAACACGTTTCTGGTCAGCGTCATATCGCATTTCAACATTACCGCTTATTGGAAAGTCCTTACGGAATGGATTTCCTATAAAACCATAATCAGTTAGTATTCGACGTAGATCTGGGTGACCAGTAAAAACAATGCCATAAAGATCAAATGCTTCACGTTCGAACCAATTAGCGACGGGCCATACTTCAGTTACTGAATCTATTACTGGAAAATCATTATTTTCAGCTAAAACTCGAATACGTAATCTGTGATTACGATTAACCGAAAGCAAATGATAAATTACTGCAAAACGCTTATCTCGTAATCCATGTTTCTCTGATAAATCATCACCATAAGTTAAATAATCAATCCCACATAAATCAATCAATGTATCAAAATCGAGTATGGAATTATCTCGTATCATTTCACTTACCGTGAGCATGTCTTCTGCTCGCACAACGATAGTCAATTCACCATATTGAGCATGCAAACTGACCAGCTTGTCTGCCAATACGCTCTGTAATGATCCCGCAAGATTTTCCTGTTGAATAGACATACTTCAATTATCGCGCAATGGTGTTGGTGCGGTTTATTTTATTTTGCAACTGAATAATGCCATACAGCAGAGCTTCAGCTGTAGGTGGACAACCCGGCACATAAATATCAACCGGCACAATACGATCACATCCACGCACTACAGAGTAAGAATAATGATAATAACCCCCACCATTAGCACATGAACCCATCGATATTACCCATCGCGGCTCAGCCATTTGATCATAAACCTTACGCAACGCTGGTGCCATCTTATTACAAAGGGTGCCCGCCACAATCATCACGTCTGACTGCCGGGGGCTTGGTCGAAATACTATGCCAAAACGATCAAGATCATAACGCGATGATCCTGCCTCCATCATTTCAACTGCACAACAAGCCAATCCAAAAGTCATTGGCCACATGGAACCCGTACGGCCCCAGTTAATAACTGAATCTAAACTCGTAGTAATAAAACCCTTCTCAAGAGTTCCTTCAATACTCATAGCTTTAATCCCACTCCAATGCTCCCTTCATCCATTCGTAGATAAAACCTACCACCAGGATACCCAAGAATACCATCATTGCAATAGATCCAAATAATCCAATCTCATCCAGTACAATTGCCCAAGGAAACAGGAATGCAATTTCCAAATCAAATAAGATAAACAAAATTGCAACTAAGTAATAACGTACATCAAACTTCATACGTGCATCTTCAAAGGCCTCAAAACCGCACTCATAAGGCGACAGTTTCTCACTATCCGGGCGATTTGGTGCAAGTAACCAACCACATAGCATTGGTACCACACCAACGAGGAATCCGACTATAAGAAACAATAAAATTGGAAAATAATTTTCAAGCATTTTTTAAAAATTTATTCAAATAAGTTAGACTTACAGAACTATTTAAACCACTAATTTTACAAATACAACTATATGCATGGTGCCGACGGCGAGACTCGAACTCGCACAGCTTTCGCCACCGCCCCCTCAAGACGGCGTGTCTACCAATTCCACCACGTCGGCGGCAAAACTATGCACTTTGCTTCCAATAGACTGCCAGATCAATTTCTTCGTGAGGAACTATTCAGGTATTTGGCCAGCTTTTGAGCTATCGCCAACCTCAGGCACATCTAGATCGTGCTCTAAAGTAGATTTTTTTTCTAGATTTGCTGAAACTCCTTCAGTTTCTTCAAACTCACCCATGGTGTTCATTACACTTGAATCTTTGGTTTGATTCATCGAAAGATAGGTTAAACTCATACTTGTGGCAAAAAACATTGCCGCTATTAAACTTGTCGCACGACTCAGAAAAGTAACTGAACCACTGGCTCCAAACAAACTACCTGATGAGCCGCTACCAAATGCCGCCCCCATATCCGCCCCCTTGCCATGTTGTAATAATACTAAAACTATTAATACAACTGCCAAAAGAACATGTACTGACCAAACCAATATTTCCAACGTATTACTCCAAAATGTTTAATTATGTAATGCGCGACAAATTGTAATAAAATCATTCGCAACGAGGGATGCGCCACCTATCAAACCACCATCAATATCTGGCATAGCAAACAACTCGGACGCATTATTGGCTTTGACACTACCACCATAAAGAATAATTAAATCTTTAGTCACATTTGAATTATGTGTCGCTATCCCTTTTCTTATAAATGCATGCACATCTTGTGCTTGCTGTGGCGATGCCGTTTTACCCGTGCCAATAGCCCAGACTGGCTCATAAGCAACGACTGCTTTACTCAGTGACTCAACACCTGCCAAATTAATAATTGCTGTTAACTGTCCCTTAATAATCTGTTCAGTTGTTCCAGCCTCACGCTGTTTAAGCGTTTCTCCTACACATAAGATAGGTGTTAGACCTGCTCGTTGAGCTGCCACATATTTCTCGGCAACAGTATGATTATCTTCACCATAAAGCGTTCTTCGTTCCGAGTGTCCTACAATTACATAACTACACTCAAAATCATTTAACATAGAAGCTGATATTTCTCCTGTATAAGCGCCCTTTTCATACTGACTTACATTCTGGGCACCCCAAGATATATTTGTATGCTGTAATGTGTTCTGCACTAATGAAAGATAAGGATAAGGCACACAAACTGCAAACTGAGAATCGGGTAATCCATCAACGCCTACAATAATCGCATTAAGTAACTGTTTAATATCAACTAAATTACCATACATCTTCCAGTTGCCTACAACTAACTTTTTGCGCATTTGCCCCTAACCTACCTTTCCAAAAGGTACGATGCTACCCTTGATTCTTTATCTAGTCAATCTTATATCTATAGTGGACCCACATTTTCGGACAGTGAATTAAGATGGTAACCTGCTGTAAAAGGAGTAGGTGATGAATGAAGCAAAGCGCAAGAATTTTACGGGTGATTTCAAGGCCAAAGTTGCACTTGAAGCAATCCGCAGCATCAAGAC
>CXWL01126545.1_pt1 | contig 16704 bp, 19 predicted proteins | sample 590931 | NCBI WGS metagenome assembly CXWL01 (sample SAMEA3498368, study PRJEB10139) | groundwater metagenome | biome: water well; material: biofilm material | place: Germany | collected 2015-04-27 | reverse complement strand
GTCTTCCTTGCTGCGCACGATCACCGGACGCAGGAAGATCATCAGATTGGTCTTCTTGCGGGTCCGGTTGCGATACTTGAACAGGTTGCCCAGCACCGGTATGTCGCCCAGGCCGCGCACTTTTTCCTCGCCGTCGCTGGTGTCGTCGCGAATCAGGCCGCCGATCACGATGATCTGGCCGTCGTCGGCAATCACGTTGTTCTCGATCACGCGGATGTTGGTGGTCACGCCCGACGGCGAGGTGCGGCTGCTCTCATCCACGTTCGACGTCTCGTGGTAGATCGCCATCTTGATGGTGCCACCTTCGGAAATCTGCGGACGCACCTTGAGGGTCAGGCCGACATCGCGCCGGTCAATGGTCTGGAACGGGTTGGCGTTGGCGCCGCCGGTAGGCGTGGTGAACTGGCCGCTGATGATCGGCACGTTCTGGCCGACCTTGATGGTTGACAGCTCGTTGTCAAGCGTGAGCATGTTCGGCGTCGACAGAATATTGGCGTTGCCGCCCGTTTCCAGCGCCGAGGCCACCGCGCCCAGGCCCAGTTCGCCGTTGATCATCTTGAACAGGCCGATCGTCAGGCCGGCCGCCGGCGCCGCCGGGGCAGCCGCGGAACTGGCCGCCAGCGCCAGCAGGTTGCTGGTGCCAGCGCCCTTGAAGTTTTGCACGGCGCCCACGCGGTATTTGCTATTGTCGGTGCCAGACAGGCCGGCCCACTGCACGCCGAAGGCGGCCGCGTTTTCGGCGTTCACTTCAACGATCAGCGATTCGATGTAGACCTGCGCGCGGCGCACGTCGAGCATGTCAATCACGCCGCGCATATTGCGGTAAATGGCGTCGGGCGCGGTGATGATCAGGGTGTTGGTCGAGGCGTCTGCCTGGATCCAGCCGGCGCCGCTGCCGCCGCCGCTGCTCGTTTGCTGCTGGTTGCCCTGCTGGTTCATGGTCGACTGGCCAGGTCCCAGATTACCGGAAGAATTCTGACCGGACTGCGCGCCGCCGGTGGTCTGAACGCTGCCGCCCTGGGTNNATCAGCGACTTGGCCAGGTTGGCGCGTGCGCGCGACGGCGCGCGCACCACCAGCGAATTGGTGCGCGGGTCGGCCACCACCGAGACCCGGCCCGAGTCGCCGCCCGGCGCCGGCTGCATCAGCTTTTCGATCAGGGTGGCCATGTCGGAAGCGATCCCGTAGCGCACCGGCACGATGTCGACGTCGGCCGCGATCGGCGCGTCGAGCGCGGCGATGATCTTGGTCAGGCGGCGCAGGTTGTCGGCGTAGTCGGTGATCACCAGGCTGTTGTTGCCCGGGTTGGCCATGATCGAGTTGTTCGGCGAAATGAGCGGGCGCAGCACCGCCGTCAGGTTGGCCGCCGACTCGAAATTGAGGTGGTAGATCTGGGTGGCGACCTGGTCGCCGCGCACGCCGCCGCCGCCAATGCCCACCTGGGTAGGCGACGATTGCAGCTTGGCTTCGGCTTCCGGCACCACCTTGGCGAAGCCGTCGGCGGTGACCACCGCGTAGCCTTGCAGGCGCAGCGCGGAAGTGAGCAGACTGAAGGCCTGGGCCTTGCTGATCGACTTTTCCGACACCAGCGTCAAGGTGCCCTTGACGCGCGGGTCGATGATGAAGGTCATGCCGGTGTAGTGGCCCACTGCCTTGATCACCGATTCAATGTCGGCGCCCACGAAGTTGAGGGCGGCCTGGTCTTCCGGCGCGGCCCACGCGGGGGCCGGCGCGCCGGCTACCGAGCAGCACAGCATGACGGCGAGGGCGGCACGGCGCAGCCGTGGGGAGGGGAAAGTCATCATATTCATTGTCTTCATTATTTGAACTCTAACGCAGTAATTTTTTTGCCGCCCACCATTCGGCGCTGGCCCAGTAAATTCAGGAGATTGCCCAGCGTTTCTTCATATCCTTCGGCCGCCTCGGCCTGTCCGGAAAAGCGGAAGCGGCCCTGGTCGAGGCCACCCGTTCCCGACAACAGCAGCGGACCGCGCACCGTCCTCAAACTCATCTGCGCCTGCTGCCCGCGCCAGTCCATCGTCATTGCATAGCTGCCCAGCGGCTTGATGGGCGCCATGCGCGAGCCCATGTCGTCCAGCGCCAGCAAGGTGCGGCCATTGACGTCGACCCGCCTGTCGGCGCGCGCCAGCGACAGCGTGGTCCACGACAGATTCATCTTGCCGCTCGGCGCCAACGTATTCAGGGGCGAGCCCAGGCCCGCCAGTCGCTCGGCCGGCAGCAGCAGCGCCGCCGGACTGACCTGCCACGCCGACCAGCTGCCCGTCAGGTTGACCGGCTGCGACAGCGCGTCCGGATTTTCCAGCGTCATGTCCACCTGCCCCAGCAGCACCATGGGCGACAAGCGCCAGCTGAAGCGCCCCGCCAGCAGCGGCGTGACCGCTTCGTCCGCGCCCGCCGCACCGCCCACAAAGGCCGAACCGCGCCACAGCGTACCTTGTGCGTCGCCCAGCGTCAAACGCCCGCCGGTCTGCTCCTCGACCAGGCTGCCCAGCCAGGTGGCGGGCAGGAAGGCGATCACCGTCAGCGCCACTGCGGCGCCGATGGCCAGCAACCATAGCACAGCGCGCTTCATCGGGACGTTTCACCATTGGCCTGGTGCAGCGTCAGCGTGGCGTCGACCTGGCCGGCCGGGCTGCCGGCGGTGACGCCGATTTCCTGGACATCGATCCGGCTTTCGCGGCGCTGGGCGTCAATCCACGTATACAAACTGGAAAACGGCACACCGTTGAACTGCAGCTTGGCGAATTCGCCCGACATCACCAGCGAGGTAGGTGTCAGCGAACGCGCGGCCAGGCTGGCCGAGAGCGTCTCGCGCGTCATCGGCACCACCTGCAGCGGCGGCTGGCGCGCCAGGTCGCCCGCTTCGAGCGCGAGCGCCTGCATCTTGGACGCTTCCACCCGCAGCGCGGGCAGCTGGGCATTGAGTTTGGCACGCCCTTCCAGCGGCGGGGCGATGAACAGCATGTAGACCAGCGCGCCGGCCACGGTGGCGCCGCCGATGGTCAGGAATTTGCGTTCCTGCTCGGTGCGCGCCAGCCAGTACAGCGTGGCCTGGTCGCGCAACTGGGCGATGGCGGTAACGACACTCATTTCTTTACTCCCGTGGTGCGGATGGTCCAGACGCCGACCATGCCGTCTTCCAGCGTCAGGTTGCGCAGGGCCAGCGCCTGGCGCAGCGTCTGGGCGGCGCTCGGTTCAATGCTCTCGGGCTTGACCTTGATGGTCAGGACCCGCTCGCGGAAAGCCATCGAGGCCACTTCAGGAGGGCGCGACAAGCTGCGCGCTGCTTCGCCGAAAGCGGCCGCCAGATAGGTGAATTCATCCGGCGTGACCTGGCCTGCGGCCGCCTTGGCGCGGTTGATGTTGGCGCGCATCTGGGCCGCCGGGTCGCTGCTGATCACGGTTTCCTTCGGATAGGCTGCCTTGAAGGTCTGGGTCATGCCCAGCGTGATGGCTTGCGCTTCGCGCTTGAGGCGCATGTACTGCACGTTCAGGCCGATCAGGTTGACCACCAGCGCGGCAAAGGCGATGCGTAGCGGCCAGCGCCATTTTTTCCAGTCCCGCACTTGCGCGCCGGCGGCGCCCAGGCCCGGCACCAGGTCCAGGTGGGTGCTTTTCGAGCCGGCGATCCAGTGCGCCCAGTGTTCGGCTTCGACGTTGATGCCGGGACCGGCTTCGGCCACCAGCGCCTGGAATTCACCCAGCTGGGCCGGGTCGACATACAGGTGCAGCGGCGAGTCGCCGGCCAGCGCGCGCGCCGTCTGCAGCGCTGCGGCCGGACTGCCGCTAATGGCCAGGCCCAGGCCCGCGAACAGGCCGTGGCGCAGCGTGATGCCGTTGGCGTCAATCGCGCCCGATACGTTGCCCGGTTCGATCGGCAGGCACAATTGGGCCGGCAGCGCCGACACCGTGCGCGCGCCCATCGCCAGCAGCGACTTGACGATCGCTTCGAGCCAGGCGCGCTGCGCCACGGCGATGGTGCGCATGCCGTCGTCCGTTTGCGCGGGGGCGGCCACCAGCACGCAGTCGTCCGGGTCGCCCAGCACCTGTTCTTCGACCAGATTGGGCAGCGCCGTCTTCAGGCGCGCGGCCGACATGGGCGGGGTTTTTACATGCAGCAGCGTGACGTCGGGGGCGGCCAGCAGCAGCACCACGTGGCGGCTGGCGGCAACCGTGTCGCCCATGCTGCGCAGCGCTCCGGCGCCCTGCTGGGTCACCGTGCCGCCGTCGGCCACCAGCGCGTAGCGCGCCAGTGCGCCTTCGCTGTCGGCGCGGGCGGGGAGGCGGATATATAAAGTAGTCAAACAGTCTCGCTTTCGTTCTTAGTTTTGCCTTACCCACTTCACGACCGTCGCGTTCGGCGCCGTCAGCTGGCGGTTCACCAGCGACTCGGCGTCGAGCTGCGCGCGGTCCAGCCGCACCCGCGAGCGCACCAGAAACCACTCGCTCTTGACGTCGATCATATTCTGCGGCGGGTAGTCCGCGCTCTGCACCCCAAACAGCTGGGCCGTAAAATCGGCCGTGCTGCGGTAATCGGCCTGCTTGCGGCGCGCCACCAGCGCATTGGCCTGGGCCACCGAAAAATTATTCACCAGCGCCGCAATCACTTCGGCCGGCGCCGTATTCACGTTGACCGTGGTCGCCCCGTCCGGCAGCACCACGACAAAATCGCGCAGCTTGTTGACGTCGGCCGGGGTGTAGCCGGGGATCGCCAGCAAATCCTCGAGCCGGGTCAGCGCCAGCGGCACGCTGGTGCGCGCCGGCGGCTGCGGCTGGCCGGCCGGCACCTGGGCCGGACCGATGCCGTCGACCACCAGCTGCGCGGTCTTTTGCGCCAGCGCCGGGTTGAGCTGCAAATGCACCAGCAGGCGCCGGAACACGGCCACCTGCAGCGGATCGATCTGGGAGCCGGTCGTCAGATTGGTCAGATTGTAGCGCGAGGCGGCGTCAATCACGCGGCCTTGGAGCGTTGCATCCGATTTTTCGTTCGCAAGGCGCTCTTTTTCGACGTAATCGTCGAGTTTTGTCTCTTCCAGCGGCGTATTCCAGATCGACGTCAGCGAGGTGTAGGCCGGGCGCTGCAAGCCTTCCTCGCGCAGCAGCATGCGCGAAAAATCGACGCCGCCGCGCAAAATCCACTTGGTCTGCAGCTGCAGGCGCTGGTTTTCCATCGAACGCACCTGCACCTGCTGCATCCAGAACAGGCTGGCGACGATCGTCACCGCCAGCGTCGTGAGCAGCAAGGCGGTGATGATGGCCACGCCGCGCTGGCGCTTGAGCGGAGCGCGCCTCATGCGCCGCCCAGCAGGAAGTTCTTGACCATCAGCGCCGGCACGTCCTTGAGCTGGAACGCCACCTGCAGCCCGATCGGGTTCAGGTTGGGCGGGTTGCCGCTGCCGCCAGGGCCGGGCATGACCCAGCGTCCGCCCTGGTAGACCTGCACCATCATGCTCGACACGTTCGACTGCAGCACCACCGGCTGCGCCGTATCGAGCTTGCTGGCGGCCGCCTTCCACAGGATGTCGATCTGGACCAGGTCGCGCGTGGCGGCCGATTCGCGCCGCTCCAGCATGCCGTCGCGCAGGCGGTAGGTGACCACCGCCAGCCGGGTCGGCTCGTTTTCCAGGTAGACGTTGCGCACCATCGACATGCTGTCGGCATCAGCCATCAGGGCGGCGCGGTTTTGCAGCAGCGCGGGCGGGGTCAGGTGCTCGGCGTCGCTCTGCATCTGGGCAAAGGCCAGCTGCATGCCGCGCGTCGATTCGATTTCGGCGGTCAGCGCAAAGCGCGCGCGCACGATGCTGTCCAGGCCGCGCCAGCCCAGCACCGCGACAATGGCCAGGATGCTGATCGCCACCAGCAGCTCGATCAGCGTGAAGCCTTGTTTTTTGCGCATCATGGCTGCGGCACCAGCTGCACCAGCTTGATGATGCGCCGGTTCGGGTCCGACAGGTCGTAGACGCTCACTTCGGCGCGCCGAAAGCGCGGGTTCGGGGTCGGCAGGATCTCTTCCTGGCATACCAGCTTGAGCGCGCCCTGCGGACACTCGGTGGTGCGCTTGCCCAGCTGCGGGAACACGCCGTCCAGGCGGATCTGGACCTGGCGGTTTTCGGCCGACCAGGTGGCCATCATGGTGGCGCGCAGGCCGGCGCTGTTCGAGGTCAGGCTGCCGACCGCGCGCAGCGAGGCGCCCAGCGCGGTGCCGACGATGACCAGCGCCACCAGTACTTCAAGCAGGGTAAAGCCGCGGCTGGAGGAATTCATGGCGTCATTCAACGACAAAGTGGCCGATGCCGTCGGCGCGGATGGCGACACTGTCGTCGCCGATGGCCATGGTCAGCACGAAGGGCTTGTCGACTGGCTCACGGCCGAAGGTAATGCGCATCGGGCTGCCGCTGCCGGCCGAGGCGGGATCGATCAGCAGGCGCACCGGGCCGCCCTTGAAATTGCGTTCGCGCAGCAGGTCGTCCTGGGTGACCGGCTCCCAGCCGTTTTCCTGGCGCACCAGGAAGCGGTAAGCCTCGCCGTCCGCCTCGAACGCGACCAGCCGGTTGCGCACGATCGCCTCGTCGCGCGCCAGCTGCAGCAGCAGCGCAATGCGCGACGCTTCGCCTTGCAGGTTCTGGCGCGGACTGGGCATGGCGTTGAACGACACCATGCCGAGCGTGATCCCGATGATGGCCAACACGATCATCAACTCGACCAGCGTAAATCCGCGCGCGTTCTGCTTCACTGCGACCTCAGTTCCAACTTAGTCCCAGGAGTTGATGTCGGCGTCGTCGCCGGCGCCGCCAGGCTGGCCGTCGGCGCCCAGCGAGAACAGGTCGATCTCGCCGTGCAGGCCGGGGGCCATGTACTGGAACGGGTTGCCCCATGGGTCTTTGGGCAGCTTGTCGACGTAGCCGCCGCTCTTCCAGCCGTTGGCGGCCGGGCCGCTGGCCGGCTTTTCGATCAGCGCCTGCAGGCCTTGCTCGGTGCTCGGGTAGCGCTGGTTGTCCAGCTTGTAGAGCTTGAGCGCCTGCATCAGCGAGCCGATGTCGCTCTTGGCAGCCGTGACGCGGGCCTGGTGCGGCTTGTCCATCAGCTTGGGCACGACCAGCGCGCCGAGAATGCCGATGATGACCACCACCACCATGATTTCAATGAGGGTAAAGCCGCGCTGCAGCAGCGCGGTCGGGCGGTGTGAGACGTTTTGCATGGTTGATCAATAGTCAAAAAAGGTTGAAGGCAGAGTATAAGGCCGAACCGGGCGTGTAAAGGACAAAAGTAAGCACCAATTGTATGCCAAATGTCAGTGAACACGCCCCTTTGGGCGCCCTAGTGCGCGTGCCCGGGCGCGCCGGCCCGTCCGCCCGACGGCGGCGGGGTTAGCGCGCGCAGCGCCGGCGCGTCCTTGACGAAGGGGACGATGCCCAGTTCGCGGTCGACTTCATGCGGGTACACCAGGAAGCCGCGCGTGATTACGGCGGCCACCTTGCGGATGTCGCCGATCTGTTTGGTGGGGTCGCCGTCAACCAGCACCAGGTCGGCCAGCTTGCCCGGTGCGATCGAGCCGCGCTCGGCGCTGGTGCCGGTGTACCGGGCGCCGTTGCGGGTGGCCACTTGCAGCGCCTGGGACGGGGTGAGGCCCGCCTTGACCAGCAATTCGAGTTCGGCCTGCAGCGTGAAGCCGGCCATTTCGTCGGTGCCGGCCACGATCGGCACGCCCGCCTGGTACAGCAGGCCGACAAAGTCGACCATCTTGGCGTACGATTTTTCGTAGCGGGCCTGGGTGGCGGCGTCGGCGATCTTCATGGTGCCCAGGTAAAAGCCGCGCTTGACGTCGGGCGGCATGTGCTCGGCGATGGGGCCGAACGGGGTGTTCATGTCGCCGTCTTTCTGCTTGAGAAAGGCAAACGTCGCGAGCGTGGGATCGACGACAGTTCCTTTCATTTTGAGCCTGTTTATGAAATTTTTAACCACCGGGCTGTTGAAGTCCAGCGTAGCCGTTTTTTCCGACGGCAGCACGAAGCGCTCCAGCGTGCGCGTTTCGGTCTGCGGCGTGGCCAGGAAATTGAGCATCACCTGGTTGATGTGGTTGATTTCATCGTAGCCGGCGTCAAGCGCCTCGTGCGCGCGCAGGCCGACCGGGATGTGGCCCGACACGCGCAGGCCGCGCTGGTGGGCGTAAGCCACGGTTTCCTTCAGGATCGCCTTGGGGAAGGAATTGTAGATCTTCAGCTGCGGATAGCCGCGCAGCGCATACCAGTCGATCGCCTCTTTGGCGCCGGCCAGGTCCTTGATGACAAAGCCCAGGTTGGCCGAAAACGGGCTCTCGCCTTCGAGGAAGCCGGACGGCACCACTTGCGGGCCGAGCAAACGCCCGCCAGCCGTGTCGTCCATCAGCTCCTGCAGCACCGCGTTGCCGTTGCCCATGTCGCGCACGGTGGTCACGCCGGCGGCCAGGTTCAGGCCCCCTTCCCAGCGTCCCACGTGGCCGTGCATGTCGAACAGGCCAGGCAGCATGACGCGCCCGGCGGCGTCGATTTCATGGTCGGCGCGGCCGGAGGAGCCGGCCGGCAGCACCGCGCTGATGCGACCGCGCAGCACGTAGACGTCGGACGGCGCGCCCAGCGTCGCCTTGTCGCTGTCGAAAATGCGCGCATTCTTGATCACGGTCAGGCCCTTGAGCCGATGCTGCAGGCGCGCGGCGATATCGACCAGCATGGCCGCTTCGGCCGCCTTCTGGCGCGGCTCCATGGTCTTGACGGCGTCGTTCCAGCCGGCCTCGGTGAAGTTGGCAAAGCCCGGCGCGATATAGCTGAAAAAGCGCGGCGCCGCGCCCGTGGTGGCCCAGATGAAGGTGGGCGACAGGCCCAGACCCGTCATCGCCAGCAGCTGCACGCTGCGCGTGTTGCCGCCGCTGGTGATCTGCATCTCATCGACTTTGCGCATGCTCAGCGAGCCCGAAGGCAGCAGCGGCAGGCTGGCGCCGGGGCGCGCGGCCAGTGCCGCAATGGCCACCGAATTGAAGGCCCACGAGGAGTTGAGCGGCACGTACAACGCTGGGCCAGTAACGCCGATGCTGCCCTGCTCCGTGGCCGAACGCCAGCTGGCCTTGCCGTCACGGCGCTCGAAGCGGTCGTCGACCAGCGCGCCAAACGTGGAGCTGCCCTTGACGGCGTACTCGGTGAAGGTGCCGTCGGCGGCGAGGCGGTAAGTTTCGTTCAGGTCCGGACCGCGGCCATTGTTCTTGAAGGCGTAGCGTACGCGGGTGACGCCGTTGTCGTCCTGCTCGACGACCTGCTCGCCGATTTTTTTGCCGCTTTCGACGTGGATGTCGTAGCGGATGGTTTCGCCCGCCTGCGCGTTGAAACCGAAACCGGCGGCCAGCGCCAGCGCAAGGATCTTCTTCATTTTATGCTTCCTTCGTCGAACAAACGGGGCACGCGGGATTGCGCGCCAGGCCAATACTGGTCCACTCCATGGCGCGCCCGTCCAGCAGCAGCAGGCGTCCGGCCAGCGAGGCGCCTATGTGCATGATGATTTTCAGCGCTTCGGCCGCCTGCATGGCGCCCACCACCCCGACCAGCGGCGCGAACACGCCCATCGAACTGCAGGCAGCGTCTTCGAAGCCGCCGTCTTCCGGGAACAGGCAGCAGTAGCACGGAGAATCGGCCAGGCGCGCATCGAACACGCTGAGCTGGCCGTCAAACCGGATCGCCGCGCCCGACACCAGCGGCACGCGCGCCGCATGGCAGGCGCGGTTGACGGCGTGGCGGGTGGCGAAATTGTCGCAGCAGTCGAGCACCACGCTGGCGTCGGCGGCCAGCTGCGCCAGGCGCGCGCCGTCGGCCCGCTCGCGCAGGGCAATCACCTCGATGCCGGGATTAATTTGCAGCAGCGCGGCGCGCCCCGAGTCGACCTTGGGCTGGCCCACGCGCGCGGTGGTGTGCATGATCTGGCGCTGCAGATTGGTCAGGTCGACCTCGTCGTCGTCGACCAGCACGATGCGCCCCACTCCGGCCGACGCGAGGTACATGGCGGCGGCCGAACCGAGGCCGCCCGCGCCAATTACCAGCGCGCTCGATGCCAGCAGCCGCTGCTGGCCCTCGATGCCGATCTCGTCGAGCAGGATGTGGCGCGAGTAGCGCAGCAATTCCTGGTCGTTCATTTGGTCTTGGGCGCGGCCTTGATTGTTTCGTCCTTGACGACCACGGTTTCCACCTTGGACAGCTTGACCGGCAAGCCTTTCAGGTGGTTCAGTGCCTGCGCCAGCTGGAAGTCGTCGGCGCCGCCGAATTCGAGCGGCTTGCGCGATTTGGCGGCGGCCAGCGCGCGCTGTTCTTCTTCCATCTGGTCGCGGCGCGACTTGATGGCCGGGTCGACCGGCTTGCCGCTGCCGTCGGACAGGTGCTTTTCCAGGTCGGACTCGCGCACCCGCAGCGCGTTGAGGCCATCGCCGTCGGCCGTTTCGTCGACCAGCAGGTCGGGCACGATGCCCTTGGCCTGGATCGAGCGCCCGTTGGGGGTGAAGTAGCGCGCCGTGGTCAGCTTGACGGCCGTGTCTTCGGACAGCTGGCGCAAGGTCTGCACCGAGCCCTTGCCGAAGGTCTGGCTGCCCATCACGATGGCGCGCTTGTAGTCCTGCAGCGCGCCGGCCACGATTTCAGAGGCCGAGGCCGAGCCGCCGTTGACCAGCACCACCACCGGCACCGTTTTCAGCGCGGCCGGCAGGCGCGCCAGCGGATCGGCGCCGCCGCGCGAAGCGTAAAAGTCGCGCCGGCCGTACAGTTTTTCGTTGGATGACTTGAGCTGGCCGACGGTGGAGACGATCTCCTTGTCGGGCGGCAGAAAGGCGGCCGAGACGCCCACCGCGCCTGGCAGCAGCCCGCCCGGGTCATTGCGCAAGTCCAGCACCAGGCCCTTGATCCTGGGGTCCTGGGCGTACAGGGCATTGATCTTCTTGCTCATGTCTTCCAGCGTCTGCTCCTGGAACTGGCTGATGCGCAGCCAGGCGTAGCCCGGCTCGACGATCTTCGCTTTCACGCTCTGGACCCGGATTTCCTCGCGCACCAGCGGCACGATCCATGGCTTGTCCTCGCCCTTGCGGGCGATGGTCAGCACCACCTTGGACTTGGGCTCGCCGCGCATTTTCTTGATCGCTTCGTCCAGCGTCAGCCCCTTGATCGGGGTGCTGTCGATGCGGGTGATCAGGTCGCCCGGCTTGATGCCGGCGCGGAAAGCGGGCGAGTCTTCGATCGGGCTGACGATCTTGACGTAGCCGTCTTCCATGGCCACTTCGATGCCCAGGCCGACAAAGCGGCCCTGCATGCTTTCGCGCATTTCGCGGTAGGCTTTTTTATCGAGGTAGACCGAATGGGGGTCGAGCGAGGCGACCATGCCGGAAATGGCTTGCGAGAGCAGCTTTTTGTCCTGCACCGGCTCGACGTAGTCGGACTTGATCAGTCCATACACGTCCACCAGCTGGCGCAATTCGTCCAGCGGCAGCGGGGCGGCGGTCTCGCTCTTTTGCGCCATTGCGGAGAACTGCAGCGACGCCGCGAAGCCGGCCACCATGCCCACGCCGATCAAGCCGAAATTTTTGACGTTCATGCCGACACCCTTAAAAGCTGATCCAGGACGCCGGATTGAAGGCCGCACCGCGGTGCCTGAGTTCAAAGTATAGCCCCGAATCTTCGCCCCCGCCGGTGTTTCCCGCACTGGCAATCGGGTCGCCGCCCTTGACGGCGTCGCCCACCCGCCGCAGCAGCGACTGGTTGCTGCCGTAGATCGATAAATACTCGCTGCCATGGTCGACGATGATCAGGTTGCCGAAGCCGCGCATCCAGGACGCGAACACGACCCGCCCGGCCGCCACGGCCTTGACTTCGGTCCCTTCGGGCGCCTTGATGAACAAGCCTTTCCAGCTGGGACCGCCGTCGCGCTTGGCGCCGAACTTGGCTGCCACCTGGCCGCTGACGGGCGCACGCATGCGGCCCTTGAGGCTGGCAAATGCGCCTTCGGGCGCGGCGGGCGCCAGCGCAATGTCGGCCGGGCGGGCGGGCGGCGCCTGCTGCGCCACGCGCACGGGCGGCTCGACGTCATCGATCGGATCGGGCTTGAACGGCTTGACGGGTGGCGGTGGCGTGGTCGTGCCCGGCTTGGCCGCTTCACGCGCGAGGCGCTCTTTTTCAGCCTGGGCGCGGGCCTTGGCAAGGGCGGCCGCTTCGGCTTGCGCCTTGAGCCTGGCGGCAGCGACCGCTTCCAGCCGGCGCTGCTCGGCAGCAGCTGCTTCGGCCTGCTGCTTGATCAGGCGCGACAATTTGTCGACCAGGCCGGCCATGCGCTGCTCGTCGCGCTCGAGCGTGCCGATTTCCTTGCGCTGGGCCACCAGTTTCTTCGACAGCGTGCCCAGCAAGGCGGCGCGGCGCGCCTTTTCCTGCTCCAGCACCACTTTCTGGTCCCGTTCTTCTTCGGCGATTTCGTCCAGCTCGTCCTTGGCGTTTTGCGCCTTTTGCTGGTTCAGCTCGACCTTGGCCAGGTTCAGGCGCAGCGANNTTCGGGTTGTCGCCCGAGAGCAAGAGCTTGATGCGGTCTTCATTGCCGGCCACGTACTGTTCGCGCAGCAAGCTCGACAGCTGCTTCTTTTGCGCCGTCACCACGCCCGTCAGGCGCTCCTGTTCGGTGCCCAGCGCGTTCAGCTTGTTACCGGTAGCAACTTGTTCTTCGGCCAGTTCACGCAATTGGCGGTTGGCGTTGGAAATGGCTTCTTCGGACTCGGCCAGCGTATCGGCCGCGTCTTCCTTTTGATCTTCGATTTTGACCAGCTCGCTTTTCATGCGGGCCAGCTTTTGCGCGATTTCCGCGCGGGTCGCCTCGGCGGCCGCTTTTTGCTTGGTGCGCTCGGTGGGTTTCTTGGGGGCGGCGAAAGCGCCGCCCACTGCGGCGGCCAGGACCATGCACAGCACGGCCCGGGCGCCCAATTGCTTGAGTGGGCGTGGCAAAACTTACTTGGCCTTTCCCTGGTTGGCCACGGCCGCGACGGCGGCGGCAATGGCGTCCTGGTCGCCCAGGTAGTAGTGGCGGATCGGCTTCAGGTCGGCGTCCAGTTCGTAGACCAGCGGCTGGCCGTTCGGGATGTTGAGGCCGACGATGTCCTCATCGCTGATGCCATCGAGCATTTTGATCAGCGCGCGCAGGCTGTTGCCGTGGGCCGAGATCAGAATGTTCTTGCCGGCGCGGATGGCCGGGGCGATTTCCTCGTCCCATACCGGCATCACGCGCGCCACGGTGTCCTTCAGGCATTCGGTCAGTGGAATGCTGTCCTTTGGCACGCCCGCATAGCGTGGGTCGTGAAACGAGGTGCGCTCGTCGGACGCTTCGAGCGCCGGCGGCGGCGTGTCGTAGCTGCGGCGCCAGACCAGCACTTGCGCGTCGCCATACTTGGCCGCGGTTTCACCCTTGTCCAGGCCTTGCAGCGCGCCATAGTGGCGCTCGTTCAAACGCCAGTCGTTCTTGACCGGCAGCCACATCATGTCCATATCGTCCAGCGCCAGCCACAGCGTGCGGATCGCGCGCTTCAACACCGAGGTGTAGGCCACGTCAAAGGTAAAGCCCGCTTCCTTGAGTACTTGTCCTGCGCTTTTTGCCTCGCGCACGCCTTTTTCGGTGAGATCGACATCGGTCCAGCCGGTGAAGCGGTTTTCGAGGTTCCAGGTGGATTCGCCATGGCGCATGAAGACAATTTTGTACATGTAATGTGTTCCAGGAGTGATGGGGTGGGACGGATTTTATCGGGATTCGGCTTCTATTTTATAATGCGCGCATTGCATTGTCTTAAACCATTAACTATTGGATCCCTGTGAACTTTCTTATTGACAATATCTTGTACATTGGCGTCGCGGTTTTGTCGGGCGGCGCCCTGCTGCTGCCGGCTTTGATGCCAGGCGGAAAACGTGCGTCACCAGCGGAAGTGGTGCAAATCATGAACCGCGGCAAGAATGTACTGGTCGACATCCGCACCCCGGAAGAATTTGCCGCAGGGCATTTGCGCGACGCGAAAAACATTCCGGTGGCAGACTTCGACAAGCGTATTGGTGAACTGGAGAAATCCAAGACCAAGAGCATCGTCGTCATTTGCCAGACCGGCGCGCGCGCCGACAAGGTGGTGCGCCAGTTGCAGGCGGCCGGATTTGCCGATGTGGTCGCGCTCGAAGGCGGCCAGGCCGCGTGGCAAGCAGCCAGCCTGCCAACCGTCAAGTAAGAAAGGAAGCCCCATGACTGCCCATGTTGTGATGTACCACACGGCCATGTGCCCGTATTGCGTGCGCGCCGAGCGCCTGCTCGAAGCGAAGGGCGTGGAGATCGAAAAGATCCGCGTCGACCTCGATCCCGAGCAAAAAACCATCATGATGCAAAAGACGGGCCGCCGCACGGTGCCGCAAATCTATGTCGGCGAGACCCATGTGGGCGGCTTCGACGATTTGTACGCGCTGGAACAGGCCGGACGGCTGGACCCCTTGTTAAAGGGCGTGTGAGCCCCATATATTGCCAACGCGGGCATTGGTTTTGATACAATTGCCGTCGCGTTTAAATTCAAGCACATCTGGAACGGCGCTTCGCCGTTCTTTTTATTTCCCAACGAAAGCGTTCCATGTCTGACGAAACTCTGCAACCAGTATTCCAAATCCAACGCGTCTACCTGAAAGACATGTCGCTGGAGCAACCGAATTCCCCAGCCGTCTTCCTCGAGCAAGAAGCGCCGACCATCGAAGTGTCGCTGGACGTGGGCGCCGAAGCCATCGCTGACGGCATCTACGAGTCGACCGTGACGATCACCGTGACCGCCAAGGTCAAGGACAAGGTCGCTTTCCTGGTTGAAGGCAAGCAAGCCGGTATCTTCGAAGCGCGCAACATTCCTGCGGACCAAATGGATCCACTGCTGGGAATCGGTTGCCCGAACATCGTCTACCCTTACCTGCGCGGCAACATCGCCGACATCATCACCCGCGCCGGCTTCCCGCCAGTGCACCTGGCTGAAATCAATTTCGAAGTGTTCTACCAGCAGCGTCGTCAGGCGCTGGCTGAAGCGGCTGCCGCTGCTCCAACGGACGCAGCAGCAAACTAAGTATTGCAGTAGCATNNGTGGGCGCGGCCCCGGCCGTGCTGTACGACGCGCCGTCGCTGCGCGGCGGCAAACTGTTCATCGCACCGCGCGGCATGCCGGTCGAAGTCGTGCTCAGTTACGGCGAATGGGTCAAGGTGCGCGACGCCAGCGGCGACATGGCCTGGACCGAAGCCAAGCTGCTGGTCGCCAAGCGCCACGTGGTGGTGCGCGCCAACGGCGCCAAGGTGCGCCCGACTGCCGACGAGAATGGCATCCCGTTGATGACGGCCGACAAGGGCGTGCTGCTGGAACTGGCCGACCCGCAACCGTCGACCTGGGTCAAGGTGCGCCATCGTGACGGCATCATCGGCTATGTCAAGGCCGCCGAGATCTGGGGCATCTGATGCAGCCATTACGTAAAATCAGCGTGCTGGGCGCCGGCGCCTGGGGCACGGCAGTGGCGCTGGCCCTGGCTGCCCGCAACGACGTCCTGATCTGGGGCCGCGACGGCGCCGCCATGCAAGCGATGGACGCAGCGCGCGAAAACGCCCATTACTTGCCGGGCTTTGCCCTGCCTGCCGCGCTGCGCGTGACGGGCGACCTGGACGCCGCGCTGGCCCACCTTGATGGCTGCGACGAGGCCTTGCTGATTGCTGCCAGTCCGGTGGCCGGCTTGCGTCCCCTGCTCGCGCAGCTCAAAGGCCGCGCGCTGCCCAACATCGTGTGGCTATGCAAGGGTTTCGAAGGCGGCACCGGCCTGCTGCCGCACCAGGTGGTACAGCAAGTGCTGGGCGACAGCGTACCGGGCGCGGCCTTGTCGGGCCCCTCGTTCGCGCAGGAAGTCGCGCGCGGCCTGCCCTGCGCGCTGACGGTGGCGTCAAGCAACGAGGCGCTGCGCGAACGCGTGGTGGCGGCCGTTCACGGCGGCAATATCCGGGTGTATTCCTGCGACGACCTGATTGGCGTGGAAGTGGGCGGCGCTGTCAAGAACGTGCTGGCCATTGCCACCGGCGTGGCCGACGGCCTGGGCCTGGGCTTGAATGCGCGCGCCGCGCTGATCACGCGCGGCCTGGCCGAAATCACCCGTCTGGGCACGCGGCTCGGTGGCAGCAGCAGCACCTTCATGGGCCTGACCGGCATGGGCGACCTGATCTTGACCTGCACCGGCGACCTGTCGCGCAACCGCAAGGTGGGCCTGGCGCTGGCCAAGGGCCAGGCGCTGGACACCATCGTGGCCGAACTGGGCCATGTGGCTGAAGGCGTGCCTTGCGCCAAGGCCGTGCGCGAGCTGGCGCGCACACTGGGCGTGGACATGCCGATCACCAATGCGGTGGCCGGCGTGCTGTTTGACGGCGACACGCCGCAGGCGACGCTGGTGCAATTGCTGGCGCGCGACCCGCGCGACGAACTGGCCTGATGTTCTAGCGCGGGTTCAGCAGGATGGTCAGCAAGGCTGCCGCGTCTTCATTGGCGCGCACGCCATGCGGCACGCCGCCCAGCAAATACAGCATCTCGCCCGGCCGCAGCACGGTTGCGGTGCCATGCGCATCGCAGACGATTTCGCCTTGCAGGCACAGCAGCGTGATTTCGCCATCG
>CXWL01120434.1_pt1 | contig 16708 bp, 9 predicted proteins | sample 590931 | NCBI WGS metagenome assembly CXWL01 (sample SAMEA3498368, study PRJEB10139) | groundwater metagenome | biome: water well; material: biofilm material | place: Germany | collected 2015-04-27 | reverse complement strand
GGATCTTCTTGGTCTGGGTGGCGTCGATGCTGCCGAGGCCGCCCGCGATCATGATGGGCTTGTGGTAGCCGCGCTGCACGGTGTCGAGGTCGCTCGTCACCGCCTGTTCGTATTCGCGGAAGTAGCCCAGCAGGTTGGGACGGCCGAATTCGTTGTTGAACGCGGCACCGCCGAGAGGCCCCTCGGTCATGATTTGCAGCGGGCTCGCGATGTGCTCGGGCTTGCCGTAATGGCCCTCTTCCGGCCAGAGCTTGGAGACAGTGAAACCGGTCAGGCCCGCCTTGGGCTTGGAGCCGCGGCCGGTGGCGCCCTCGTCGCGGATCTCGCCGCCCGCGCCGGTCGAGGCGCCGGGGAACGGGGAAATCGCGGTCGGATGGTTGTGCGTCTCGACCTTCATCAGCACGTGGCTCAAGGCGCTATCTTTTTGATAGCTCTGCGAACCGTCGGCCGGAATGAAGCGCTCGATGGTCGCGCCTTCCATCACCGAGGCGTTGTCCGCATAGGCGATCACCGTGTGCTGCGGGTTTTGCTTCTCGGTGTGGCGGATCATCGAGAACAGGCTTTGCGGCTGCGCCTTGCCGTCGATGGTGAACTGGGCGTTGAAGATCTTGTGGCGGCAGTGCTCGCTGTTGGCCTGCGCAAACATCATCAGTTCGACGTCGCTCGGGTTGCGGCCCAGGCGCGTGAAGGCTTCGACGAGGTAGTCGATCTCGTCCTCGGCCAGCGCCAGGCCGAAACCGGTGTTGGCCGCGACCAGGGCCTCGCGGCCGCCGGTTTGCACGTCGACCTGCGCCATCGGCTGGGCCGGCAGTTCACTGAAAAGGCTGGCCGCCTGCTCGACGGTGGCGAGCACCGATTCGGTCATGCGGTCGTGCAGCGGGCCGGCCACGGCGGCGAGCGTGTCGCCTTCGATGACGGGCGCCTTGCCGATCAGCGGCGATTTGAGCTTCAGGTGGTATTGCGTGACCCGCTCGACCCGGCGCAGCGCCAGGCCGCAGTTGTGGGCGATGTCCGTGGCCTTGGAGGCCCAGGGCGACACGGTGCCCAGGCGCGGCGTGACGACCACCGAGGTGCCCGCCTTCGCTGGCGCCTCGAAGGGCTCGCCGTAGGTCAGCAGCGCGGCGAAGCGGTCATGGCCGGCTGCGTCGAGTGCGGCATCGGTGACCACCAAGTGAACGAAACGGGCCGAAATGCCCTCGATGCGCGGCTCGATGGCCTGCAGCTTCGGCAGCAGCTGCCGTGCTCGGAAATCGCTGAGTGCGCTGCCGCCCTCGAACAGGGTTACGACGGGAAGGGCTTGAGGTGCGGGCTGCGTCACGGTCGATGTGGGGCCTCGGGGGCCGCGTTGGGAATCAAGAAATCGAGGGCGGATGGCCGCTGACTGGGGTCATCCGCGTTAACCCGGGATTTTAGGCCAACGCCGGGCCACCCCAAGCGGGCGGCGCCCTCGGGGGCAGCGGGAACACGAAGTGTCCCGCGTTGGGGGCAGGCTCGTTCTCCGATGGGATAATTCGGGCCATGAGCATTACCTACAAAGACGCTGCGGGCATCGAAGCCATGCGCGTCGCCTGCCGCCTTGCCTCCGAGGTGCTGGACTACCTCACGCCCCTCATCAAGCCCGGCATCACGACCAACGACGTGGACCGGCTCGCCGCCGAATACATGGTCAAGCAGGGCACCACCTCGGCCACGGTGGGCTACATGGGCGCCAGCAGCGTGCCTTTTCCGAAGTCGCTCTGCACCTCGGTGAACCACGTGGTGTGCCACGGTATCCCCAACGACAAGCCCCTGAAGAAGGGCGACATCATGAATGTCGACGTCACCGTCATCAAGGACGGCTGGTTCGGCGACAACAGCCGCATGTACGTGATCGGCGATGCTTCCATCGCCGCAAAGCGCCTGTGCAGCATCACCTTCGAAGCCATGTGGCACGGCATCCTGCAGGTGCGGCCCGGCGCGCACCTGGGCGATGTGGGCCATGCGATCCAGAAGTTCGCCGAAGGCCAGGGCTTCTCGGTGGTGCGCGAGTTCTGCGGGCACGGCGTGGGCCAGCGTTTCCATGAAGAGCCCCAGGTGCTGCACTACGGCCGCCCGGGCACCATGGAAGAACTCAAGCCCGGCATGATCTTCACGATCGAGCCGATGATCAACGCCGGCAAGCGCGACGTGAAGGAAGACTTCAAGGGCGGCCAGTACGATGGCTGGACCATCGTCACCCGCGACCATTCGCTGTCGGCCCAGTGGGAGCACACGGTGCTCGTCACCGAGACCGGCTACGAAGTGCTGACGCTCTCCGAAGGCAGCCCCCCGCTGCCCTCCTTCGTCACCTCGACAAAAACCTGACGCGCCGAAGCGCGCCCCCGCCGTGATCGAAGCAGCCAAGATCGACGTGGCGACGCTGCGCGAAGCCTACCGCGCGAAAAAGCTCGCCCTTTTCGACACCCTGCGCTTCGCACGCGCGCCCACCCGCAGCGTGCACACGGTGCTGCGCCAGCTCTCGGCGCTGGCCGATCAAACGCTGTGCAGCCTGTGGCAGGAAGCCAATTTCGGCGATTCGCTGACCCTGGCCGCCGTCGGCGGTTTCGGCCGCGGCGAGCTGTTCCCGTATTCCGANNGACGTCACCGTCCAGACCTCGCTGCTCGAAGCCCGGCTGATCGCGGGCAACAAGAAGCTCTTCGTCGCCTTCCGCCGCCGCTTCACCCGGGCCATCGATCCGCAGGCTTTTTTCGTGGCCAAGTCGCAGGAAATGCGGCACCGGCACCAGAAGTTCGACAACACGCCCTACGCGCTCGAACCCAACTGCAAGGAATCGCCCGGGGGCCTGCGCGACCTGCAGACCATCCTCTGGATGACCAAGGCCGCCGGCTACGGCAGCCGCTGGGACGACCTCGCCAAGAACGGCCTGGCCACCTCCTTCGAGGCACAGCAGATCAAGCGCAACGAGGCGCTGCTCTCGCTGATCCGCGCCCGTCTGCACGTGATTGCCAACCGGCGCGAAGACCGCCTGGTGTTCGACCTGCAGACGGCGGTGGCCGCCAGCTTCGGCTACGAAAGCGAATCGCAGCGCAAGTCCAGCGAGGCGCTGATGCGGCGCTACTACTGGGCGGCCAAGGCCGTGTCGCAGCTCAACCAGATCCTGCTGCTCAACATCTCGGAGCGGCTGCAGCCCGTGGACGAGCAGCACACGCCGATCAACGAGCGCTTCTACGAGCGCGCGGGCCTCATCGAGATCGCGAGCGACGACCTCTACGAGCGCGAGCCGCATGCGGTGCTCGAGACCTTCCTGCTCTACCAGAAGACCATCGGTGTGAAGGGCCTGTCGGCGCGCACGCTGCGGGCGCTCTACAACGCGCGCCATGTGATGGACAGCAAGTTCCGCAACGACCCTGTCAACCACGAGACCTTCATGCGGATCCTGCTGCAGCCCTACGGCATCACGCATGCCTTCCGGCTGATGAACCAGACCTCGGTGCTGGGCCGGTACCTGCGGGTATTCCGCAGCATCGTGGGGCAGATGCAGCACGACCTGTTCCATGTGTACACGGTGGACCAGCACATCCTGATGGTGCTGCGCAACGTGCGGCGCTTCTTCATCGCCGAGCATGCGCACGAGTACCCGTTCTGCTCGCAACTCGCGGCCGGCTGGGACAAGCCCTGGATCCTGTACGTGGCGGCCCTCTTCCACGACATCGCCAAGGGCCGCGGCGGCGACCATTCGACGCTCGGTGCGCGCGACGTGCAGCGCTTCTGCAAGCAGCACGGCATCGCGCGCGAAGACTCCAAGCTCATCGAATTCCTCGTGGCCGAACACCTGGTGATGAGCCAGGTCGCGCAGAAGCAGGACCTGAGCGACCCCGAGGTGATCGGCGCCTTCGCCAAGCGCGTGGGCAACGAGCGCTACCTCACCGCGCTGTATCTGCTCACCATCGCCGACATCCGCGGCACCTCGCCGCGCGTGTGGAATGCGTGGAAGGGCAAGCTGCTCGAAGACCTGTACCGCTACACGCTGCGCGCCCTCGGCGGGCGCATGCCCGACCCGGACGCCGAGGTCGAATCGCGCAAGCGCGAGGCGCTGGTGCAGTTGGCCCTGCACGCCCAGCGCTTCGAGGCGCACAAGGCGCTCTGGGACACGCTGGACGTCGGCTATTTCATGCGCCACGACGCCACCGAAATCGCGTGGCACGCCAAGCAGCTCTCGCGCTTCGTGCCGCCGAAGAACGTGCCGATCGACCCGAAGGCGCCGCCCATCGTGCGCGCGCACCTGTCGCCGGTGGGCGAAGGCCTGCAGGTGGTGGTCTATACGCCCGACCAGCCCGACCTGTTCGCGCGCATCTGCGGCTACTTCGACCAGTCGTCGTTCAGCATCCTGGATGCCAAGGTGCACACCACGAGCAACGGCTACGCGCTCGACACCTTCCAGGTCGTGACCACCTTCCTGCCCGACCATTACCGCGACCTGATCAGCATGGTCGAGTCGGGTCTGGGGCAAACGCTCACCGAAGCCGGTGCCCTGCCCCCGCCGAGCATGGGCCGGGTGTCGCGCCGGGTGCGGAGTTTCCCGATCAAGCCGCGCATCAGCCTCTTGCCCGACGACAAGGCGCAGCGCTGGCTGCTCAACATCTCGGCCAGCGACCGCGCGGGTCTTCTGTATTCGGTGGCACGGGTGCTCGCGCGCCATCACCTCAATCTGCAGCTCGCCAAGGTCACGACCCTGGGCGAGCGTGTGGAAGACACCTTTCTGATCAGCGGCCCCGAACTCCAGGGCCAGAAAACGCAGCTGGCCATCGAGAAGGACCTGATGGAAGCGCTGGCCTGAGGCAGTCAACCGGGGTCTGCACCGCCGCGTTTTCAACAACTTCTGCAAACAAAAAGATTCATTTTTGCGTCTTTGACCGTTCAGAATGGCCTTCATGGACCCCTTGCTGCTTCAGCTTTCCGACTCGGTTTCTTCCGCCAGGACCCTGGAGGACCTGACGCGTCCCATGCTCGAGATGCTCGAGGCCGTGAGCGGGCTGGAGTCGACCTATCTCACGATGATCGACCTGGACAAGGGCCTGCAGCACGTCCTGTATGCGCGCAACGCAAGGCAGATGCAGATCCCCGAGGGCCTGAGCGTCCCCTGGGACGACACGCTCTGCAAGCGCGCCCTCGACGAGGGCCGCTCCTACACCGGCAACGTCGCCGAATGCTGGGGCGATTCGGATGCGGCGCGCGACCTCGGCATCCAGACCTATGTCAGCATGCCCGTGCGCACCGACAGCAGCGGTCTTTACGGCACGCTGTGTGCGGCCAGCGCCGCGCAGGTGCCGCTGCCTCCCAATGCAGAGAACGTGCTGGGCCTGTTCGCCAAGCTCATCGGCCAGCATGTGGAGCGCGAGCTGCTTTTCGCGCGCCTCACAAAGGCCAACTCCGAACTGGCCAGCCACGCCGCCACCGACACGCTCACCGGCCTGCCGAACCGCCGCTCGCTCGACGAGGCGCTGGACCGCCTGCTCGCGCAGAGCCAGCGCAACGGCACCTGCGTCCTGGTGGCCTTCATCGACCTGGACGGCTTCAAGCAGATCAACGATGCGCACGGCCACGAGGTAGGCGACGAGTTCCTGCTCGCCATGGCCACCCGGCTCAAGACAACGTTGCGCGCCGGCGACATGCTCGCGCGGCTGGGCGGCGACGAGTTCGTGGTGATCGGCGCCGGTCCCGCCTGCGACGCGGCAGGCGATGCGCCGGCCGCCGCGGCCGAGGCGCTCGCCCAGCGCATCATGGCCGCGGCCGCAGGTGAGTTTCAGCTGCCGGCGCTGGTCATCGACTACGGCGGTGCGAGCGTCGGGGCGGTGGCCGCCGATCCGCGCGTCACGTCGGCCCGCGACGCCCTGCGCCAGGCGGACGCCGCCATGTACGACATGAAGCGGGCGCGCCGTGCGCTCTCGCGGGAACGCGATCTGCACGCCTGACCGGCCCCGCCGGCCGCGGCTACCCCGCGCCTCTCCCGCGGTCCGCCGGATCGGGCAACCCGAGCGGGCTCAGTGCCGCTGCGCCACACCTCAGGTCGGTCGTGTGCGTGCGGCCTCTCTTGCCACAACGCGCTCACGCATCACCGATGCGCCGGGCCGGGTAGCCACGCGCCGAAGAATTCTTTTCTTCCTGAATCCAGTCCCGCCGCACTTACGTATGCGCCGCCAATGGTTTCCGTTTTTAGCAACATTGTTTGACATGTGTTGTCGATCGTTATCTGCTCCAACACAATGCCCCAATATGGACATTGAAGAGAACGTTTTTCAGTACTACGAAGGTCGGGCATGCAGCGCCCAGTGGCTGGCATTCAACCGGGGGATGGCGGCCGAATTGAGCGCCGGCTTGCCGCCTGAAGACATCCGGCAGCTTTTCTTCCGCATCGGGCAACGGGTGGCCGAAGCCCTCCCCGTCACGCCCTGCGAGACCCTGGCCGACCTGCAGTCGCAGTTCAATGCGCACTGGCACGGCATCGACTGGGGCTTCAGCAGCCTGCGCGAGGAGGCCGATTGCGTCGCCATCACCCACGCCTGCAGCCCCATCGCGATGGCCTTCGGCCCCGAAGCGACCGGCTGGAGCACCGGCTTCTTCGAAGGCGTCTATCAAGCCTGGTTCGATGCCCAGCGCATGCCGCCTTCGCTGCGCGTGATGGCGCTCGAGGGCGGCGTGCCGACGGGCCCCGTGGTCGAACTGCGCCTCGGCAGGACCTCGCCATGAGCCGCGACGACCGCTCCGCCGAAGACGTCGCCGGCCTGTTTCGCAAGTTCGGCGGGGACGCGCACAACTACAGGGAGTTCAGCGCACCCGAGGCGGACGCGCAGGCCGCCGGCAACTGGCCGCTGCTCTCGGGCGGGCCGATCGATCGCCCGCCGGTGGCACCGCCTGCGCCCGCCGCGGTGCCGGCCATTGCGCCGGTTGCACCAGTTGCAACGGCCGCACCGGTTGCCCCGTTCGCACCCGTCGCGCCGTTGATCCCGGCAGTGACCGCCGCGCCCCAATCCGCTCCCGCCCCGTCGGCCGGCGCCGCGCCCAGCGAACTGCAGGCGCTGTTCGCCCGCCTCGCGGAGCCTCAGCGCCCCGCAGCGGCGCCGGGCCCCATGTCACGCTGGCGACGGCCGACGTGACGATGGTTGTCGTTCCTGTCATTTCCTCCAAGGGCGGCGTCGGCAAGACAACGGTTGCCGCGAACCTGGCCACGACCCTCGCAGCACGAGGACGCCAGGTGCTGGCCATCGACCTCGATCCACAGAATGCGCTGCGCTTCCATCTGGCGAACGATCCGCGCGGCTGCGAAGAAGGCCTGGTCGCCGCGGCGAGCGGCCAGTTGCCCTGGACGCAGGCGATGCGCCCCGCGCATGGCGGCGTGGTGCTCTTGCCCTTCGGCACGGTCGACGACGAGAGGCAGATCGGCTTCGAGCACGACCTCTCGCGCCATCCCGGCTGGCTGGCCGACACGCTCGCGCGCTTCGGGCTGCCGGCCGACATGCTGGTGGTCGTCGACACCCCGCCCGGCCCCACCGTCTATTTGCAGCAGGCCCTGCGCGCAGCCGACCTCTCCGTGATCGCGGTGCTGGCCGATGCCGGCTCGTTCGCCACGCTGCCGATCNNGTCATCAACCAGGTCGATCCCGGCCAGCGGCTGAACCACGACGTTTTGGCGGTGCTGCGCGCGCGCCTGCAGCCCGAGCTGCTGGGCGTGCTGCACCTGGACGCCTCGGTGTCCGAGGCGCTCGCCTCCGCCCTGCCGGTGCAGCGCTACGCACCCATGAGCCAGGCGGCCGAAGACGTCTCGGTGATCGCCGACCGGCTCCTCGCGCGCATCGCCGCCTCAGCGCCTTCACCCTCATCCGCGCATGCCTCGCCGCTGCGCCAGGAAGCGACCCGATGAAAAGCAATACCGGCAACTCCGGGTACGTGCCCCGCGAAGCGCCCGGCTTCCTGCGCCTGTGGCCGGTGCGCCTGATCGGCTGGCTCATCGCGCTGGCCGTGCTGCCGGCGCTGATCATCGCGCCGATGACCTTCGAGCAGCAGTTGGTGCTTTCGATCGGGATCTTCGCGGCGGCGCTGGTGGCGAACCGCTTCCAGGGCCGCTTCGCCGGGCTGGTGATGATCGTGCTGTCGGTCGTCGTGTCCTCGCGCTACACCTACTGGCGGGTGACCGAGACGATGTACATGGACAACCCGCTGGACCTGGTGCTGGGCGCGGGCCTGCTGATGGCCGAGCTCTACGCCTTCGTGGTGTTGCTGCTGGGCTATGTGCAGACCGCCTGGCCGCTGGAGCGCAAGCCGGTGCCGCTGCCCGAAGACACGGCGCTGTGGCCGACCATCGACCTCTTCATTCCGACCTACAACGAGCCGATATCGGTGGTGCGGCCCACGGTGCTGGCGGCCCAGTCGATCGACTGGCCGCGCGACAAGATCAAGATCTTCGTGCTGGACGACGGCCGGCGCGAGGAATTCCGCGTGTTCTGCGAAGAGGTCGGCGTGACCCACGTCACGCGCGACAACAACCGCCATGCGAAGGCCGGCAACATCAATGCGGCGCTGAAAAACACCACCGGCGAGTTCGTCGCGATCTTCGATTGCGACCACATCCCGACCCGCTCGTTCATGCAGATCGCCATGGGCTGGTTCGGCCGCGACCCGAAGCTGGGCATGGTGCAACTGCCCCACTATTTCTTCTCGCCCGACCCTTTCGAGCGCAACCTGGACACCTTCGGCACCGTGCCCAACGAAGGCGAGCTGTTCTACGGACTCATCCAGGACGGCAACGACCTCTGGAACGCCACCTTCTTCTGCGGTTCGTGCGCGGTGCTCCGGCGCACCATCGTCGAGGAAGTCGGCGGCGTCGCGGTGGAAACCGTGACCGAAGACGCGCACACCGCCCTCAAGATGCATCGCCGCGGTTACAACACCGCTTACTTGGCGCTGCCGCAGGCGGCCGGCCTGGCCACCGAGAGCCTCTCGAGCCACGTGGGCCAGCGCATCCGCTGGGCGCGGGGCATGGCGCAGATCTTCCGCATCGACAACCCGCTCTTCGGTCGCGGGCTGCACTGGGCGCAGCGGCTGTGCTACCTGAATGCGATGCTGCATTTCCTGTATGGCCTGCCGCGCCTGATCTATCTCACCGCGCCGCTGGCCTACCTGTTCTTCGGCGCGAGCGTGATCCACGCCTCGGCCTCGATGATCTTTGCGTTCGCGCTGCCGCACATCCTTCATGCGAACCTCACCAACAGCCGCATCCAGGGACGCTTTCGCTACCTGCTGTGGAACGAGGTCTACGAAGCGGTGCTGGCCTGGTACATCTTCCGGCCCACGCTGGTGGCGCTGATCAACCCCAAGCTGGGCAGCTTCAACGTGACGGCCAAGGGCGGCCTGGTGCGCGAGGAGTTCTTCGACACCCTGATCGCCAAGCCCAGCCTGGTGCTGCTGCTGCTGAACTTCCTGGGCGTGGGCGCGGGCCTGTGGCGGCTGACCTGGGTCGATCCGCAGAACATCGCCACCGTGTGGCTCAACCTGGCGTGGACCTTCTACAACCTGATGATCCTGGGCGCCTGCGTGGCGGCGGCCAACGAGTCGCGCCAGGTGCGGGGCGCGCCCCGCGTGGCGCTGGAGGTGCCGGCCACGCTGTACTTCCCGGATGGACATTCGGTGCGCTGCACCACGTCCGACTTCTCCGCCGGCGGCCTGGGCGTGGAGCTGCCGGCCGACATGCAGCTTGCGCAGGACGCGAACGTCGTGGTGGCGCTCTACCGCGGCGAAGCCGAGTCGCGCTTTGCCACCACCGTGCGTTTCAGCAAGGGGCGGCGCGTCGGACTTCACTTCGCGCCGATGACCCTTGCCCAGGAACGCGCCCTGGTGCAATGCACGACGGCGCGCGCCGACATCTGGGCCGCGCGGTGGGGCAACCACCCGCGGCAGGGCATCCACCGGGTGCTCGGCCACATCGTGAGCATCAGCGGGACCGGCTTTCGCAACATGTTCTCCCATTACTACCGCGCCGCCACTTCCCGGCTGCGCCCCACCGCGGCTTCGTCGTCGAAGCCGCCCGTCGAAGCGAAGGAACCCGTGTGACGACCTCCCTGCAAGCGCCCGGCCGCGATGCACCTGCCCTGCGCCCGGCGCCGAACCGCGGAGCCACCGTGCTGGCGTTCGCCCTGGCCGCCGCAACAACGGGCGGCNNCGCATCCGGCGGTGCGGTCCGCGAACTCAACCTCACGCAGCTGGGCATCGACTACGCGGTGCAGCTGCGCGGCATCAGCGGCACCATCGGCATTCCGTTCAACGTGCGCGCCGACGAGCTGGTCACCGCCGCGTCGCTCAAGCTGAACTACGCCTACTCGCCTTCGCTCATTCCCGAGCTCTCGCACCTGAAGGTCACGGTCAACGACGTGCTCGTCGCCACGCTGCCGGTGAACCGCGTCGAGGCCGGCAAGCCGCAGACGCAGGACATTCCGATCGACCGCCGCCTGATCACCGAGTTCAACCGCATCAACGTCGAGCTGGTCGGGCACTACACGCGCGAATGCGAGGACCCGGCCCACACCAGCCTCTGGGCGCGCATCGATGCCTCGAGCACGCTCAAGCTGACCGTGTCGCCGCTCAAGCTCACCAACGACCTGGCCACGCTGCCGCAGCCCTTCTTCGACCGCCGCGACGTGCGGCGCGCCCGCATCCCCTTCGTGTTCGGGGGCGCCGAGTCGCCGCCGCTGCTCGAGGCGGCCGGCATCGTCTCCTCGTGGTTCGGCGCGCTGGCGGACTACCGCGGCGCCACTTTCCCGGTCACGCGAGGCGAACTGCCCGCCGGGCATGCCGTGGTGTTCGTGCTGCCCGACACCCAGATCCCGAACCTTGCGCTGCCGTCCATCCAGGGCCCGGCGCTGGCGGTCGTGGACCATCCGCAGGACCCGGCCTCCAAGCTGCTGCTGGTGATGGGCCGCGATCCGGCCGAGCTGCGCACCGCCGCGGCCGCGCTGGCGCTGAACAGCCGCGCGTTCTCGGGCGATCGCAGCAGCATCGCCTCGTTCCAGGAACCGCCGCCGCGCAAGCCCTACGACGCGCCGCGCTGGGTGCCGAGCGACCGTCCGCTGCAACTGGGCGAGCTCACCGACGCCGCCGGGCTTTCGGTGTCGGGCTACACGCCCGACGTGGTGCGCGTGAACCTGCAACTGCCGCCCGACCTTTTCACCTGGCGCAGCCGCGGCATTCCGCTTGACCTGCAATACCGCTACACGCCGCGCGTGCGGCCCGACCAGTCGACGCTCAACCTGAACGTCGACGACAACTTCATCGGCGCGCTGCCGCTGCGCTCGGCGAACCCGGCGGGTGACCGCTGGTGGAACCCGCTGGCCGTGAAGGTGATGCCCGACGGCACGGTGGCCGAGAACCGGCAGGTCATGCTGCCGCCGCTCGCGCTGGGCCCGCGCAGCCAGTTGCGCATGCACTACTACTTCGAGCCTTCGGGCGGGCGCTGCCAGCCGCTGCTGGACAACGTGCGTGGCGCGATCGACCCGACCTCGAAGATCGACGTGTCCGGGTTCCCGCACTACATCGCGATGCCCGACCTGGCGGCCTACGCCAACGGCGGCTTCCCGTTCTCGCGCATGGCCGACCTCTCGGAAACCGCGGTCATCCTGCCCGATCAGGCCGATCCCGCGGACACCGAAACCTACCTGGGCCTGCTCGGGCAGATCGGGCACGCCACCGGCTACCCCGCGCTGCGCGTGAAGGTGGGCCGCGCCACGGAGGTGTCGCAGTGGGCCGACAAGGACCTGCTGGTGATCGGCAACCTGCAGAACCAGCCGCTCTTTGCGCAATGGGCGGCAAAGATGCCGCTGCAGCGCAACGGCACTTCGCCGCAGCTGAAGCTCGACAGCTGGCTGGACACCGCCATCGACTTCGTCATCGGCGCGCGCAAGCGCGAAGACCTGGCCGGCGGCATGCAGATCGCGGTGAGCGAGGACGGCCGCGACGCGGTGCTCGCGGGCTTCGAATCGCCGCTGCGCAGCGGTCGCAGCGTGATCGCCGCGGTCACCAATCCGGCCTCGAAAGAAGCGCTGCTGAGCGCGCTGATGACGCCCGAGCGGCTCAAGCGCATCCAGGGCAGCATGGCCATCGTGCGCGACACGCAGGTGCACAGCGTGCTCGGCGAGGACACCTATTACGTCGGCCGCCTGCCGCCGATGGCCTGGCTGCAGTGGAACCTGTCGCGCAGCCCGCTGCTGCTCGCCGGGCTGGTGGTGGCGCTGGCCCTGCTGGGCGCGGCGGTGGCCTTCGCCAGCCTGCAATTGCGCGCACGGCGCCGCCTGCGTTGAAAGCGGTCCCCGCCATGCCACTCGCCGCATCACCGCCATCCATCGACACGCGCATCGGCAGGCGGCCGCTGCTCGCCGCAGCGGCGCTGGGCTGGGCCGCGTCGCGCACGGCCTTCGCGGCGCCGCCGGCCGCAGCGTGCCATCCGGCGTCCGACTGGGCCGCGTTCGCCGCGCGCCACATCCAGCGCGACGGGCGCGTGATCGACTTCAACACGCCGCAGCAGCAGTCGACCTCCGAGGGGCAGTCTTACAGCCTCTTCTTCGCGCTGATCCACAACGACAAGCCGACCTTCGCGCGCGTGCTCGCGTGGACCGAAGCCAACCTCGCGCAAGGCAGCCTGGCCAGCAACCTGCCGGCCTGGCAATGGGGCAAGAAGCCCGACGGCGGATGGGGCGTGCTCGATGCGAATGCCGCCTCCGATGCCGACCTGTGGATCGCCTATGCGCTCATGGAAGCCGGCCGCCTCTGGAACGAGCCGCGCTACGAGAAGCTCGGACGCAGCCTGCTGGCGCTGGTGGTGCGCGACGAAGTGGTCGCGCTCCCCGGCCTCGGCCGCATGCTCCTGCCCTGGCCCGCGTCGGTGGCGAGCGGGCCTGTGTGGCGACTCAACCCGAGCTACATGCCGCTGCAGTTGCTGCACTACTTCCAGCATGCCGATCCGCGCGGACCGTGGCGCGAGGTGGCGGACAACACCCTGCGCCTGCTCGACGCCGTCGCTCCCAAGGGCTTCGTGCCCGACTGGTGCGGCTGGTCGCAGACGGCCAATGCCTTCGTCGCCGATCCCGAGAAAGGCACCGTCGGCAGCTACGACGCCATTCGCGTCTATCTCTGGGCCGGCATGCTGTCGGCCAGGACACCGGAACACAAGGCATTGATGCAGCGCCTGAACGGCCCGCGCCAGCTGCTTGCGGAGCATCGCCCGATGCCCGAATCGGTGGACACCGCCTCCGGTGCCGGGCGNNCTGCCCGATGTGCTGGCGGCCGAGTCGGCCCGGCTCCCGGGAGGACGCGCCGAAATTTCATCGGCGGCGGCTCCGGGCGCTCCGATGCCTCCGATGCCTTACTACGAGCAGGTGCTGTCGATCTTCGGACAGGCCTGGCTGGACGGCCGCTACGAATTCGATCGCAACGGCCAGTTGCAAACCTCATGGAGACTGCTATGTCGACCCACCCGAGCGGCATGAAGCCGCTGTGTCCACCCTGGCTGCGCCGCGGCCCGGGCCGCATTCCCGCCTCGCAGTGGCTGGCGTGCCTCGGCCTGCTCGCAGCCGTTTGCGCGAGCAATCCCGCGCGGGCGCAGGCGGATGCCAGCGCCGCACTCGTCGAGCAGGGCAACTACTGGCAGACGCAGGGCCGCGCGGACCTCGCGGAAGAGAGCTGGCGCAAGCTGCTGCGGGTCGATCCGCAATCGGCCGATGCCATGTACGGCATGGCGCAGGTCGAGCTGTCGCGCGGCAACGCGGAGCCGGCGCGCAGCTGGATCTCGCGGCTGCGCGCCGCGCACCCGAACGACAGCCGCCTCGCGCGCCTGCAGCAGCAGGCCCAGCAACCCGGCCAGGGCAGCACGCTGCAACGCGCACGCGCGGCGGCGCGCGCGGGCCGCGGCGCGGAAGCGGTCGAGCTCTATCGCAGCCAGTTCGACAACCGCCCGCCGCCCGAAGCCCTGGCGCTGGAGTACTACCAGGTGCTGAGCAGCACGCCGCAAGGTGCCGACGAAGCGCGCAAGGGCATCGAGCAGCTGGTGAAGGACCATCCCGACAACGCGAACTACAAGCTCGCGCTCGCGCAACTGCGCACCTACAGCGAATCGACGCGGCGCGACGGCATCCGCAGCCTGGTCGAGCTGGCCAAACAACCCACCGTGGGCACGGCCGCGCGCACGAGCTGGCGCCAGGCGCTCATCTGGCTCGATGCGCGCGCGCCCGACATTCCGCTCTACCAGGACTACCTGGCGAGCAACCCGAACGACGCCGCGGTGTCGGCGCGCCTGGAGACGCTGACCTCCGGCAAGACCGCGGCCGCCGCCTCGCCCGGCGTGCCGCTCGGCGAAGGCTTCCGGGCGCTGGACCGCGGTGACCCGGCCACCGCAGAGCAGCGCTTCCAGCAGGCGCTGCGCACCAAGGCGGACGATCCCGAGGCGCTCGGCGGCCTCGGCCTGGTGCGGCTGCGCCAGGAACGTTTCGGCGAAGCGCAGGAGCTGCTGGAGCGCGCTGCGCGCGGCTCCGGCGGCAGCAAATGGAATTCGGCGCTGCAGAGCGCCACCTACTGGAGCCTGGTCGGCCAGGCCCGCGCGGCACGCGAGAAGAACGACGCGCGCGGCGCGCAGGCGCTGCTCGAACGCGCGGTGCGCATCGACCCGCGCGAGAGCGTCGGCCAGGTCGCGCTGGCGGACCTGCGCGCCGCCGCCGGCGAACTGCCGCAGGCCGAACAGGGCTACAAGCGCGTTCTCGAAAGCAAGCCCTCGGACACCCAGGCATTGCGCGGCCTCATCGCCGTGTACGGTCGCCAGGGCCGCGCCGACGAAGCGCTCGCGCTGGCCCGCCAGCTCACGCCCGAACAGGCCAGCCAGCTCGGCGGACTGCGCGACATCCAGGTCGAGCAGGCGCGCGCCAAGGCCCGCCAGCAGGCCGATGCGGGCGATGCGCCCGGCGCGCAGCGCACGCTCGAGGATGCGATGCTCGCCGCGCCCGACAGCCCGTGGGTGCGGCTCGACCTTGCCAACATCTACCGCCGCCAGGGCCTGGTGGCCGAGGCGCGCGGCGTGATGGAGGGCCTCCTGATGTCTCAGCCCGACATGCCCGATGCGCTCTACGCGAGCGCCCTGCTCGCCTCCGAGACCGGCGACCCGGCCGGCGGCATCCAGTACCTGGAGCGCATTCCCGCGGCCTCGCGGACGCGCGACATGGCAGCGCTGCAGCGCAGGCTCTGGGCGCAATCGCAGGCGCAGCGCGCGCAGGCGCTTGCCCGCCAGGGCCAGGTGGACGCGGCGCGGCAGGTGCTTGGCCAGGCCGAGGCGGCGCTCAGCAGCGACATGCCGGCTGAACTCTGGGGCCAACTGGCCGGCGCGTATGCGGAAATCGGCGATGCGCCCCGCGCGCTCGCCATGAGCCGGCAGCTGCTCGCGCGCAGCCCCAACCCGGGCATCGGCGACCGGCTGCTCTATGCGTCGGTGCTGCTCAAGACCAAGCAGGACGTGGAGCTCTCCGCGGTGCTGCGGCAACTGCAGCCNNGGCAACCTCGAAGCCGCCTACAACGCCATGGCGCCGGTGCTGGCCGAGCGGCCGGACGATCCGCGGGCGATGGCGGCGCTCGCGCGGCTCTACTCCGCCGCACGCGACGAAACCCAGGCACTCGCGCTCTACCAGCGCGTGCTGCAACGCAGCCCCACCGACCTGGATGCCCTGCTCGCCGCAGCCGCCAGTGCCAGCGCGCTGCGCCAGCACAGCGAGGCCGAGAACTACGTGATGGCCGCGCTCAAGCAGGCGCCCGACCAGTCGCGCGTGCTGGCCGCCGCCGGCCGCGTCTACCGGAATGCCGGCGACAGCCGCAAGGCGGAGCAGTACCTGCGTGCCGCAGTGGACGCCGACAGCCGCGTCGCGACCGGGTTCGCGCCCGGCGTTGCACCGGCAGGGCTGCCCGCGGCGAATCCGTTCGCGGGCATGACGGGCGGCGCGCCGGGCACGGCCGCGCCCGGCGCTTACCCCGGTGCGGCGGCCGGCAATCCTTTTGCGCAGGCGCGCATGCAGCCGGTGGCCTACGCGGCTGCACCGGCCTACCCCGCAGCACCGCCTGCGTATCCGGCCTATCCCGCCGCCCCCGCTAACCCGGGCTATCCCGTCGCGGGCGCGGCGCCCGGTGCGCTTCCCTGGGCCTCCGGTCCGGCACCGGCCACGAACAGCAAGGGCCGGCGCACGGCGACGGCCACGGCGTCCTCGCGCAACGCCGCCGCCCGCAACACACCGCAGGCTTCGGCCTATGTCGCGCCGCCGGCACCGCAGCAATACCCCGTCGCCGGCATGCAGCCGGTCGCGCCGGTCTATGCACAGGCGCCGCAGGCCGGGAGCTATCCGCAGGCGTATCCGCCCGCCTATCCGTACCCCCAGGCGGGCGGCGCCCCGCTGCCGGTTCCCGGTGCAGGCAACACCGGCTGGAACGCGCCGCTGCGCGCCGCGGCGCCCGCCGATCCGGTGGCCGCCGAACTGCGCGAGCTGCAGGCGCAGCGCTCCATCAGCCTGACCGCCGGCACCGTCTATCGCAATCGCGCCGGTGAAGCCGGGCTCAGCCAGCTGTCGGACTTCCAGATTCCCATCGAGGCGCGGTTCCCGGTCGGTGAAGGCAAGATCGTCGTGGGCGTCACGCCGACGGTGCTCGATGCCGGAACGCC
>CXWL01120139.1_pt1 | contig 16708 bp, 16 predicted proteins | sample 590931 | NCBI WGS metagenome assembly CXWL01 (sample SAMEA3498368, study PRJEB10139) | groundwater metagenome | biome: water well; material: biofilm material | place: Germany | collected 2015-04-27 | reverse complement strand
TCAGCACTTGGTGGACGTTCGTTAGATTGCTCTAATAAAGCGTACATTTTGTTGATTTTATTGATAGAACCAATTTTGTTTAATGGTAAACGTACAATACGAGATTGTTCAGCTAATGCTTGAAGAATCGATTGACGAATCCACCAAACTGCATAAGAAATGAATTTGAAACCACGAGTTTCATCAAAACGTTGTGCTGCTTTAATTAAACCTAAGTTTCCTTCATTAATTAAATCGGGTAACGTTAAACCTTGATTTTGATATTGTTTCGCAACAGAAACTACGAAACGTAAATTTGCTTTTGTTAATTTTTCTAAGGCGCGTTGATCACCTGCTTTTATACGTTGCGCTAATTCAACTTCTTCATCGGCAGTAATTAAATCTACCTTTCCAATTTCTTGTAAATACTTGTCTAGGGAAGCAGTTTCACGATTTGTAACCTGCTTGGTTATTTTAAGTTGTCTCATTGGGTTATCTCCTGACTTTAAAAGTTCTAATAGTTATACGTAAGAAGTATCAAAAAAGTTACAAAAGTTACAAAAAAAATGTTCACTTACCTATATAAATGAACATTTTAAATGATGTTTTTTGTTTTTTTATAATATTCTGGTTGCATTCCAATCTCCTAATTCACTACCTTCAACGGTCCAATCTCCGTCAAATTTATTGCCTTCTAAGTATCCTGAAATTTCTCCAATATGTAAATTAGCATTTAATTTATAATAACTATATTTTGGATTATCTTCACCATTTGGACTTAATTTTCCATCAATTGCAAGTGATACGTTTATTTCACCACTTACACTTGTAATATTTGTAGAGTTTGATTTTTTTGAAAAACCTTTTACATTTAACTGACCATCAGTTGTAAAGTTAATATTACCAGATTCTGCATCACTAATAAATCTACCAGAATAACATTTAACTAATGAAGTTGATTTCTCCTTCATAAGACAAATTTTCGAAGTTTCATCTGAGAAGAACTCCAAGTTCGATACAAAAATGTTATTTCCGTTATCGTCCATTTTTACGTCAAATGATATGTTGTCATCTGCAAAGCGAAATTTTTTCATCAAAATTGGAGTAGTAATGTCTACTTCAAGTGGTATGTTTTCTAAAACATACGTTTCATGATTGTCTGTACGTAATTTTGCCCAAATTTCACCATCATTGAGAAGATCAACGTAAATAGTGCCTGAAACTTTTCCAATTACTATTCCTTTGTAAATACCTTTGTATGAATCATCAAATGATGAATTAGCTTCTGGTCTACTAGCGAAAGTAGATGAAGGAGTCGTCATAGTTGCTTGATCGTCGTCAGAACAATTCGAAAATAAGCAACAAAAAAATAAAAGTGTAAAAAAATTTTTCATGATTAATGATGTATTAGTTAAACGTTTTTTTAGTAGAAATTTCTGTATCAAATTTCTAATCCAAAGGTAATTATATAGGCTTTAACCTATTGATATTTAACTTTTTAATCGTTATAAGGGTTGTCCTTTTGGGTGACAAACCGTCTTTTAAGAAAAATTTATATACTATATTTTTAAATGTTAAATTTATTGATATATCAATCTTTTAAACTAGGAAATCAGCGTCTAAACGCTGTTTAAATCGATCAATTGGTTTTAAATCCACATCAATTTCATCGTTTGTAATGTCGAAAGGGTCATCTAAACCACTGATTAATAAGTATAAATAGCTGAATAAGAAGGTAATTGCTGAAGTGACAAAATAATCCGCCGAATTGGATTTGAACTTGGTTATTAACAGTAATGCCATTACAATAAATAAAATGCTTCGAAGTAGCGTGTAGGCTGGCGCGATGAAATTATTTCGTGAAATGGAGTAGGCGCGAGTCAATTGTTTTCGCATGGCGTTTGTGTTTTCTTGAATGCCTTTTATAGCTTCTTTGTCGACGCCGCGTTCTGCAAAATAATAAGCGATTTCGTTTGAATTTCTAATCAATGGGAAAATTACGTTAGAATCTTTTTCTTTAGAATAAATCCAAGAAATAATTCCGTCTGTGATCATAAGTAATTGTTCACGTAAAAAAGTTTGGTTCAATTCTTCTTTGCATAAATCGGTTGTGCCTGTTCTTGGCGCTCGCATCGCTAAATAAATCCAATCTTTTATGGCTTCTAAATTAGAGGCGACTTCACCAGGAATTCGTTCACTTTCTTTAAAATCACTCATTGTTGCCGCTAATAATAATCCGAAAACAAAAAAAGCACCTGTGAAAATGATGGTGATATCTGATAATTCAATTAAGTCATGTAAATCTTGTCCGTATAACGACAAGTGTTTGAAAACAAAATTTTTAAGTACTAAAATAAGTAAAGCTGCAAATAAAGATTTTATAATTATAGTTCGGTTAGTGATGAATTTCATTGTGGTTTTGTTTTTCACAAATTTAGAAAAATAGATTTATATTTTAATGAATAGTTTTTGTAACACTTCTTGTTATTTTATTTTTAAAACGAAATTTAAATAACGGTTTCTGTTATTTTTTATTTGAAATGAAAAATAAATAACACTTATTATAATGTGTTTGTTTTATTAATAAAACCTGATAGGGTTTTGAAGCCTATCAGGTTTGGTAATTGATTATTAATTGTTTGGATAACTATTTCTTGATTTAATTTCTACCTAACCACAATACAGCTTTTTCAAAAACTACTTTTTCAATAGTTTCTAAACTTACATTTTCATAGTAGTAAGTTTCTCCTTGTTCTTCAAGATCATCCCAAGCATAATTAAGTAAATAAAAATCTCTAATTATAAAATCAGATTCATAACTATAGAAGAAATCTGCAACTAATCTTAGATTAGTTCTAACATTATTTAAATTCACAATTTGATTTACATGAAACTTTAAAATGCTTTGTTCTGCTTCAAGTTTGTTCTTTTCTACTAATTTTAGTTCTGAAAAAACTTTTTTTAAGTAGGATTCAATTTCATAATATTCAATTGGTTTAGAAAACGATGCTAACATGAAAATTGATTCATTTTCGTATCCCAGATTGATAAGTTCAATTGTCCATTCTTCAATTAAATTCGTATTGAAAGTATTTGAGGCGCTAAACGATAAAATGTAATCAGTAAGTATTTGAAAGTTTTTGTTTCCTATTTCCATTTTTTAAATTTTATTTATTAATCCTCATGACTTCCATCCTCCGCCATTCGTACCATTTTTGGCGTAAACTTCGCCACTACATCAACTAAATCTTGTTGGGCTGCCATCACTTGGTGAATGTCTTTGTACGCCATTGGCGCTTCGTCTAAACCTGCGCCAATTAAGGTTACACCGTTATCTTTTAGTATGGTTTGCATTTCGGTTTTCGTAATGGATTTAATGGCTTTTGTTCGGCTCATTTGTCGTCCCGCACCGTGTGATGCCGAGTTAATGGCAATTTCCTCTCCTTTTCCTCTTACTAAAAACCCTGGTGCGGTCATACTTCCTGGTATAATTCCCATCACGCCTTTTCCTGCTGGTGTAGCACCTTTTCTATGCACAATTACTTCTTCGTTGTTGTACATTTCTCTCCAAGCAAAATTATGGTGGTTTTCCACTTTGGCTAAAACTGTAGCACCTAATGCTTTTTCCATTTTGGTATGAATAATTTCATGACAAGCCGAAGCATAATCACCAGACAAGTTCATCGCCATCCAATACTCTTGACCCAATTGCGAATTCATATCTAAATAGGCTAAATTTTTCGCCACTTCAGGTAATTTACAAGTGTCTTTTGCCAATTTGGTATAATGTCCGGCAATAGTCGCGCCCATTCCTCTAGAACCCGAGTGTGTTAAAAGCGCCACATATTTTCCTTTTGGAATATTTAAAACAGCATCGTCTTTTTCAAATTCCATAATTCCGAATTCCACAAAGTGATTTCCACCACCAGATGAACCCAATTGCGACCAAGCTTTGTCTTTTAAATTTTTCACAAACGCATTTTCGTTAAACACGTTGCTTTCTAAAACCGCGTGATCACTTTTGTATTGCCCGATAAAACCGTGTCCTGCTCCAAATTTTGAATGTGCAATCAATTCTCTTTTAAATTTATCTTCGTTTTCATAATAAAAGAATTCTGGAATATCGTACACAGATAACGCCATTCGGCAACCAATATCCACACCAACTCCATAAGGAATTACCGCATTTTTAGTAGCTAAAACACCACCAATTGGTAAGCCATATCCTTGATGTGCATCGGGCATTAAGGCGCCAGCAACCGTAACCGGCAATTGCATAGCTACTTCCATTTGCTTTCTAGCACCTTCCTCAATATGTTCTAATCCGTATGCCGAAAACGCATTTGGATTTTCGTTTAATTGAATAAAATCTTCTGGTTTTTCATTGGCTTTTTCAATAATAGCAAGAGCTAGTTTACCAAATACTTTATCTTCTATATAATTTTCTGGATTTTCTAAAACAGCTGCATAATGCATAAACATTTCTTCTCTGTTGTATCCGTTTCTTTTTCTATTAATTCTTAAGGCTAAACCAACTAAAGTTCCTTCAGGGTAACCTAATTCTTTTAAGTCGTTTCCATTTATTGGTGTGTTCATCTTTTTTGTTTTTGTAAACCTGATTGCTTTCCGATGAAACAATCAGGTTGGTTATTTTTGCTTTACAAAGATTTCAAATCATGTGCGCAATTATTTTGCGTAGTGTAAAAATCTTTCTATTTCACNNGTGTTAAGCATGCTTCTCATAGCTGCAGTTTCTTCACGTCTTATAATGCTGTTGGCTTGCGCTTTTTTCTCCGCTACCAAAACCTGATTCATGATTTCTTTCATATCACCTGGTAAAATCACATCTCTAATTCCCGCATCTGAAACCGCTAAACCTAAATCGTTAATTTTGGCAGTCACTTGTTCTAAAATTTCTTTTGAAATCGTGTCTTTTCTAGTTAACAATTCGTCTAAAGTGAAGTTGCTAATAAAGGTCCTGATGGCCAATTGCATCACAATGTATAATTGTTTGTCGAACTCTTTATTGTTTACTAATGCTTTAATGGTATCAACAACTTGGTATCTTACAAAAAAGTTAATTCGCAAAGCCGCTTTGTCTTTGGTTAATAATTCCTGACCAGAAATTTCCATTTGTTGTTGTCTCACATCTATGTTTTTTACTTCCATTGATATGGCATTTTTCCAAAAGTAGTATGTTCCAGCTTTTAGTTCCTTTACAAATGTTCCATTTACAAATAGTAATCCTTTTTCAAAGTTTACTACTTCAAATTTTCTTACAAATGGTCTCACTTTAATATTTTCCAATAAAGCAACAGAAATGTTTTCTGTGATATCTACTTTGGCAACATCGGCTTTAATAAATGTATTTTCTACATAACCTTTCCAAAACGCATATCTTCCAGTTAATAAAACTTCTTTGAACATTCCGTTTACGAAGTATAAAGCCAATTCATTATCTGCTACTTCAACTATTTCTAATAAAGAAGCCAATTTTTCGTTTTGCAATAAAATGTTTAATTCTATTGGTGCAACGAAGGATTGTTTCATTTCAAAAATTTTCACTTCTTTGTTTCCTAAAATCCAAAATGTTCCTTGTTGTAAAACATCTAGTAATCTTCCTTTTTCAAATACCAAACCTATTTGGTATGCATTGATAGTCGTTCTTTTTATCATAATTCCTAATTTTTATTTTATTGTTTTTTAATTTTAATTAAAAAAATCTTCGGTACTTAATCCATAATCTAAAACGGAAATAAGTTAGAGAGCAATTGCATTTTAATGGTTTAGTATTATTTTTCGAAACTTTTAAAATTTAAGTTGCAATCAAATACAAAAGCAAAAAAACGAACTGAAAACGAATCGTATTTCAGGTTTTTTCTTATGTGTTTTCTTAGACAAAGTCAAATTAAACCGACTAAGACCAAAGATTTTTAATGGTCATCTTTTTTGTGAGTGATGGAACTCTGACAATCTACATTAACAGTGTAGTACTCTACCAACTGAGTTATCCCGATATAATCGGGAGTAGGACTCGAACCTACGCATGACTATTGTTCTAACCTAACTGAACTATCCCGATAAATCGAGAGTGGGATTCGAACCCACGACCCATAGTGTGAATGGTGGCAATTTTTTGGAAAATTACCAAAACCTTCAAGTCAAGTTGAATAGTATTGCATCATTTGCAAAAAGGCAAAAAGAATACTACAATAGTGCCATACAGAAACACCCAACAAGACAAGCTTGATATTTTAATTCAATGAACGTTTTTATTTCTTGAACAAAGATTTCAAAACTACTGCGCAATTATTTTGCGCAGTAAAAAAGAAATTTTAAATTTGATAAAAAAAGTCATGATTTTGAAAGATAAATTTGTAAATGTTTTGCTGGAAATTGGTTTTGAAGCTAGTAAAACGGCTGTTTTATGGGAAGATTTGGTAAAAGCATATTCAGGTAAAAACAGATACTATCATAATTTGATACATTTGGAAGAAATGATTACGCAATATGAAATGTATCATTCTCAACTTACTTTTCCAGTTGAAGTGTTGTATGCTATTTTTTATCACGATTACATTTATAAAGCTACGAGTAAAGAAAACGAATTGAAAAGTGCTGAATTAGCCATTTCCATTTTACCCACAAACGCAAATATTAATAGAGAATTGGTTTTCGAAATGATACTCGCAACGAAACTTCACGAACATAATAAAGTAGAAGATGTCAATTGGTTGATAGATTTCGATTTGAAAATTTTATCCAAAAAATGGGCTGCTTACGAAGTGTATTTCAAACAAATTAGAAAAGAATATAAAATTTACCCTGATTTGCTATATAACCCTGGAAGAAAAAAAGCATTGCAACATTTCTTAGAAAACGATTTTATTTTTCAAACGCAAACATTTAGAACTCAATTTGAAAAACAAGCAAGAGAAAATATTTTGAATGAAATTTCACAATTATAAAACATGGCACAAACCAAAAACGCCCTTATCCGATACAAAACCATTGATAAATGTTTGCAAAATAACTATCGTCAATGGACTTTAGAAGATTTAATTGAATCCGTTAGTGAAGCTTTGTTTGAATACGAAGGAAAAGAAAATTCGGTAAGCAAAAGAACCTTACAATTGGATATTCAAATGATGCGTAGCGAAAAATTAGGATATAACGCGCCAATTGTAGTATATGATAAAAAGTATTATAAATACGAAGACGAAGATTTTACGATTACTGATATTCCGTTAACGGAAACCGATATAAATGTATTGACTGAAACGGTTTCGATGCTGAAACAATTTAAAGATTTTTCTCTTTTCAATGATGTTTCAGATATTTTACAGCGTTTGGAAGATAAAATTTACGCAGAGAAATCGCATACACAGCCAGTTATTCATTTGGATAAGAATGAAAAACTAAAAGGGTTGAATTTTTTAGATGAAATATATCAAGCGATTGTGAAAAAGGTGGTGTTGAAAATCACATACAAATCGTTTAAATCTCGAGAAGAAACTGTTTTTAATTTTCATCCTTTTATTTTGAAAGAGTTTAATAACCGTTGGTTTTTGGTTGGGAAGAGAATGAAGAAAGCACCAATTGCTAATTTAGCTTTAGACAGAATTATTAGCATCGATTACGATTTTCAAATTCCTTATATTGATGAGGTTTTTGACGCGGAACAATTTTATAAAAATGTAGTAGGAGTGACAGTGAATACAGGAATGCAACCTAGAAAAGTTCAACTTTTGTTGAATAAAACACACGCTCCATATGTAATTACGAAGCCGTTGCATAGTTCACAACGTTTATTAGAAACTTACGAAGACGGAAGTGTAAAAATAAATTTATTTCTAACCGAAAATTATGAGTTAGAACGTTTGTTACTTGGTTTTGGTGATGGTTTAGAAGTTTTAGAACCACCAAGATTAAGAAATCGAATGAAAGATATTTTGCAAAAGAGTTTAGAAAAATATACAGAAGAATAAAATTACTCCACTACATAATTTTCAATTTTCGTACTATAGAAATCAATTTTCTGACGCATTTTATTGAAAAATATCTTCTGATCTTTTTTTCCCGATTGGTTTAACGATTTAGAATTGGAAAGCTGATTAGCAATGTATTCTTTTTGCTCTAAACAGGCATTTTTGTCGGAAGTAGCATAATAACCTAAAGCATTATAGGGCAAAAAGAATTTTAATTTTTGATTAGATGTGAATAAAACCGAATTGTTTAAAATCAGTAATTCGTTATGATATAGTTGAAAATCGGGTGTGTTGGTTTGGCATTTTTGTTCTAAAGTGTCAATGATTTCAGTTACATCTTGGAGTAATAATTTGGTATTAGCATATTGTAATAATCCCGATTCGAAAAAATAATAAATCTGTTGTAAAGAACTATTTATGGTAGTGTCGTTCCAAATTTCCACCCGTTTGGAATGTTCGAAAAACTGTTTTAAAACGGAAGTTTCATTTAAAATGGCAGTATCAAAAACAAAATCTTCAAAATGTGTGGCGTTTTTATCTGTTAATAAATTGAACCAAATGAAAAACTTGAATTTAGAAAACAAAGTTCCTGCAACTGTATAATTCATAGGAATGTCTTTAGCAGAATAATACAATATCGTTTCAGCTGGATTGAAATCAGATAAAAATTCTTTCGATTTTTCAAAGTAATCTTTAAAATCGGCTTGGGTTTTTATGCTTTTTGTTTTCTCAATAATTAAGCTGTCTTTTTGCTGGAATAAATTGTCCATTGAAATTCCATATTCCTGACATAAAGCCACGGTTTCTTCAATAGAAAATTTACTCTTCATCGAAATTCTTCGGTGTGCCGCATCATAACTAATATGTAAAGCATTCGAAATAGCTTCGTTTATAGAAGTTTCGCTTCCAATAATTTGTCTGATTTCTTTTAAAAGAATTTCTTGAGGATTCATATTTGTGATTTTCGCAAAAACAAATATACATTTTATTATTTACTGCAATTCATTTTGTGATTATTAAAATACATTTGAACTGTAATTAAATGATAAATTATGAGGAACTTAAAACTTAAAATCGCAAAAATAGCCGACAATTTAGAAAAGGTTACGGCTAAAGATTTGATAGATTATTCAGCTGTGATTAATCGAATTCAAATTAAAAACAGCATTTGTTTTATTTCGTTTTTAAATCCAACGGCATGAATAAATTAGTCGTTGTTATAGCGTTCGGATTGTTTTCGTGTAAATCCTATAAAGAAATCAAAGACAAAGAATTGGTAGTTATTACGTCTAAATCATTTGGAGAATTTCATTCTATTTCTAACAAAAAGAAAAAAACAGATTATCAGATTTCTATTCAAGAATTATTTAATGTTAGCAACTTAGATGAAATTGTAAAAGTTAGTATTTCAAAAAAAGATGAAATTGAAATTCATTATAAAAATGTATTAGGTGGAAATGAAGTTGCGATTTTTAAAGGCAAGTTTAAGAAAAATTATTTTGAAGTGTTTTTGGATAAGAAACGCATCTTTTTTCCGCCAATTTATTGTAAATCTAATATCAATAGATTGCGAATTGGGTTAACGCAAAACCAAGAATTAGTGATTAACCAACATTATGATTATTCTGGGATGTTTTTACTTTTTGCAGCTGGGAATTCAGATAATAAACAATATGTTTTTAAAAGTAAGTGATGAAGAAAATGATATTTCTATTCGTTAGTATTTGGAGTTGGAATAGTTATGCTCAATTAACAACCAACGATTCATTAAATCTTTGGAAAAATATAGATGGATTTAGAGTTGGTGGTGGCTATTATAATCATTTAGAATTAGAGGCATCGGTTTTAATTTCTTCTTATCCGGAACAAGAACAAGGTTTTGGTGGAATGGGTATGCTAATTGAATATGTTGGCGCTGGTTTGGAATACTTATTGATTGACGACAAACATGTTTTTGGAGCAAAACTTTCTTATGAAAATAGTTTGATGTTTTTTTCAGGACAACTAGCAACGGATTTTCTTTTTACGGATCAATCAAAACAAATCCGAATTATGCCTAAAATTGGTTTGTCTCTTTTTGGAAGAGCAACCTTGTATTACGGTTGGAATATTCAACTTCTTAAAGAAAGCGATTTGCAAACTCAAAATCATGTAGTTTCCTTCCAAATGAACATTTTAGACTAAAAATTGAAATAGTATGAAGAATAAAATAAATAAAATAATCGCTTTTTGGGTTTTCTTAACCACAATATCCTGTAGTGTTCAAAATGATATTGATACGGATAATTTTAAACAATTGACACCCAATTTTAATGTGAGTTTTTATGATAAATTGGATACAGTTAGAAGTCAGTATAATCCTGATTTTTTTACTAAAAGTTTTGTCAAATTATTTACAGATAAAGATAATGTTGATTATTCTAAACCCATTTCTTTAAAACTAGAAAAAGATAAAATGTATTTGCGTTTTAGTGATGTACATGAGAAAGAATTTGTATTGCAGTTTTATGGGAAACTTCATAAAAAGAAGTTTGTTTTTTATACCAATTACAAAACCATAAATTTTCCAGTTTTGTTAATGACTAAAGAAATGGAAAGGTATAAAATTTACCTTTCTGAAAACAATGAATTATTAGTTGAAAAGTATAATGCTAATGAAGGAATGTTGTTTTGTTTTGGAGCAGGAAATTCGTATCAAAATATTTATCAATTTAAAATTCTTTAAAATGCGAAAAGCACTTTTTTTAGTTTTGTTTGCCTTAAAAGTTAATGCACAAGACACTATAGTTTTTCCAAAGATTGATTTGTTTAAGCGAAATATTATTGAAGTCAGTTACGGAATTCCGTTAGGTGAATTATCTAATAAATACGAAAGTTCAATCAATTCAGCGCTTTATTTTAGAACTAAAATTGCCAAAAAACAATTTGTAGATTTTGGGTTTGAATTAAGTGGCGTTGTGCAAGGAAATGATATAAAATATAAAGTAAATGACGAAGACGTAATTTTAGACGGAAGTAAATCTGCATTTTTGTTGGGTTTTCGATATACTAGATTTTTATATCAATCTAAGGATGAGAATTTTCACATCGAATCAAATTCAGGTTTAGCTTGGAAGTATTTGCATTATAGTAAACCAGAAGATGATAAATTTAAAGAAATTGATTTTTCACCATCGTTAAATACCATCGCTTTCACTCAGGGAATAAAAATTATGTATTGCGGTTTTGGTGTACATTGCAATTATCACTATTCACCTTATGATTTGTTTAATTCTAATGTTGAAAACAATTTTGGAGCATCATCCATTAATTTTGGAGTTTCAGGAAGTTGGAATTTTTAAGTTCTTTTCTTCTTAAATAGAAATAGAAAACTGCAACTTAGTTTTTAAATTGCGGTTTTCTATTTCAAAAGTAAGTTTCTATTCAATAATTACTTTTTTATAAATTTGTTTTTTTTCGGTTGAAATTACACACATGTAAATTCCTGAAGACAATTGTGAAACATTAAGTTGTTCTGTTAATTGCGAATTGTTAAACTCTTTTTCAGAAACCGTTTTCCCATTAATGTCAACAACTTTTACAGCGTAATTTTTCGCATCTAAAGTTCCCTTATTGATGTATAAATTGTTTTTAGCAGGATTTGGATAAACTGTTACTTGACTATCTGAATTGAAAGTCTCATTTGATAAGCTTGAAGTATTCGCAATCGCAAAATGAAGCATCGCACCAACGGCACCTTTAGCAACATTATATGCGTAAATTGGATCCATGTTTACCAGTAAATCATTTGCAGTATGAGTTACATTTGACTCATTGGTTTCATAAAAACCAGTGATAACCTCATTGTTGTCTTCAAATGGCATATAATCTGAAGAATAAGCATTAGCTAACAAAGTATTTAGATTTGTATATAACTCCACACAATTAATTAGTTCGTTTGTTTTTGTGTTTGAAGCTGCATTGTTTGTGGAAGGCGTATTACTCATATCTCTTTCACAAGTAATGGAGTTATTGGTTTGTCCGGCAACACCTCCAACTTGATCAATATTAAAAAGGAGTCTGATATCTAATTTTGGAGTAGTACCATTTACAACACTAGATACATAATGTTGGCTTCCGTATAAACCAGCTTCTTCTCCACTAAAATGAATGAACTTGATAGAATATTCGGTTGGAATGCTTTGTAAAAGTCGAGCCGTTTCTAATAAAACGTTGGTGCCACTTCCGTTATCATTGGTTCCAGTACCTGTAATGGTGTCATAATGTGCACAAATAATGACATAGGTATTTGGATATAAAGTTCCAGTTTTAGTTACAACTAAGTTTTTGCAAATTGCTGTAGAACCTGTATAGGTAAATGGATCTTCAACGATTTGTCCAGCAGTAAAACCATAACTTAAATACTTGTTTTTAATCCAATTTAACGTATTGGTTTGTGCAGCACTTCCTCTGACTTTTACTCCAAAATTTTCAAAGGCAGTTAAGTTTGCTGTGGTGTTAGTTTGTGAGACTAAATTTACAACATCTTGATAGCCTTGGATGTAGGATTGCGAAAATGCAATTGTTTGTCCAAAGAGCAGTAGCAAGACTCTTAGGGAAAGGTTTAGGTTAATTTTCATAATAATTTGATTTGGTTCTCAAATATATGAAAAAGAGTTTAGTAATTATAAAATAAAAAAGAAGCCTTGAATTTTTTTCAAGGCTTCTTTTTTATTTTACTTTAATGTAGTTTTCCATGAAAATTGGTTCGCCATTTTTAGTAATTCCTTCAAGTATTATTTTATAATTTCCAGAAATATCCGAAGTGTAAAAATCAAGTGTTTTCTGTGAAGAAATTTCAGTTATATTAGGTTCCCAACATAATTGATATCTGTAATCAGGAATTTTTTCAAAAGTATCTTTAGAGTAATCTGTTGTGTAATATCTTTTGTTAAGTTGTGGTCGGTCAATTTTTTTCTTAATAATATAATCATCTTCCAATTTAGGAATATAATTAAAATCCTTCGTTGTTAAATTAACGACACCATTAAACATGTGTTTATTTATGAAATACCCTTTGTTTACAAAATTTATCTTAGTAAAAAAAGTTGGATCGAAAGTCAATATTTCATCATAGTCTTGTAATAAAAAGCCATCAACCAAAACCAAAGTATTGTAGTATAAATCACTGCTGTTTACTTCGTAATCATTTACACTAAATGTTTGTTTTCCGTTTATTTTAGAGATGTAAACTTCTGGAATAATTTCAACAAAAATTTCCTTAACGGTGTTTTGTGAATTATAATCTTTTAAAATATACTCTTTATCACTTCCGTCATAAAACGGTTTGCTTTTTTTATACGCGAAAACAGTGTCGCTTTTTGTGTGGTAATAAATATTTTGAATTTGATTTGCAATAGAACGTTTTAAAAATGCATCTGCATAATCTGTATTGATTTTTATATCTTTTTCTATTTTTTCTATTTTTATGCTTTGATAGTCTTTAACTTCAATTTTATAGTTTTCCTTTTTGTTGTCAAGTACTTGGAAATAGGCTTCATCTCCATCGAAGTTATCCATTAAGAATTTGAAATTCCCGTTTTTATCTGTTGTGGTAATTTTAAAATCGAAATTTTCACCAGGAATTGATAATGCTATTTTTTTCTCTTCTAAAATATCTGAGTTGTTTTTTGATGTAATTTTCCCTAAAAAAACTTCACCTCTAGTTTCTGGAATTGAATTGCTATTTTGATTGTTTTCAGAATCGAAATTTTCTATTCTACTAAGTAAATTAATATTTTTTTGTTCTTGTAAAGACGGAATACTATCAATTTTGATAACATTTAGTACAAAGTTACCTTGCAAGTTATCAGTAACGTTAATTGTAACTTTTTCTCGCTTTTGAAATTCTTTTTTATTGGTTTGAATTTTTGAAATTATGCTGTTTTCTTGAATTGAATTTGAAAAATTTGTAATCTCTTTTGAACTATTTTTTTCTTTATATTTTTCTGGAAATGAAACATAAGGATTAAAAATAAATAACTCTCTAGAAGCATATTCATTATTATTTTGTGTCAAATTAGTGTAAGCGATAATTTTATAACTTCCAGTTTCAATATTTGTTGGAATAAAAAAATCATTAAAAGAAATACCTTTGTTAATTACTTGTTTGTGTTTTAATATGGAGATGTTTTCTTCATTAATTAATTCCACATAAGCTATTTTGCTGACTGAAATGCTTTCTTTGTTTATTGAATTTACACAAATAGTTTTATACAAAATACTTTCACCAGACAAATAGAAATCGGAGTTGGTTTGAAGTAAAATTTGCTCTTTAATAGTTGCTGTTTTATAATTCGAATTTGTTTGTTGTGCAAACAAAAATGAATGAAAAAGAAAAAATACGATTAATAATGTTTGTTTTATCATTGCCAAAAAGGTGGTATTATGTTAGAAGAAAATTGGGTGCAGTCACCACATGGAAGAGGAACTAAGTTTACTGGATTTGGGCCGTTATGATATAGTTCAAGGCCTGTATTCAACATATGCATTAAATCGTCACCTTCACATGTTGAACCATTGCCGGTAGAAAAACAATAATTGTAGGCTCCGGGGCAATTATATACAGCAGGGTCGTCTATGCAATTGCCATAACAATCATAGAAGTAACCTGGAGGTGTAGTGTGTGGAAAAACATCTGTAAAGTTGAAAAATATTCGGGCAGAACTTTTACTTGATACATCAAAAAAGCCAATTACTTTTTCATTCTGATTTGATTCGCAAGTGATGTTTCCTCTGAAAAATCCTGGTTGGTTTTGTGAAAGTATACTTCCACTTCCAGAAATGCTTTTTAAAGTGCTATAATAGGTATAAGCTTCTAAATTCTGAACATATTGGTTAACCAAAATACTATATCTGTGTTTGATAATTGGATTTGTTACATGTACAAATCGAACCATAAAATCTACACGATCTTCAGATAAGTTTGTCGTCGAATGTAATAATAATTCGTTTGATTTAACTGTAGAATAACATGTTTGCGCTTCATACGTTCTTGGTGTAAAAATTAAATCTTTAGAACCTAAATTGTTAAATACAGGATTAACCGTCACTGTGTATGGTTTCCATTTTGGAGCAATTATCTTGTAAGTTTCTTCAAACTCAAATCTGTAATATTTTGAATTTCCTGTTGGGTCAAATGACTTAACTTTTATTTCAGCACCGCGATCACCTGCTAATGTAATATCTCGAACTGCTACATTTTGAATAGGACTAACTGGACTTAAAACTTCTTGCATTGAAGTATATGTTTTTCCATTTGCAACAATTCTTAATTGGTATTTTCTACCAGGAATGGCTTGGAATTCATTTTCAGATTCATAAACTTCGTCTCCTTCAACAAAATTATAAACATTTCCTAAATCATCTTTAACAGAAACATTTGCATTTTCCACAAACTCTGGACCATTTTCTTCTAAACGATACGTTTTAGTAAGTCTAATTTGTTGTGTTTTTAATTCATTAGTGATAGTTGCTTCAATAACAAGTGCTTCTTCAAAATTAGTTGTTTGTAGAAGGTAAGGTTCAGTACAACTAAACAATATCATAAAAATTAGAAAGCTAAATTTCTTCATACTTTTAAAATTTAAAATTATATGTTATAGTTTTATAATTCGAATTTGCTTTTTTTATCAAAACCAAAATGGAGGTATTACGTTAGATGAAAATTGAGTACAATCTCCGCATGGAAGAGGAACTAATTTTATTGGATTTGGACCTTCATAATATAGCATATTATTAGTGTTTAATTGACTTTCAACTCTGTCACCTTCGCATGTTGAATTAGGGTTGCCAATTTCAAAACAAAAGTTGCTGACTCCAGGGCAATTATATTCGCCAGGTTCATCTATACAATTGTCATAACAATCGTAAAAATATCCAGGAGGTGTAGTGCCTGGAAAAACATCTGCAAAGTTGAAAAATATTCTTTGAGAACTTTTGCTTGAAACATCAAAAAAGCCAATCACTTTTTCATTTGGATTTGATTCGCAAGTGATGTTCCCTCTGAAAAATCCAGGTTGATTTTGTGAAAGTATACTTCCGCTTCCAGAAATACTTTTTAAAGTACTATAATAGGTGTAAGCTTCTAAACTTTGAACATATTGGTTAACTAAAATACTATATCTATGTTTGATAATTGGATTCGTTACATGAATAAATCGAACCATGTAATCTACACGATCTTCAGATAAGTTTGTAGTGGAATGTAATAGTAATTCATTTGATTTCACTGTAGAATAGCAAGTTTGCGCTTCATACGTTCTTGGTGTAAAAATTAGATCTTTCGTGCCTGAACTGTTAAGTACAGGGTTAATTGTCACGGTGTATGGTTTCCATTTTGGAGCAATTACTTTATATGTTTCTTCAAATTCAAATCTGTAATATTTTGAACTTCTTGTTGGGTCAAATGACTTAACTTTTATTTCAGCACCACGATCACCTGCTAAAGTAATATCTCTAACTTCTACATTTTGAATAGGACTAACTGGACTTAAAACTTCTTGCATTGAAGTATATGTTCTTCCATTTGCTATAATTCTCAATTGGTATTTTCTACCAGGAATGGCTTGGAATTCATTTTCAGATTCATAAACTTCGTCTCCTTCAATAAAATTATAAACATTTCCCAAATCATCTTTAACAGAAACATTTGCATTTTCCACAAACTCTGGACCATTTTCTTCTAAACGATACGTTTTAGT
>CXWL01024653.1_pt1 | contig 16709 bp, 16 predicted proteins | sample 590931 | NCBI WGS metagenome assembly CXWL01 (sample SAMEA3498368, study PRJEB10139) | groundwater metagenome | biome: water well; material: biofilm material | place: Germany | collected 2015-04-27 | reverse complement strand
CAAAGGTATTGACCCCGTGCGTACTTCGAGCAAATAACGTACCAAAAAGGGCTGTGTTGTCGATGTATGGATAACGTGTGATTTGCCTTTGGATTAGAAGCAGTCGCGCGGGAGTGACAGAAAATCTAACCTGTTGTTGTCTGCAATCAATTGCCGACAATTAGCACAATTATAGTGTTGCTTGTGACGTGTGTGCGGGCCGACTGTGTGACTAATATAGCCGCTCGCGCTTTGACAGGAGCGCATAGAGCGCCTTGTCAAACGGGGTGCTGGTGTTGATCGGATGATAATCGATGTCTGATTGCCGACACGCGCTCGCGATCTGCTCTGAGAAGGCTATCACCTGACGAGAAAAATCGGCTTTGATCTGGCACGGAAGTGTTGTCAGCTCTTCGCCGGTTTCCATGTCTTTGAAGACCGCCTCACCGCCGAACGCGAAACTCCCCGCTCGACTTTGACTTCCTGTTCGTATGGGTTACTCTGCCGGTCATGGTTCACATCCCAGCCAAGCGCGATCCAGAACTTGTCGATGAAATCCTTGCGCGCTTGCGCCTCAGAGTACGTGGATTCCTTGTAATGAGCTTCATGGCGCTGGAAATCACGAACCAGCTCCCTGACCTTTTCCAAGGCAGCATCAAATTCAGACATCGGAGTATGCTTTCCCTCCTCAACGGCAGTCGTCACCATTGTCGACCATAATATTGAGTATTTGCCCTCACGGCAAGCCCCGTGAACTTCCGGCTGCTCTCAAACCGAAAATCCTTGGGGTCCTGGCAGCACCTCCAGATCACTCATGAAAGAGCGATTGCTGAGTTTTGAGGCCGACCTTGACCGTCTTTAGGGGGAAACCGATGCCAACGTCAAAGCCGGCGGTGACGATGTACGGGTTGGGAATAGATCCGCCTGCCTTCACTTCAAAAGAATTACCACAGGCAAGCTTATATACGTTGGGAATCCCTCTCTTCTGCGAATCTCGGCAAAGAGCCCCCAGATTGCACTCCAGACCGATGTCGACCGGCTTGACGGTAGCCTTGAATTGTGCCCCCGCTTCTCCGGATACGCTGAACGACAAATCGCCCCCAATAGCCAGCCGTACGTCTTTATAGGCTTTCTCCACCCAGGCCTGATTATGAAGATCCTGCAGCGCCAGCGGTATCGCCGTCAGATAGTATTTGACGAGGCGACCAGAGAGATGTTGTGAGAGAGTCGTCAAGCCCGTGATAATATTGAGTACAGTCAGCGGTGAAGCGCTCTTGATATCCTCGTAGATCATCCGCCCGATATGCAGATAGATTCTTGCGCATAGTTCAGCAATCGTAAGCCAATCATCAACGCTGTCGAATTGAGCGATTGGAGCCTTGATCTCGAATATCTTTATCTTCAGGTCCGCCCCCGGGCCGCCCCCCACACCGCCGGACTGAAGTCCAATCTTCCCCTTGCCCCATACCTGAACCACGATATCCGCATCCTTCTGGACCACTTGCGGGCCGACCACTTTCATAATAGCCCACGCTGTCTTGGCAATAGCATGGGCTGTGTGCGCCAATGCCGCCAGGTGATTTCCGATTCCGTAGAGAGCGCTTACGGCCTGATCCCACTTGTCAGACTCGTCGGAATTGAAACGGCCGCGACACTTGACGCAATGATATTCTCGTAAGTAGCGATCCCGCATCCGAGGATCCGGGATATAACCAATCGGACTTCCGACGCCGTCACAGTCGGGTTTCGGGCAACGCGCGTGAAAGGCATCGAGAAAGTTCTGAGTCGACTTCTCGGTCCTCTCCTTCATCCGTTCCAGCGACTCAATGACTTCGCTGCGGATCATCTCGTCTCCCACCTTGCCGATAGTTGTGATGAGGGTATCGGGCAAGGCAGCTTTGACCGTAATTCCAATTTCGCCACCGACAATTTCCTGTGCCTTTGCTTTCACGGTAGCGGAGAGTTCCACCCGCCGACCGACAATTCCCTTCTGATTGCCCCGTAATTCGGTAGTAAGGTGGTACGTATTGTTATTCGTCACGAGTTCGACATACACGTTATTCGTGTAGTTTGGCTCCAGTTTATGAATCGAATTGAAGCCTCGCCCCTTGCTGTCCTTGGCGGTAAAGTCAATATGGACCGCATCGACAAACATGCGATTCTCGATGCTGAAGCTAAGCGAACGGTCCTGATAGAAACGTCCTTGCAGGTACCACCCGAATCCATATCGATTGATCTCCTTGTCTTTGGCATCCAATTCATCCAGGAACAACCATATCCAGTTAGTGTCCGAACGGAGCTTGTCTGAAAACAGGAATTGAACACCGGCCAGCATGTTCCGGTCCTCTTCGTGACGATCCTGGAACGGTGCGAAGACTCGAGTTGGCAAGCCGCGCGCAAAGGTAATCGGAACGACAGAACTGAGGGGGATTTTGATGGGAAACTCTATGGGCTGTTCGCGGTCATGTTCTGGCTTATTATCTGTATCAACCCACGGATTCATACATGGCGGCGGATTCTTGTAGAAGAGTATGCGTGTGTCGACGTCCGGCTTGTAACTCAATACCGGAATCCCGAACGCGGGACCAACCAGCTTTGCCCCGATTTCAAGCGAATCCACTGCGATGTTGGCGAATTTGGTTATGTACGACGTATCCTGAATGGGCGCCACTTCCAGTTTATACCAGGTCGGAAGCAGTAGCACGCGTCTGTAATCGTCTTTCCCGATTCCTGCCACGCCTGCCGCGGCGTCAAACACTTTGATCAAGTGCCGCGTGAATGTATCACGCTCCCCCTGCCACCATTGATGCACCTCATTGTATTCCTGCCATGCCCGTCGTTTGGCTTCCTGCATCCGTTTTCTCGAGTCAGCCAGGAACTCATCCATGGTGTCCAGAATGCTCTGAATCTTCTTCAGATAATCATCGAGGATTCTGTCGGCCTCGCGCGTCTCCTCTTTGACTAAGTTGCGAAGATCCCTGATGAGACCTTGCACCGCCTCATCCAGGCGACGGTTCAGATCGTCACGACCTGCGCGGTCAGCTTCGAGCATGCGTCGCAACGCTTTCTCGACCTCCGCCAGCTTCTCGCAGTATTCATTTGTGCAGACCGCTGAAATGATTGACGTGTCAGGTTTCTTGCCAGAGTTATCAGCCATAGCGCTATCTCATCGGTTCGTGGCGTCGTGCTTTATCTCAACACGACCGGCAAAATCAATTTGCGCGAATTTCCTGTCATTCTGAGTCACGATGTGCAGAATGACAACTTGATGTGAACCAGCCCGACACGTGAAAGCAACGTTGACGGTGTCGAAGTCCTGGGTGAGCTCGAATTCGGTCTCCTGCTGATCGACAAGCACCTTACATTCAAAGTCACTATATTGAAAAGGCTTGTAGCCGCCTTCAGTAGGATCATAGCAGTACTTCTGTCCCTCGCTATGAAATTGCGGCTTCATGGTCACACGCATCTTGACCGGCCGCTCATAGACAAGCTTGTGCCTCCTACCGGACGAAAGACGATAGGTTGTCTTTACCATATTGACTGTTGCGCCGGGTTGCGACCGTTTTCATGTGCGAAGTCAATCATCAATACACACCCGCCTCCACAAATGCCCCCATAGAGAGCAACAGTGGGTTCTCCCGTTCTTTCGCTCCATTTCATTAACAGCACACTCTTTGCTGCCATGTTTTTCGACAAGCAGGTCGGTCACGAGTTCTCAAAACTAAGACACCGCTCGCAGCGTCGCAACAGCTTTCCCGTCCTCGTTGCCCCTTCCGGTCGAAATTGTCCTTTTTGGGGCCGTCACAGGTCGGACTCGATCCGGCTCGTCCAGATTCCTTTTGACAACCTCATCGGGGAGAAGGGGAGGGGACGAGGGCTTATATGCTCTGGGTGACTTCTTCGACAAGCCCTAACTCATAGGCCATCAAGAAGTTCGACATATGCACAGTGCTCAGACCACGCGCTGTTGCACTCCTGCTTACTCCCCCTTCTGAAACCGGTAGCCGACGCCGCGAATAGTCTCGATATGAACCGGCGACTTGGGGTCGTCTTCGAAGATTTTGCGCAGCTTCAGGATGAAATTGTCGATCGTGCGATTAGTCGGATAGATATGATACCCCCAGACGGCGTCGAGCAGCTGATCGCGGCTCACGACCTCACCGGCACGCTCCGCCAGGTACTTGACAACCATGCACTCTTTCCGCGTGAGCACAAACCGTCCGCCCGGCCCTTCCGCTTCGAACGTCTTGAAGTTGATCTTCCGGCCGCTGAATTCCAGCAAACCGGAAACCGTCTCCTCTGCGGCCAGCCAGGACTGACGGCGAAATATTCCCGCTATTCGCGCCAGCAGCTCGGGGACGTCAAATGGTTTGGTGATGTAGTCATCACCGCCCGCCAGTAGTCCTTCCACTTTCTGTTCGGTTTGATCGCGCGCCGTGATAAACAAAATCGGGAGTGTTGCTCCGAGCGCTCTGATCTTCTTGCAGATCGTGAGCCCGTCCATCCCCGGCAGCATGATATCCAGCAATATGAGATCGAACGCCCCCTTTTGGAACATCTCAAACGCGACCAACCCCTCGGAGGCATGCACGACCTGATATCCTTCGGCCTCAAGGTTCAGGATCATGCCGTCGGCCAGATGATGATCATCCTCAACCAGCAGAATTGTTCTCATCGTTCTCGCTCCGTTTCAGCGTGATCACAAATGTCGCGCCCCTCCCGGGGCCGTCGGACAGAGCCACAATCTGACCGCCATGTCCGCGAATGATCTCGCGGCAAAGATAGAGCCCTAGCCCGCTCCCCGACTGCGAGCGAGTCATCTCGTCCCCGACGCGATAGAATCGCTCGAAAATAGCCTTGGCGTCGGTCGCTGTAAAGCCGATCCCCTCGTCGGCAATCGTGACCCGAATCTGCCTTTCGTCAGCCGCGAGCAGGACCGTGATATGAATCGCTTTCCCACTGTGATACTTTAAGCCGTTTTCCAGGATAGCATCGAGGGCGCGGCCGAAGGCGACCTCATCGCCGTACCAGGAGACGTTCTCCTGCAGAGTGCGGTCGACATTCAGGGGAACAGCCGTCGGGATACTCTGAAGCGCGCTCAGACGTGTCGCCACGAGGTTCGACAGATTGAAGGTTGATTTGTTCAGATGATACCCGCTTCGCTCGAATCGTCCGGCATCGAGAATGTTCTCGACCAGTTTCTCCAACCGCACGACATCCTCCTTCATGCGCGGGACAATCCCTTCTTTCTTTTCAGCAGCGATCTTCGTCGATTGCAGCGTATCCAGATAGAGCTTGATCGATGCCAGTGGCGTCTTGAGTTCATGCGTGACGGCCATAAGAAAATTCTGCTGGTGGAAGGTGAGCTCCTCGGTTCGCACGAGGGCGCGGTAAATCACCCAGGCGCCGGTCAGGATCAACAGGAGCAGGAAGACTCCTTCGGTCCCAACCATGATCTGGCGCGTGATTTCCTGACGATGAATCTGCTCGACCAGTCCGGCAGAACCACCCAGCTGCTCTGCCAAATCGACCTTTTCCGCGGTCAGGCGAGCCATGAATATGATCCACCAGAGGGCCTGCGCAAAGGCTACGATCACCATGAACAGGAACAGCCAGAGCGCTCGTTTTGGAGATAGTTGTCGTGCGACTTTCATTGGCTTCTCAGCTTCGGGGACAATATACCCGATCTCAATTCATGGAGAAACGGGAAGTTCGCAGCTGACTGAACGGAGGATCTGCGGCCGCAGGCTATGCCTGGGCGTGTTTCACTCGATCGGAATGATGCCGGTGCTAGGCGCCAGCTTCGGAATGGCCGTGACAGGATCAGGGTCGATCTTTTCGCCACGCAACAGGCGTTCGCAGGTCTCGACAAGCTTTGACAGATTCAGTTTCGTGATATGAGCGTCCGCCTTCAAATAGGCCGCGCGCGCTTTCATTCCGGCATCGCCGATGGACGAATACACAATGACCGGAGTGTGCGGGCGTTCCGATTGACGAATTCGCAACGTCAGCGCCAGTCCATCCATCTGCGGCATTTCGACATCGGAGATGACCATATCAAACGGCTCTTTCTGGAACAACTTCCAGCCCTCCTCACCGTCGATCGCAGCTCGAACGTCAAAGCCCAGATCGGTCATCTCGGCGATCAGCATCGCCCTGACCGCCGGAGAATCCTCTGCGACAAGGACGCGCTTGCCTCCAAAATCAGCATGGCCGGTATACGACATAGTGCTGTGTTCGCGAAGCTTCGGGCACAGGTGAAGAAGGATGGTTTCATAATCGAGCAACTGAACCATTCGTTCCTCGGTCGGTTTGACAATCCCGATGACATACTTGTGAGCAACGTTGGAGAAGACTTTCTCGGCGTCGATAACGTCGACCCATTGGAAATGATGAATCCAGTCCACACACTCCACTGCCAGTCCGGTTGTCATCCCGAAAAACTCAGTGACAATGACATTTTCTGCTCGGCTATCAGGTTTCGACAAACCCAGAAATCCCCCCAGATCGATGACCGGTACCAGCCGATCCCGATCCTTGAACATACCGGTAATCCCGGCGGGTGACTCCGGAACAGTTGTGAAGTCAGTCAGATCATTGACGATCTTCTTCACCTTGAGGATGTTTATCCCGAACGACAAGCCACAGGCGCGATACTCGAGAATCCGAAGCTCGTTTGACCCGGATTTCAAATAGGATTCAGCGTCGAAGGTCATACTGTTCTCTCCTCAACTCGGCGGAGACGTAACGTAAACACCGCACCCCCGTCGGGATGATCGTCGGCGAAGATCGTCCCGCCCATACCTGTTGCGGCCAGTCGGCAGAAATACAGACCGAGACCGACGCCGCGGTGACGTCCGGTTGTACGGAGCTGAATCTGTCCGTACTTCTCGAAGAGCTGGTCGGGAGGAATGTCTCCAAGCCCATCGCCGGAATCTTTTACATTCACGTATATTGATTCGTCGGCATATCTCAGATAGACCGATATTATGCCGCCGTTCGGCGTATGCCGAATAGCGTTGAAAAGCAGGTTGTCGAGGCTTCTCTTCAGAAGCGTGGTATCAGCGATGACCTTCCCCTCTTTATTACCGGTTTCCAGGTTGATGGTTATGTCGTTTTCATCGGCCGAGCCTTCAGCCAGAGCCACTGATTCCTTCACGATCGGGATCGGGTCGATTTCTGTCAGCGTGACTGGAAGTCCCGCCTTGCCCGATTTGGCCACAGCCATTATGTCATAGAGAATCGCCTCCGCTCTTTCGACGGCAATTCTTGATGAACGGACGAGCCGCTGATGGGTCGGCTTCTGAAGGCTAAGTCTCCCTTCATCGGCGATCTTCAGCAAGTACTTCATCGACGCCAGCGGAGATTCGATGTCGTGAATGAACAGAGCAAACATCTCTAGCCATGAATCGGCTTGTCTCTGCTGCTCTTCCTCAGCTATTGCCGGCTGATTCTCTATCATCGATGTCACGTGGAATCCTCTGCATTCCCCCCAGTTCTCGCACTTAGGTGAAGTATCGACTATTTCCGAAAAACCATTACTACGGTCCCCCGGGCGCACGAGTCACTGCTCTCGGAGAATGAAGCGTGGATTTGTCCGGGTTAAATCAGCTGGAGCCTATTGAGCCGCAGCGAGTTTGTCACGACGAACAGCGAGGAAAGCGACATCGCCAAAGCGGCGATCATCGGTGACAGCGTTACTCCCCATACCGGGTAGAAGAGACCCGCCGCCAGCGGAATCGCCAGCACATTGTACGCAAATGCCCAGAACAGATTCTGCCTGATAATCTTCATCGTTTCACGCGAGACTGCGAACATCCTCAACAGCAGGGAAAGCTCCGCCCCTACGAGAACAACATCGGCAGCTTCAAGGGCAACATCGGTGCCGCTCCCGATCGCGATCCCGACATCCGCCGTTGCCAGGGCAGGAGCGTCGTTGATCCCATCTCCGACCATCGCCACGACATGACCGGCACGCTGATACGATTGCACAAACAGACTCTTCTGTTCAGGGCGCACATCGCTTTCGAACTGCTCCAAACTGAGCGACTCGGCTACTCCCGCCGCCGTACGGCGATTGTCGCCCGAAAGCATCGTAACCAGGGGCATAGTCTCCTTCAAGTGGGTGATGACTTCGCGGGCATCACCGCGAACCCGATCGGCCAGAGCAATAAGACCGATAGCCTGATCATCAAATGCTACAAACACGACCGTGCGACCTCGTTCCATTTCTTCATCGGCCCGGTCTCCGAGCTCACCGAGCGCTACCTTCTCGGCTTCCATCAAGGCGCTATTACCGACCAGCACTCGCTTGCCATTCATCGTTGCCGAGATGCCGAATCCGGGCAGGTTGGTAACATTGGTCACCGGCTCCGAAGCCAGCTGAAGACTTGCCATGTATTTGGCTACAGCTCGACCGATTGGATGCTCGGAGAGCTGCTCGAGAGAACCGCTCGCACGGACCACTTGCTCCAGCGTATGGTCGCCCGACGGAATCGTCGCAACCACGTCGAGTGTTCCACGGGTCAGTGTTCCGGTCTTGTCAAACACAACCGCGCTCGACCGGGAAATGCTCTCCAGAATGTCCCCACCTTTTNNCCACCTTTTATAATGATTCCCGCCCGAGCGGCGCGGCCGGTTCCGGCCAGCACAGCCGTCGGGGTCGCCAGCCCCAAGGCGCATGGACAGGCGATGATTAGCACCGAAATGACCGACTTGATCATGAGCGGATTCCCCGGTGCCAGGAAGTACCAGGCCAGCAAAGTAATCGCGGCCAATGTGGCCACGACTGGTACAAATACTCCGGCTACTCGATCGGCAAGCTTCTGCACAGGAGCCTTGGCCGTTTGGGCATCGGAAACCAGCTTGATGACTGTCGCCAGATAGCTCCGTTCGCCTGAAGCAGTTACTTTCATCCGGAACGGGCTGTTACCGTTGAGGGAACCTCCAATGACGAAATCGCCGACCTTCCTGTCCTGTGGAACCGATTCTCCGGTGAGCATCGATTCGTCAACAGCGGCGATCCCTTCGGTAATGACGCCATCGGCGGCCAATCGCTCCCCGGGACGTACGAGCAGGGTCATGCCAAATTGAGCGGAAGAAGGATCGATCTCTACTTCCACGCCGTTGATAATGGCCGTGACCTTCGAAGGGCGCAGTTTCATCATTTCGCTTATGGCCTCACTGGCCCGCCCTTTGGCACGCGCTTCCAGATATCGTCCAAGCAGGATGAGCGTGATGATCATCCCGGCAGATTCAAAGTACAGATCATGAGGGTGACCAAGTCCACTTCGCACGATCGTCCAGAGACTCCAGCCATATGCGGAGCATGTCCCCAGAGCAATCAACGAGTTCATGTTGGCGTGAAGATGAACTGTTTGCCTGACTGCATCCGAAATGATGCTCCGCCCAGCGACAAAGACCAGCGCTCCGGAGAGAATCGCCTGAAGCCAGACGCCCAGACTCTCGGGAATAAACGAATGTCCGCTAACCATCGGCCACATAGCCAGATACATGAGAGGAGCAGCCAGGATCAGGGCCAGTGTGAAGCGCCGTCGAGAGAGAGCCGATTCGCGGCTGTTCATCTGGAAGATGTCCTGCCTCCCCTCAGTCGCCGTATACCCGAGCTCTCCGATCTTCTCGATGATCTGATTCTGATCAAGGCGGGCACGATCATACAGAACTGTTGCCTGACCTGTCGCGAGGTTCACCTGACACCGGGATACTCCGGCAAACTCCCTAAGCCCCTTCTCGATGGACGCCACGCAGCTCGCGCAATGCATCCCATCAATCTTGAGCTTCAATTCATTCGGCTTGCTCATGACCAGACAATATAGGGATGACGGATCGAATTCCCCCACAAAAATAGGGGTTTGCTAAGACCGTTGGCCTGTGAGCAGCAGCAGCAAGCCTGTAACCCTGTGCGGCAGGGCAAGAAAAAAGCCGCCCGGAAAGGGCGGCTTTGGAATCATCATTTTCTGTATAGAATCACAATCCTGTCAGAATGAACTCACGCGGATTTACATGGGCCCCATTTCGCAGGACTTCGTAGTGGACATGGGGACCGGTCGAGTAGCCTGTAGAGCCGACCAATCCGATCAAATCACCGCGGTTCACTGACTGTCCGATCCGAGCTATGAGCTTCAACATATGCCCGTAGCGAGTGACATAGCCGAAACCATGGTCAATTTCGATCAGATTACCCATCCCACCCCGGTCAGTCCCGGAGAAGATCACCTTGCCGGAGGCCGTGGCAACGATAGGCGAGCCCGGCCGGTTGGCGATATCAACGCCCCGGTGCATCTGCTGATAGCCGGTGAACGGATCATACTGCCTCCCGAAGCCGCGCGAGAAGTACCCCTGAGTGGGGCAGATGGTCGGGGTTCGATCAAGACGGTCGCGAAGACCTTGGAGAGCAGATTCGACCTGGGCGAACTTCTGTAGCTCGAACTCTGACAGCTTCAGCAGATGATCAACCTGCGACTCAGTTGCGGCCGCGAGTTTCTCCCCGTCGGTCATTTCCGTAAACCGTAGAGGTCGTGGGCCACCCGTCCCCAGCTGGCGCTCGCTGTTGCTGATCTCCGGAAGATTGAAAATCGTCCGAATAGCGATCTCCTTTGAAACCAACTGGTCGAAACGGGCATCGGCTTCTGCCAGAGACCAGCGTATTTTCTCATACTTTTCCATGAGAAACTGGTTTTCGGTCTTCAGACGACTCAGTTCCCCCTGGCTGACCCGGTTGTCAAGGAATTCAGACAAGAGGAAGAATATCGCGGCAAATACAGTCAGCGCGATCGCCGGGACGCCATACAGCCAAATCCGTCTTATACTGAATTGCCGGCACGCTTCCTTTGAATTGGACAAAAACCACAGAGTTATTCTGTTTTTCAACATCCCAAGAACCTTCCTATCCCAAATAAAAGAGCAAGGACCCGTCCCCCGGCAGTCCTCGTGGGAAGCGGCAGAGCGTAGTCAAGGCGCCAAACTAGGGCGGCTCAATAAGGGTGTCAAGCGAAAAACTACCCGTCGCTTCCTACTTAATGAGAACGTACTCTTTCTTCAGAATCTTGTTCACAATCTTGGCTAACTTGTCTCCATCAAGAGTCTGCAGGCTGTACAGGTGCCAATATGTCTTTCTCGGCAAACCCACAGTTCTTCGTCTTGTATTCGGCACAGCATCGCCCTCGATTCTCGTCTCTGCCTGCCCGAGACAACAGTTGGGAGTTCGCCATACTGTTTCTATCGGGCACGGCCAGAAAACATTAACAGTTCTGAAGAGGTACCGCAGAAGGCGTGCCATCGCGTAACAGCCAACGTTGTCAATGCGTGAAAATGTTATCATATTGTGACATAACGAGATAATACCTAATTGTTGCGCTGGTCTTCTCTACGAGTCTGTGAATAGCTGTTCAGAGTATGGCCTTCTGTCTATCTTCCCCACACACTGGTGGAACATTTCAGGCGAAGAAATCGCCCAAAGACTACTTCCCTTGGTCTGTCTTCTGGCATGAAGGTTGACCGGATCGCAAAAGTCGAATAGATTGCCCGAACGCACGATAGAAAGGAATCAAGATGGGCTCTCTTGCGAATAAGACAGTGTTCATAACCGGGGCATCCTCGGGAATAGGTCAGTCTACAGCTAGGAAGTTCTCAGAATGCGGGGCTCGATTGATTCTGGCGGCTCGGAGAACGGACCGTCTCGAGAAGCTGGCCAGCGAATTACGGTCGGAAGTCCTTGTCGTTGAACTCGATATTCGAGACCGGGCGGCTGTCGATGCCGCTGTCGGGGGACTCGGGACAAAATGGCGGGAGATTGATATCCTCGTCAATAACGCAGGTTTGGGGAGAGGCCTTGATAAAATCCACGAAGGGAATCCAGAGGGTTGGGACGAGATGATCGACACTAACCTCAAGGGACTCTTATACGTAAGTAGGGCGATTATACCGGGTATGGTTGCACGCTCGAAGGGGCATATCATCAACATAGGTTCAATTGCAGGACATGAGCTCTATCCGGGCGGGAGTGTCTACTGCGCTACCAAGCATGCGGTCGATGCGATCACAAGAGGGATGCTTATCGATCTGGCTGATACCCCGATCCGCGTGTCAACCGTCGACCCAGGGCTGGTTCAGACTGCCTTTTCTGAGGTTCGCTTTTACGGGGATTCGGAGAGGGCTCAGAAAGTGTACCAAGGCTACAAGCCGCTTAGCCCGGATGACATCGCTGAATCGATAGTGTGGATAGCTGATCGCCCGGATCACGTTCAGGTGGCACAGTTGATCATCTTCCCGACCGCTCAAGGCTCGGCCATGGTCACTCATAAGAAGAGCTGATAGCGCAGACAAAGGTATTACCGCGTAACCTTCAGTAGTCTCAGAGATTGTAATAGAGCTCGAATTCGTGGGGTGTCGGACGGATTCGAATGGCGTCGACTTCTTTCCGTTTGAGCCTGATCCAATGCTCGAGGAGATCTTCGGTGAATACTCCGCCTTCCAGCAGATAGGCGTTGTCCTCCTGGAGGGCGTTGAGAGTTTTGGTCAGTGAGGTTGGAAGCTGGTGAATCTTTGCGAAATCATCCGGGGAGAGAGTCTCAAGATTCACATTATGAGGCGCCCCGGGGTCGATCTTCCTCTTAATGCCATCTAAGCCTGCCATGAGCATGGCCGGGAAAGCCAGGTACGGGTTCATAGTTCCATCCGGGGGGCGAAATTCAAAGCGCATGGTGTCAGGATTCCGTTGGTACCCGGGTATACGGATACAAGCGGTCCGATTCCCTACGGAGAAAGTCCCGGCGACCGGGGCTTCAAACCCAGGCACGAGTCGCTTGAAGGAGTTTGTCGAGGGGTTGGTAAAAGCCAGAATCGAATCGACGTGCTCGAGTAGCCCACCGATATAATGTAGTCCCAGTTGCGACATGCCGCCCGGACCACTCTTGTCATAGAACAGCGACGTCTTTCCGTTGGATAAGTACTGGTGCACGTGGAGACCTGATCCGGGTTCCGTGAAGAGTGGCTTGGGCATGAATGTGGCAGACTTCTTCTCGCGCATGCACTGATTCTTGATGATGTACTTGATGAGCATGGCACGGTCAGCCATTTTCAGAAGAGGCGCGAACTGGACCTCGATTTCATGTTGACCGGAACCGCCGACTTCGTGGTGGTGGTATTTCAATTCGACTCCGACTTCTGCCAACATAGAGGAGATCTGGGAGCGTAGGTTGAAGGTCCGATCCAACGGGGGGGCGGCATGGTACCCCTGCTTGTGAGGGATTTTGTAGCCCAAACTCTCTTCGTCCCCACCTGCGTTCCACGATGCTTCGGCGGAGTCGAGGTCATAAAACGCCGAGTCTGGTCCCTGAAAGAAATTGACCTTGTCGAAAACATAGAATTCGAACTCAGGTCCCATGACGGCGGTTGCGGCATTGAGTGTTTGAGAAAGAAAGCGCTCTGCGTCCGCCGAGACTCGGCGAGGATTTCGTGAAAACGGCGTGACCTTCTCGCCGGAATCCATAATATCGCTGATGAAGGAGATAGTCGGGCGATCGAAGAACGGATCGATGAAGTGCGTGCCCGGGTCGGGCAGCATGATCATGTCGCCCCGCTCAATGGAGGAGAATCCGGGCAGAGAGGAACCATCAACTCCAACGCCATTCTCAAACAGCTCCCTGTTCAGGGATGAAACGGGCAGGGTTATGTGGTGCCAGAACCCGGGTAAATCGGAGCATTTGATGTCGACAAACTCGACGTTCTTCTCTTTCACCAGCCGGTCAATCTGCTCTAAGCTCACATTGGTTTCCTTGCAAGGTTGTGATACATTTCACATATCATAACAGGCCTCTACTGGGTTGGCAAGGTTTTCAAACAATCTTCGGTCGCTCAGGCAAGACCGGTGGGCCCGGAGTGGGAGCGTCTTCACTGCCTCCGCACGACCAGCAGGATGCCGATGAGTATCATCACCGCACCGGCAATGATTAGAGGGGTGAGCGTCTCGCCGTAGAACAAAACCCCGATGAGGATCGCGACCAAAGGGGTGACAAAGGCGATGTACGAGACGGTCACCGCCCGCGAATGGGTGAGCAGCCAATAGTATCCGAGAAATGCAATGACAGTCCCGAATAGCGCCAGATAGAGGATCGATTCCACTGAACGTGCTGAAAGGATGCTGTCCGACCAGTTTTCAAAGCAAACTGCGGCAACGGCGATTGCCAATCCGCCCAGGGCCATCTGCACTATCGCTGAGACATAGATGCTCTCCTTTGAGTGGTGACGTTTGTGAAGGATGAGGCCGTAGGCCGCGCAGAAAGAGGCAATGACGACAAGGAGAGTCCCGAGGAAAATGTCACCAGAAATCTGCAGAGAGTTATACGAGATGACCACAACACCCATGAATCCGAAGATCAGTCCGAGCCACTCGCGAACCGAAGTCATCTCAGCCTTTGAACCCATGGCGGCCAGAAAGGCTACAAAGAACGGAAAGGAGCCGAAGAGTATGGCGGCAAGGGATGAGTCAATATAGGTCTCGCCAAAGTAAACACACGCATAGCTGGCCCCGTACATGTAGAGCCCGGGATAACCAAGCCGGAGAAGATCACGAAAACGCTTCGGATATCTCTCTCTTCTGATAATGGTGATGACAGCCAGGATGACTATGGCGACTGCGAAACGAAGCGCCGCGGCGTGAAGCGGAGGGGCTGAAGAGAGCCCGATCTTGATTGCGACCCAAGTGGAACCCCAGATGATACAGAGAACAACATAGACGAGTATCGACACGCGGGGCAATAACGAGGATGCACATAGGGATGTCAATTCAAACAGCGAGACGGTTTTATGTTGAATCCTTCATTAGAATTGGATAAAATATGTATAGGTCAATATGTGACAAACTGCTAAATACTACTTGACGATACGGTATGCTCCCATAGTTTCAGGTGCAATACGAGGAGAGTTAGGTGTGAATAGAGAGGCTATGATTAGAAACACGGAGTTCTTCACTACTTCAGAGCTCGCGGAAAAGCTGAAGATGAATGTCCAGGTCATTACCCGCAAAGTTCAGGCGGGGGAGATCCTTGCATACAAGATAGGCAAGGACTGGCGGATACCAGACCATTCTGTCCATCAATGGCTGGAGCGTCACTCAAATCGGAACGGCGACAACCTGAAGCAGAAGATCGTGAACAACTTTGTCAAAGGGGAGCACATCGAGATTTTGCCCGCTCAGCGGAGTAAGCGCAAGTATTTGCTGGAGTATATTCTCGCCCAATTCGAGCCGAATCGTGTCTACTCTGAGGATGAGACGAACAAGATCATCGGGCGGCACCACGAGGACTTCTGCACCGTGCGGCGGGAGTTCATCGCGGAGAAGATGATGGATCGCGTCGACGGCAAATATCGCCGTCGTACCGGTTACAAATTCTCCTAAGAGAGATCCGAAAAGTTAGTCCGAAGCGACGAGCCATTTCCGCTCGTCGCTGCGAAGCGCTCATTCATCGGGACTAATACCCTNNCGCTTATGCCGAGAATCTTTTGAACGTACGGATCACCTCGATTGACCTTATAGTCGGCGAACATCTCGGCGGCGTGTTTCATATCTTGGTACTTGCCCTCGGAAGACAACGCGGAGATCAGCTTGCGGAACCCGTAGCTGCTGTTAGGATCCCCTTCAAATGCGGCCCACAGCTCCTTGAGGCCGTCGCTAGTCATAGCTTCGTCCTTTACTCGCCGTCCTAGTTCGACCTTCGTCAGCCCAAGATCCTGCCTATAGAAGAGGTTTCCGTCGTCTACGCGAAGGAATGCCGTTAGGGTGTCGGATAACTGCCGGTACAACTGGGTGGTTCGGGAGCTATCCCCCTTCCGGTCATACAATTCGCCAAGGACCATGTAGGTTTGCCAGTACTCAGGATATTGGTCGATCATGTGCTCGGCCAGTGCGATAGCACGGGTAGTGTCTGCTTTGCGAAGCAGTTCATCGTATATCCGCAGAGCATTGACGCCCAGGCTAACATACACACCAGTGGCGTTCTCATCGCGGAACACGTTCGAATTCTCAAGTCCCGTAAACTTGAAAGTACTCATGTACAGGTCGAAGCTCTTATCAACGTCGACCAGATTCGGGTTCGGATCACGGTTGTCCAGGCGGTAAATGGAACCCACGAGAGTCGCCCGATCTCGCAGCCTTAGGGGTGATTCAGCATAAGGTGGGGAGCTGAAGTAGATCGGGCTCCGCCACTTGTTTTCGATGGTTATCTCGTCGACCATCATGTCACTGACACGAATGACCGAGTTGCCGTATTGGCCAGGGAAGAGATATGTCTCTCGATCCCGCGGCCGGTCTCGGAACGGTTTGCGGGGCCGTGAGATCTCCAGTCCGGGCCGAAGCTCAAAGGGATACCAGAGAATCTGTTCATCGGAGAGCGAAATCGGTACGCCATAGTGGTTCTTCATCTGCGCCACATACCAGTCGGTCTGGAGCAGGGACAGGTTGACGACCTTGACGTCTTTTCGATAGTTGTAGGCCTCCTGAAGAGCCCAGACCGGGAAAGTATCGTTATCCCCTGACGTGAAGAGAATCGCATCTTTGTCGCAATTATCGAGCAGGTTCTGAGCGTAGACGCGGGCAAGGATGTTATTCGAACGATCGTTAGTGTGGAAGTTATCCACCAGGCCGAATCCCGGGAGAATGAGCATCGCGGTGCAGGCATAAACCGCAGCCCGCTGCACGGACTCACCCCGAC
>CXWL01030362.1_pt1 | contig 16716 bp, 11 predicted proteins | sample 590931 | NCBI WGS metagenome assembly CXWL01 (sample SAMEA3498368, study PRJEB10139) | groundwater metagenome | biome: water well; material: biofilm material | place: Germany | collected 2015-04-27 | reverse complement strand
CAGCGTGTTGGCGCCCGAGCGGCGGGCGAACAGCTTCATCACCAAGCGGTACAGCACCCGCACCAGCAGCAGCGTCAGGATCGCCTCGGCAAAGGTCTGCAAAAAGGCCAACAGGCCGATTCGGTGCTGAGCCCGGCGATGGAACTTGGCCACCATGCGGTCGCGTGCAATCTCGATGCTGTCGTAGAAGGTGGGCACCACCAACAGGGTCAGCAGGGTCGAAGTGATAGTGCCGCCAATGATGGCCACCGCCAGGGGTTGGTAGAACTCGCCGCCCTCGCCCAGGCCAATGGCCACGGGCAACATGCCAGCGATCAATGCAAAGGTGGTCATGAGAATCGGGCGCAAGCGCAGGCGACCGGCGTGCATCAGCGCATCTTCGCGGTCAAAGCCCTCGGCCTCGCGCTTGCGGGCCGCGTCCAGCAACAAGATGGCGTTCTTGGCGACCAGCCCCATCAGCATGATGATGCCGATAAAGCTCATCAGGTTGAGGGTGCCGCCGGTGATCAGCAGTGCCAGCACCACGCCAATCAAGGACAAGGGCAGCGACAGCATCACCGCCAGCGGCGCTGTGAAGGAGCCGAACTGAATCACCAGAATCAGGTACATCAAGCCAATGCCCGACAACAGCGCGATCAGCATCTCGGTGAACAGTTCTTTCTGGTCCTGCCCAGCGCCACCCAGGGCCAGACCGTAACCCGGCGGGTAGTCGAAGGACTTGGCCAGTTTCATGGCGTCGTCGGTCACCTCGCCGTTGGAGCGGCCTTGCGCATTGGCCGACACGGTGATGTTGCGTTTGCCGTTGGCATGTTCAATGCCGGACGGGCCCTTGCCCATGCTGATCGATGCAATTTGCTCCAGCGGCACCATCTCGTTGGTGCCAGACACCGCTATCGGCAGCCGCTCGATGTTCTCCTTGCTGACGCGATCATCCGGGTGCAGCCGCACCGACACATCACGCGTCACGCCGGTGGGGTCAACCCAATCACCCACCTCGATGCCGGCAAAGGCAACGCGCAAGGCCTGCGCCGCGTCATTGGCCGAGATACCCATCGAGTTGGCCAAGCCACGGTTGAGCTCAATCTTCAGCTCCTTCTTGGGGTCTTGCTGCGACAGGCCGACATCGACCGCGCCGGGCACCAGACGCAGCTTGTCCATGTAGGCGCTGGTGATCTCCAGCAGTTTGCGCGAATCCGGGCCGGTGAATTCAATTTGGATGGGCTTGCGCGCGCCGTTGTTCAGGTCGTCCAGGACCACGTATTCCGCACCGACCAGTGTGCGCACCTTTTCGCGCAGTTCAACCGCGATTTCCTTGGCACTGCGTTGGCGGGTGTTGCGTTTGCCAATATCGACATAAATGCGCCCACCATTGGCCGAGATATTGCTGTTGGTCTCCTTGGTCTCGGGGATGGCGCGCGCCAGTTCGGCGGCGCGCTCCATTTTCAGACGTGCGTACTCAATTGACGACGAAGCCGGCGTGCGCACCTCGATCATCAACGTACCGGAGTCGGAAGTAGGCAAAAAGCTGTTGCCGCCCCACTTGATCTGCAGCCCCACGGCCCCGACCAGGCTCAGCACCGCGATGGCGGTCATCCAGCGGCGGTGATGCAGCGCCCAGGCGATCACATGGCCATAGCGGTCTGACTGGTGATCGAACCAATTGTTGAAGCGCGCCAACACCGCACCCAAACCCTTCTTGGGGGCCGTGTGGTGATCCGGTGGGTCGCCCCAGTAGGCCGACAGCATCGGGTCCAAGGTGAACGAAATCGCAAGGCTGACCAGCACCGAGCAGGTCACCGTCAGGGCGAAGGGGCGGAACCACTCACCCGAAATCCCGGGCATGAAAGCCACCGGTATAAACACCGCGATGATGGAAAACGTGGTGGCTGCCACCGCCATGCCAATCTCGGCCGTGCCCTCCAGCGACGCCTTGCGCCGGTCCGAGCCACGCTGCATGTGGCGCACGATGTTCTCGCGCACCACGATGGCGTCGTCAATCAACACGCCAATGGCCAGCGACAAGCCCAGCAGGGTCATGAAGTTGAGCGTGAAGCCACACAGCCACACCGCAATAAAGGCCGCAATCACCGAGGTCGGCAGGCTCAGGGCCGTGATCAGCGTGGAGCGCCAGGAGTTCAGAAAGGCGTACACCACAAAGATCGTCAGCACCGCGCCCAGCATCAGGGACTCGATCACGTTGTTAAGGCTGCGCTGCGCATCGACGCCGCCGTCGCGCGTGATCTCCAGTTTGGTGCCGGGGTGGTCTTTCTCCAGTTCGGTGTTGATGTCCTTCACCATCTTGCGGATCTCCGCGGCCACGCTGACGGTGCTGGCGTCACGCGAGCGGGTCACGAAAACGCCGACGTTGGGCTTGCCGCTGCGAATGCTGAAACTGTCAACGTCGGCAAAGCCGTCGCTGATGGTGGCGACCTGCGCCAGGCGCACCACTTGGCCACCTAATCGCTTGACCACGATTTGCTGAAACTCGGCCGGCGACTCGATGCGCCCGACCAGGCGAATGCTCTCCTCGTCAAGCCTGCCGCGCACCTTGCCGACCGGCGCATTGGTGTTCTGCGCCCGCAGCGCCGACACCACCTCGCCCACCGACACGTTGTACTCGCGCAGCTTCTCGGCCCGCAGCAGCACCGACAGCTCTCGCTTGAGGGAGCCACTGATGTTGACCGTGGCCACGCCAGCGATGCCGCGCAGCTTGTCGGCCAGCACATCCTCGGCTAGCCGGGAAATCTCGGCATGGCTCTGCTTGGCTGAAGACAACGCCATATTCATGATCGGCTGCGCCGAGGGGTCGTAACGCCGCAACACCGGCTCGCGCATTTCAGTGGGCAACTTGTAGCGCACGCTGGAGATGACGTTGCGCACCTCATCCGAGGCCTCGATCATGTTCTTCTTGAACGAGAAGATCACGTCAAAGCGGGCGCTGCCCTCGTTCGAATTGGAGTACACCTCGGTCACCCCGGAGATGCTTTGCAGCGATTTCTCGATGCGGTTGACGATCTCGCGCTCCACTGTGTCGGGCGAGGCGCCTGGGTAGGCAATCGTCACAAACAGACCGGGCACCTCGACATCCGGGTTCTGGTTCACCCGCAGCTTGCTCATTGCCAGCAGGCCCATCGCCATCAAGGCGATGATCAGGACGATGGTCGCCGTCGGGCGCTTGATACTGAAGTCGGACAGAAACATGGCTATTTTCCTTGGGCCAGCACAGCAGCGGACGCGGCGGATGCGGGTGGCTTGACGGTCACCATCTCAACCAACTGCCCTTCCTTGAAACTGGAGCTGGGGTTACGCAGAACCGTGTCGCCTGCCGCAAGACCGCTGCGCACCTCGAAGTCACCGGTGCGGGGATCACGCGCACCCAGCGCCAGGTCGACCTGGTTGAGGGCATTGCCCTTGACACGCCAAGCGGTCGACTTGTCGCCCGAACGCACCACTACCGACTCGGGCAGCGTCAGCGCCTTGACGTTGGCGGACTCGATGGTGCCCTCGGCATACAAACCGGACACCTTGGGCTGCTTGGCATCCAGGAAACTGACCAACACCTCAACCTGACGGGTCACGTCATTGGCGCTGGGATCAACCCGGGTGACCTTTCCGCGGAACTCCTGCCCGGCGTAACCGTTGATGCGGAAACTGACCGCCTGCCCAACCGAGACCACGCTGATCTTGTCCGCCGACACGCGCCCGGCAAAACGCATGCTGCTGGGGTCCATCACCTTGAACAACTCCTTGCCGATGGACGCCGTGTCGCCGGCCGACACCTTGCGCTCGCTCACCACGCCGTCGAAGGGGGCACGCACGATGGTGCGCTCAAGTTGCTGGCGGGCCAGCACGGCACGGGTCTTGGAGGCCGACAACTCGCTTTGCGCGCCGTTGCGCCGCACTTCCGCCTCGTCAAGCGCCTGCAGCGAGGTCATGCCGGAGGCGCGCAGCGTCTTGAGGCGTTGCAGATTGCGCTCGGCCTGGTCCAGCGACTGCACCGCGCTGCGGGCGTTGTCCTCGGCCGAATGCAGGCTGTCCAGAATCGCCGTCTGGTCCAGGCGCGCCAGCACGTCGCCGCGGCGCACCGCATCGCCGTTTTCCTTGAGCACCTGCAACACCACGGCCGACACTTCGGCACGCAAGTCGGCCTTGCGCTCGGGCTGGATCGACCCGGTCACCACCGGACCCGAGGCCATGGCGTTGGCCTGGACGGTGATGAAGTCCTCGGGCGCAATCACCAATTTGGCCGGTAGCGCGCTGGCCTCTTTCTTGGAATCACCTTTACCGGGGGGCTTGTTGCAAGCCGTCAGGCTTGTGGCCAGCACGGCAGCGATGAGCAGGGAACGCAGCATGGTGAACTCTCCTTGTGGGATTATTGAAATCGGGGATAGCCTGATACATGATGAGTACCAATGCCCCGTGTGAGGCCATGGTCATCGCTTCAGCGTCGATTGCGCCGAATCGTAGGGCATGCGCCAGGGGATTCAAGCCGCAATGCGACCAAATGCGTCACTACGGGATGAAAGTGCACGATTCTCCGATAAACCGCGCAAGCGCGTGCGCCGGCCGCAGCGGCTTACTGGCCGGTCTTCTTTTTCAGCAGGTAGCCCGAGTAGGCCAGCCGCTCCGCGCCGTCGGTGGTCAGCATGCGGATCGTCTCTTGCTTGCCGCGTCCCAGGCCAAGAATCAGGGCTTCGGTGTCCGAAATCGGCGCGATAGTAACCGCCCTGAAACCGTCAAACTCAATCATCAGAAAACCGTCGTGCAGTGCCAGCGCTATCTTCTTGGGCAAGAACGGGCTGTCGTCGCCGTTCAGCAACTCGTATTCACCCAAGCGCTGGGTCCAGCGTTCTGACAAGGTCACCGGCCTGAGCTTTTCGCCCGCCAGGTAGCGTCGGTTGTGGGTCGTGGCAATGACGACCTCATGCCCCGAAAGGTTGGCACGCGACAACACTGTGTTCTTCAGCTCAGGGATGGGCAATGGCAGCAAGCCCAAGAGCTTGTATTGCAGGCGGGCGCGGCCTTCGCCAATCGGAATCAACTCGGTCTGGCGGCCCCTGACCTCCGCCACCAGGTGGTCGCCAGACTGGCTGATCTTGGCGAAGCCGAATGCCGTGTCGTAATAGCCCGCATAGGCATCCAGATCCAGCGCCGCGCTGGTATCGCCAGGCTCGGTCGGACCCGGCGCGTCCGGTTGCTTGATGCCGGTCTTGGCCTGCAGCGCCAGCTTGAGCGCCTCGCGCGCGACCAACTGCACCACGCCGCTGGCCGAGGCCGAGTTGGACAACACCACCACGCCCAACTTGTGCTGTGGCAGTAGCGCCAACTCGGCGCGATGCAGCACGGTTGCCCCACCGTGATGCGCCACCTCCCCGGCGCCTTCAACACGGCCACCGAGCATCCAACCAAGCCCGAATCTTGCGTCCAGGTCTAGCGCCACGCCGACGTTTTGCGGGCGCAACATCTCGGCCAGCGTCTGTGGTTTGACGATTTGTTGCCCGTTCGAGCGGCCATCGGCAAACACCATCTGCATGAAGCGGCTCAGGTCCACCACGTTGGAATTAAGCCCACCCGCAGGCACGTCACGCAGTGGCAGCTCTGCTGCCTCGACACCGGCGCGGTATGCCTTGGTCGACGCGTCGGGGCCCAGCGCAAAGGCCGAATTGCGCATGCCCATGGGCTGGAGCAAGGCGCGTTGCATGTGCGCGGCATAGTCAACGCCGCTGACGTTTTGCACCGCGTGCCCCAGCAGGGTGATGCCCAGGTTGGAGTAGGCGCTGACAAAGTTCGGCGGGTAGGCGGTGTAGTCGTCCTTGAGGGTGGCCGCCAGCTTGGTGAACGATTCGGGGTGTCGGGTCCACATGCCGTTCAGGCGGTCACCGGGCAGCCCCGAGTGATGCGTCATGATGTTGCGCGGCGTAATCGGCCCGGCATCGGGAAAGCGGGTCTTGATCGAAAACTCGGGCAAGTAAGTTTGCAGGGGTTGATCAATATCGAGCTTGCCCTGCTCGGCCAACTGCATTACCGCCGTGGCGGCAAACAGCTTGGATACCGAGCCAACCCGGTACACCGTGTCTTCAGTGGCCGCCAGGCCCGTGGACTGGTCAGCGAAACCGAAGCCCCGCGACCATACGATCTTCTGGTCATCCACCAGGGCGACGCTCAGGCCGGTCACGTCAGCGCGCCTCATCTCGTGCTGAATCAACTTGCTCAGGTACTGCGCGGTGGCCGCATAGTCGCCCCGCGCGATGTGCTCGGGCTGGACCGGCGCCACGCTGCAAGCCACCAGCGCGGCAGCGGTCAGGCTGGTTAGGGCAACACGTCGGGTGACTTTCAGAAGGGTCGTAGGCATGAGTCTGATTTCCTGTGAGGAGTGGTGCCGGATGGGCCACGCGGATCGATGCCGAGTCTATCAAGCGCACCCGCCTTATGGCTCCCAGAACCGACATATCTCAGCGGCCGGTCGCAGGCTGCCGCCTGCCACCTTGATGAACGACCTGGGGCTGCTGCACGGCGATGCCCATTTTCAGAACATCCTGACCGATGGCCAGAGGCGAAGCACGCCGTACCCGTGGCGGGAGATTGAGGAACTGGAGCGGGCGGGATGCGACGTCTGAAAGCCTTGATCGGCACAAACAGGCCCTCGTGGGCCGCTTTGCTGCCACGTGCCGCGTCCAATGGACTTGTCAGTCCCCCAAAAACCCCAAGCGCTGGTGACTTAGCGTTCGATTCGTCTGCGGCTCGGCATCTGATTCGGGGGCACGAGTCCGCGAAACATTTCCGTCATCGCCTCAAGCTTGTCACGTCCTGATTGCTCGCCATGAAAATCAGAAAGCAAGCGCAACACGTCGCTTCGCAAGTACCACAGGGTCTGGATATCGGCCGCGCGGGTGATGTCGGACCATGCCTTGGGCGAGCCGATGTTCTCATCCGTGTCGATACTCGCCAGGGCGTCGAGCATGGCGGTACGAATTTTTTCAACCCGAGCATTGGTATTGCCGATGGACAGTTTGTCAGTCAACCGCGCTGCAACACCGGTCTTCAAGCGCGAAATGGTCCTTCGCATTGTCGTCAGTCTCCGTTTTAAAACGGCCCGTCCGATTCTCGCAGCCGGTCGGGCAGGCCATCGTGCTCCCCCAGCGGGCGCTGCGGGGCGTCGGCCCAGTGCAACTTGGCAATCTCCTGGTTTCGCTGCGGGTGCAGCGGGTAGTGCAACTGGTTGTCGGCGCGGTCGGTGTCGCCCACCACCAGCAGGCGCACGTCGCTGGCCGTGTTGTTGATGAAGGTGTGGGCCACGCCCGTGCCGGGCTTAAAACCGACAGCGTCGCCCGGCTGCAGCCGGTGCAACACGCCATCGAGCCAGCAATCGGGTGTGCCCTCGATCACGTAGACAAATTCTTCCTCGGTCTTCTCGGCATGCGGCCAAGAGCTGCGCCGGCCTGGCGGCAGCAGTACGTGGTGAATGCCCAGGCGGGTTAGGCCGAACACGCGCCCAAACGGCGAGCCAATCGACAAGCGCTCGGCGCTGCCGGGGTAACAAGAATCGTCCGCGCTCTGGATGTCTTGCCAGTGCTTGATGTAGGTTGGCCGTGTCATCATCGTTCTCCTGAAATCAATGTAGCAAAGCACGGTGGCGCGAGCGACTGGCCAAAGGCCGGTGGCGAATTGAGGAGCAGGTATTGCTCGCTGCGTTTGGCATAGGCGCGCTCCTGCNNGTCATTGCGTACCGTCTTCTGCAATCGGGGCTGCGCCCGCTAATTCACGCTCAATCTGCTCGATGCTGGGCAGGCTGGTCTTCAATTCGGCGGGCAGAGCGCGTGTGAGTTCGTAGCTGGAAACGCCGATGGGGTTGTCCATGCCGCGCAAGGTGTATTCGGCCAGCACGCGGTTGTGCTGCTGGCACAGGATCAGGCCGATGGTGGGTTTGTCATCACCATGGCGCAGCCGATCATTGACCACGCTGCAATAAAAGCTCATCTTCCCCGCGTATTCGGGCTTGAATGCGCCGCGCTTGAGGTCGATCACCACATAGCAGCGCAACCGCAGGTGATAGAAGAGCAAGTCGATGTAGAAATCCTGCTCGCCCAGATCCACGTGGTACTGGCGGCCCACGAAGGCAAAGCCCTGCCCCAGTTCCAGCAGAAATTTCTCCAGGTGCGCGATCAGCCCGGTTTCCAGTTCGCGCTCATGGAAGGGATCTTCCAGCGTCAGGAAATCGAAGAGGTAAGGGTCTTTCAGAGTCTGCTGCACCAGGTCAGAATCTGGCGTGGGTAGCCGCAGCGAGAAGTTGCTGGCAGAGCGGCCGGAGCGCAGGTGGCTGGCGGATTGGATGTGATCCTGCAGCAGGTAGCGGCTCCAGCCGTTTTCCACCGCCGCACGCATGTACCACTGGCGCGCGGCGGCATCCTTCACCTTTTCCATCAGCACTGCATGGTGCCCCCAGGGCATGGCCAGCAGCAGCGCGGCGGAGAAGGCTTTCGCCGACGCGACTGGCACCACCGGCACGCCGGCCGCGCCAGCGGGCGGTTCCGCCGCTTGTGCCACAGCTTGTGGCACAAGCTCGGCATCCAGCGCCGCGTGGGGATACAGGCGGTAAAACGCCAGCATGCGTTTGATGTTGCGCTCAGAGAAGCCCTTTTCTTCCGGCAGCTCGTTGTGCAGGTCGCGCGCCAGGCGTGGAATGACGGCGGTGCCATAACCCTCGCGCTGCTGCCGGGAGTCAATCACCTGTCCAATGCGCCAGTACAGGCGAATCATCTCGGCATTGACCGCCATCCAGGCCCGGGCTTGGGCATGGCGGATGCGCTGCTTGATCTCGCCCAGCAACTCAGCGTAGCGTGGCTCAGGCGTCGCCACCGAGGCCTCCTTCTTTGGCCGTGTCATCATCACCCTCCAGAAACAAAAGGAACCGAGGCTTCGCCTGCGAACCCGGTCCGCGGAGTATGCCTTGACCAAACCTATCAGCACCATGGTGCTTGCACTATTCCTGGCCGGATGCGGCCGAGCGGAAACTGGCGCCGCTGCCAGCCCTGCCGGTGCGCCACTAGTGCCAGCCACATCGACCGCCTCGCCCAATGTGACAGTGCTGCCAAAGCAACTGACCCTACCCGGCTTGAACCGCCAGCGCACAGTGCGCATCTATGTGCCGCCGGGCTACAACGCCTCCACCAAGCGTTACCCCGTGCTGTACATGCACGACGGCCAGAACCTGTTTGACAAAGCCACGTCCTATGTCGGCGAGTGGGGTGTGGATGAAACGATGGACGGCCTGGCGCAAACGCAGGGCCTGGAGTTGATCGTGGTGGGCATCGACCACGGCGGCGACAAGCGCATGACCGAACTCAATGCCTGGGACAGCGCACGTTTTGGCAAGGGCGAAGGCAAGCGTTACATGGACTTCATCGTGGATGTGGTCAAGCCGATGGTAGACGCCAGCTACCGCACCCGCCCGGAGCGGGAACACACCGGCATCATGGGCAGCTCAATGGGCGGGCTGATCTCGCACTACGCCATCCTGCGGTACCCCCAGGTCTTCAGCAAAGCGGGCATCTTTTCACCCGCCTACTGGCTGGGGCCTGAGGTGTTTGGCCTGACCGCCAGCCAAGCACCTGCGGCCGACGCGCGACTGGCGCTGTATATGGGCGGCGGCGAAGGACAGCAAGCGGTGGCGGACTACCAGCGCATGGTGGCGCAACTGCGGGGGCAGTCGCATCCTGCGGCGAACTTGTGGGTGAAGCTGACGCCGGGGGCGGCGCACAACGAGGGGGCTTGGCGGGCGGAGTTTGCGGCGGCTGTGATGTGGATTTTTGCGCCGAGCAAGTAGCCGCTGCTCAAGGAAGCTTGATCGACTCTAGGCTAGCGGCAATGGCGAGTGGCTCTCCAAGACCGCTTGCTGACGGTGGGAACCTCTGCGAGCTGTCGTTCACCGCGGTGGGACCGCCAAGCACCCACATTGCAGGCGGCCCGCGTCAGGTCTGGTGCTGGGACATGACCTATTTGCCAGCGCTCGTGATGGGAATGTGGTTTCACCTGTACCTGATCTTGGATCTGTACAGCCGCAAGATCGTGGGCTGGGAGGTGCATGACATTGACCACTCTGACCATGCCGCTCATCTGGTGCGACGCACCGCGCTGGCCGAGGGCATTGCCGGCATCAATGTCAAACCGGTATTGCATGGTGACAACGGCTCTACGCTGAAGGCGACAACGGTGCTCTCGATGCTCCACTGGCTGGGTGTGAAACCCTCGTATTCACGCCCTCGCGTGAGTGATGACAACGCCTACGCGGAGTCACTGTTTCGCACCGCCAAGTACCACCCGGAGTTTCCCGCCAAGGGCTTCGCCGACCTGGAGGTCGCGCGTGCTTGGGCCGCCGACTTTGCGCATTGGTACAACGTCGATCACCGTCACAGTGGCATCCAGTATGTGAGCCCGTCGCAGCGCCACAAAAGCGAAGATCAGGCCATCCTGGCGGCGCGCCACGCGCTGTATTTGCAAGCGCGCCAGAAGAACCCAGCTCGCTGGTCAGGCGATACACGCAACTGGTCGCCCATTGGGGCGGTCACTCTCAACCCGGAACGTGACTGCGTCATCAAGGCGCATTCGGGTTGTTCAGCGGTTGGCCGCATGAATGAGGCGACAAGCAGCTTCACACGCGCCGTGGTCCTGGCCGCTATTGCAGCGCACCAGCCTATGGCACATCAAAAACGCCACGTCTGACCCAAACTCAAACGCCGCAACCAGGGTAGTGGCCCGCGGGCCACTACCCTGGTTGATCGATCAGCCCATCAAGCGTGAAAGAAACGCTGCTCGCAGCCAGAAAAACACGGCTCCTTGCAGCCATCTACGCAGGAAGCTGAAGTTCGGCGATTCAACTGCAAAGCGCGCTTCCTTAGCGCGACGACAAATTGCGCTGACCTGGCGTCGTATTGCCTCTCATAGAATGTCGAACTGCGAAGCGTCACCGATTGTGTTGCGGAGCATTCATTCATGATGGGAGTCGAATTGAAAAACAAGAGAGCAACCGGGATAGTGGCGGTGTTCTTCGGACTCGCCATGTGGCTGATTGTGTGGCCCACATTTGCTCCGTTCATCACCTTTTCCTTGCCACTGCGTGGCACCAACGAGGTTACTTCACTTCGGGTCCAACGCGATTCATCTGGAAGGTGGATTGCTACGGTCGGCTATTTTTTCAAAGGTCGTCCAGATGGCTCGTATCTGATCATCACACTGTCCCCGGAGTCCGACGACCCTCCACCAAAGGACTTCAACCTAACGCAGCAAAGCAAAGTTGCGGTTCGTGGCGCCCATACGGCAAGTATTGAAGTGCAGCGCCCCGCGGTTGATCATGCGCTGACCACGAAACGCATAACGGTGAAGCTAATCGCAGGGGCGCGGCGAGAGGAACTTGCCAGCAAGAGCGTTGATGTAGCGATCTCCTGGCCGGACAGTAAGACTTGGCAGATTGACAAAGAAGTGGCATCCAAACCTCCCGAAGAAATTTTGAAGAAGGCCGTCGCCCTAATTGATGCCGGCGATACACGGTCCTTGGTTCAGGCCAAGTTGATTGTTGGAAGACTGATGAATAAGGACCCAAGATTCGCGCCTGGGATCGAACAAATGGTGCGGATAGCTGCGAAAGCGAGTTGGGGCCCGCAGGGCTATGTTCGTTTAGACACGACGCCCAAGATTCGCGAGGAAGTGAATGCTCTTGAAAATGAGCAGGCGTATGGGGAATTGGAACAACTTGCGATCTCGTTGCGAGAAAGCAAAGCTGTAACACAGAGTGGACAGTCTATGCGGAACCTTTTCCAACGGGCCGTGAATGGCGATTTGCATGTTCTGCCGGAAATGTCCGCAAAGGAATTGGCAAGTCTGGAGAGCGAGCAAGGACTTGAACTCATCAAGACTAACCCATTCGTTGGCGGATGGCTAAGAAGAAGTCCAGACGCGATAGTGCCTCAAATCTACATCGCAAACCAGTTCTATCGCGCGGCTTGGCAGATACGCGGGGGTGGTTATGCGATTACTGTCAGTGAGGCGAACGGGAAGCGCGCGAAGGCACTCTTTGAAAAGGCGAAGCTCGTTCTTTATAGCTGCAAGAATAGGTGTGACGTTGATCCGGAGTGGTACGTGGCTGTGCTTTCGGTCCTGATGTCGTCGTCAAGTAATAGGAATGAACTCGTACATACATTTTCTGAAGGTTTCAGAAAGTTTCCTGACTACACTCCGATCCATGACCAGATGGCATTCTCGCTTTCGCCCCGATGGGGAGGTTCGACTGAACAAGTTGAGTCATTTGTGAACAAGCTGGCCTCGAACTTCACCCCAGAATTGGGCGATGAAATGTACGCTCACATGTACCGTAATCTGTTTAGGAAAGGCGTCATCGATACCAAGAAAGTATCAGAGATCAAAGCAAACTGCGTCCGATTGATGCGTGGCGAGAGGAACATTGTTTCCAGATTTCCTACCAACTACAACTACAACTTTTCCGCGTTCATGGCCAGCAGGTGCGGCGATAGGAGCGCAACCAGGAAGCTCATGAGTCAAATCGGGAATGAGGTTGATCCAATGGTTTGGACATCTGAAGAATTCGCCAATGCGTCGGCCTGGTCCCAGTAGGCCGTTGGTTGAAACTCGATCCCCGTAGAGCCACTAACGATACCGGAGAAGGATCCTTGGCGCTGTCGTTCGACTTGTCACGTCCCCGCTGACGGCCGGGATAGTGATCTTCGGGGGGAACTTTTGGCGCCTGTGTGACTTTGGACCGCTGTCTGAGCCGGCTTCGACCTGGTGGCAATACTATCTGACCCACGCCAACCAAAGGGAGCGCTGTCAAGCAGAAGTTGACTAAGCGGCGGTCTTGTCATGCTGAGTCGACCTGCCCACTTGGGCCCGTCCGCGTGAAACCGCCCCCCATACGCCACACGGCGTATTTCCCAAACCCCCGTCCCTTCCTAAAGTCACCCCATCGCCCCGCCCACCCTGCCGCATCCAGGCAGGCGCCGCGCAGCGAGATCGGTTTTCTTTAACTTCGGAAGGTCACACCCATGCAAAGTCGCACCACTCGTCGGTTTACCCTCAAGGCGCTTAGCGCCGCCGTCGCCCTCACCACCCTGTCTGCGCTGCCCGCCTATGCCGCTGACACCATCAAGGTTGGCATTCTTCACAGCCTGTCGGGCACCATGGCCATTTCGGAGACTGTATTGAAAGACACCGTGCTGATGGCCATTGACGAGATCAATGCCAAAGGTGGCGTGTTGGGCAAAAAGCTGGAGCCCGTGGTGGTGGACCCGGCTTCCAACTGGCCGCTGTTTGCCGAGAAGACCAAGCAGTTGCTGGGTCAGGACAAGGTGTCGGTGATTTTTGGTTGCTGGACTTCGGTGTCGCGCAAGTCGGTGTTGCCGGTGGTTGAAGAGATGAACGGCCTGCTGTTCTACCCGGTGCAGTACGAGGGTGAAGAGCTGAGCAAGAACGTGTTCTACACCGGCGCGGCGCCCAACCAGCAGGCCATCCCCGCCGTGGACTATTTGATGAGCAAAGACGGCGGCGGCGCCAAGCGCTGGGTGCTGCTGGGCACCGACTATGTGTACCCGCGCACCACCAACAAGATTCTGCGCGCCTACCTCAAGAGCAAGGGCGTGGCCGACAAGGACATCGACGAGAAGTACACCCCCTTTGGCCACTCCGACTACCAGACCATCGTGGCCGACGTGAAGAAGTTCTCCGCCGGTGGCAAAACGGCCGTGGTGTCCACCATCAATGGCGACTCCAACGTGCCCTTCTACAAAGAGCTGGGCAACGCCGGCCTGAAGGCCAAAGACGTGCCAGTGGTGGCATTCAGCGTGGGTGAAGAAGAGCTGCGCGGCGTGGACACCAAGCCGCTGGTGGGCCACCTGGCCGCGTGGAACTATTTCCAGTCCATCAAGAACCCGGCCAACGACGAATTCATCAAGAAGTGGGCCACCTACGCCAAGGCCAAGAAGCTGCCCGGCTCCGACAAACCGCTGACCAACGACCCGATGGAGGCCACCTACATCGGCATCAATATGTGGAAGCAAGCGGTCGAGAAGGCCAAGTCCACCGACGTCGACAAGGTGATTGCCGCCATGGCCGGCCAGACCTTCAAGGCGCCCAGCGGCATCGTGAGCAAGATGGACGAGAAGAACCACCACTTGCACAAGAGCGTGTTCATCGGCGAAGTGAAGGCCGACGGCCAGTTCAACGTGGTCTGGAAGACCCCCGGCCCGGTGAAAGCCAAGCCCTGGTCACCGTACATCGAAGGCAATGCCGCCAAGCCGGACGAGCCGGCGAAGGTGGAAGTGGCGAAGAAGTAAGGGCAGTGATCGCAGCGCCTCGTGATGACGCAGACCTGCGCTATTGCAGGCGTGGCGGGCGCGGACTTGCGTCATTGCGAGCGTAGCGCGGCAAACACTTCCGTCATTGCGAGCGCAGCGCGGCAATCCATGGCGGCGTGTCAGGCGCGGTGGATTGCCGCGTCGCTTCGCTCCTCGCAATGACGACCTCTTCTTTTGCGAAGCCTGCTCCTTGCAATGACGGCCTTTCTGGTGCCTACTTGATGTTGCTTCGACACTTCCTTCTACTTGCTACACTTTTGATAGCTGCCAATGTCCACGCCCTGACGCCTGACGAAGCAAAAGCCATCAGCATCGGTGACAGCGATGCACGGGTGGAGGCCTTGAACAAAGCCATGGCCAGTGCCGACGACAAAACGGCAGCCTTCCTGCAAGCCCTGTCGGACGACGCGGTCAAGTTGGCTGGCGAGCGTGTGTTGATCGTGCGGGACGGCAAAGGCATTGACCCGAGTACCGGCGCCGAGGTGCCGGTGCCCGAGGGCGCCGAGGACGTGATGAACAACAACCGCATGCGTGGCGAGTTGGATTCCGCCTTGGCCGCGCTCAAGCTGTTCTCCAAAGACGAGACCACGCGCATCGCCGCCATCAAGCAGTTGCAGAGCGACGCGGACGAGAGCAAGTTACCCCTGATCGAGAAAGCCTTTGCCGCCGAGCCCAACCCGCAGATCAAGGCACAACTGGGCCTGGTGCGCGCGGCGGCCTTGCTTAACAGTGCTGACAAAACCAAACGACTGGAGGCCGCCAAGCTGCTGGTCAGCAGCACGCAGGCCAACACCAAGACTGTGCTGCTGGCACGCCTGCAAACCGAGACCGAGCCTGATGTCAAAGCCGCGTTAAACGCATCGCTGCGCCAGGTCGAATCGGCACTGGCCTGGGGCGACCGGCTGGGTGCGCTGTTCAGCGGCATCAGCCTGGGGTCCATCCTGCTGCTGGTGGCGCTGGGCTTGGCCATCACCTACGGGCTGATGGGCGTGATCAACATGGCGCACGGCGAGCTGATGATGATTGGCGCCTATGCCACCTATGTGGTGCAGGGCCTGTTTCAAAAATACCTGCCGGGCGCCTTTGACTGGTACCTGCTGGCCTCGGTGCCGGTGGCCTTTTTGGCCTCGGCGCTGATGGGCGCGGCGCTGGAGCGCAGTGTGATTCGTTTCTTGTACGGCCGCCCGCTGGAGACACTGCTGGCCACCTGGGGCATCAGCCTGATGCTGATGCAGTTGGTGCGCAGCGTGTTTGGCGCGCAAAACGTGGGGGTCGAAAACCCGTCCTGGATGAGTGGTGGTGTGCAGGTGCTGGGCAATTTGTCCCTGCCCTACAACCGGCTGGTGATCATTGGTTTTGCGGTGGCGGTGCTGGCGGCGGTGGCCTGGCTGATCGGCCGCACTCGCTTAGGGCTGTTTGTGCGCGGCGTCACGCAAAACCGGCCGATTGCCGCGTGTATGGGCGTCAACACCGCCCGCATCGACACCTATGCCTTTGCCTTGGGCTCCGGCATTGCCGGGCTGGCCGGTTGCGCCCTGAGCCAGGTGGGCAACGTGGGGCCCGACCTGGGCCAGGGCTACATCGTCGATTCCTTCATGGTGGTGGTGCTGGGGGGAGTCGGCCAGTTGGCCGGCACGGTGTATGCCGCGCTGGGACTGGGCGTGCTCAACAAATTTCTGGAAGGCTGGGCCGGCGCGGTGCTGGCCAAGATCGCCGTGCTGGTGTTCATCATCATCTTCATCCAAAAGCGCCCGCAAGGCATTTTTGCGATGAAGGGCCGCTCGGCGGAGGCCTAAGCGATGACCACTTCCATGAATCCGTCATTGCGAGCGCAGCGCGGCAATCCACCGTTGCGGCGCGTCACCGTGGATTGCCGCGCTACGCTCGCAATGACGGGTCTGCCTAGACGGTTGGTGACCTCATGCTGAAACCAATCACTCAACCCGACCGCCCGCTGCTTTCCCGCAGCGGCTGGAGCGCCTTCATCGTCGCGCTGATCGTGGTCTGCGCGGTGGCGCCGGTCCTCAATATGCTGGTGCCAAAGGGCAGCCTGTTCCACCTGAGCGACTACGCGGTGGCGCTGGTGGGCAAGATCATGTGTTACGCCATCTGTGCGCTGGCGATGGATCTGATCTGGGGTTTTACCGGCATCCTCAGCCTGGGACACGGCGTGTTCTTCGCGCTGGGGGGATACGCCATGGGCATGTACCTGATGCGCCAGATTGGCACGGACGGCAACTACAAGAGCAACCTGCCCGACTTCATGGTGTTTCTGGACTGGAAGACGCTGCCCTGGCACTGGAGCCTGAGCGAAAGCTTTGCAGCCACGCTGTTCCTGGTGGTGGCGGTGCCGGGG